>Ga0172379_10004966_pt1 | contig 19044 bp, 16 predicted proteins | sample GrowelOW334metaG_FD_119756 | JGI IMG/M metagenome (GOLD analysis project Ga0172379, IMG submission 119756) | Groundwater microbial communities from an aquifer near a municipal landfill in Southern Ontario, Canada - Groundwater well OW334 metaG | ecosystem: Environmental > Aquatic > Deep...
CGACCCTCCAACATTCAGCAAAAACAAAGGCGAAACATTCTCCGTGGAAAAGGACTATCCGGCTCTGATAAACAACGCACTCAAGCTGTTAAACCCCGGTGGATTTATCGTCTTCTCGAATAATTGTCGCGATTTCCGAATGGACGCACGAAAAATCAATCCCTGCTCGATTAAAAAAGAAGCCGGCCTAATCCCTCCTGATTTCAACGGTCTCCCACCACATCACTGCTTTATCATTAAGACATAGGACATAAGGTCGTAGGAGTTGTAAGCTCTTAAGAATATAACCTTCTCTCTCCCCCTCTTCACTAGCATCCTAACTATCTTAACTAGCTTACTAGGTCCTCTCTTATCTTCACTAACTCACTATCTTCTCTAGCTACTAGGTCCTCTCTTAATTCTCTTCTCTTAACTAGCTTACTATCTTCTCTAGAAACTAGGTCCTATCTTTTACCAAGTCCTCTCTCGAAAAAAGACCGCCTCTTTCGAAACGGTCTTAATCTTCAAACAATCCTGTAATTATTCAACAGCAGGAACTGTTGTGTCTGCTGTAGCATCCGTTGCTGGAGCTACTACATCTGTTTCTGGGGTAACGGCATCGTCAGCAGTTGTATCTTCAACTGTAGTGTCGTCCGTAACCGCATCTGGAGCGTCCTCTGTGTCTGCGCAACCGTAAGCTGCGAAAACTCCAAGGATGGAAAGCATCACCAATAGTTTTTTCACGACTATAAGGAGTTAAGAAATAATTCGGCGGGGATTTTAACCGATTTAGAGCCATAAGTAAATAGTTTCAGCAACAGATTTTGTGTTAAAATGTCTTCAGCTCTCTTATTTTCTTTCTCTTAACTCTTCTCTTTATCCACTCTTTACTAGCATCTTTACTATCTTCTCTAGTTTACTAGATCCTCTCTTTTCTTCTCTTCACTAGCCACCTATCTTCTCTAGCTCCTAGGTCCTCTCTTAATTCTCTTCTCTTAACTAGCTCACTATCTTCTCTAGAAACTAGGTCCTATCTCTTCTCTAGCCACCAAGTCCTATGTCTTCTCTTGCCCAGAACAAAAAAGCATTCCACGATTACAGCGTCCTCGAGAAATACGAAGCCGGAATTGTTTTGACCGGTCCGGAAATCAAATCTGTAAAAAACGGTGGGGCAAACTTAAAAGGTAGCTATATAACAATCAAAAACGGTGAGGTTTGGACTCAAAATATGCACATCAGTCCATACAAATATGCACCGGACCAGGATTTCAACCCACTGCGCAACAGGAAATTACTCCTGAAAAAGAAGGAAATTGAAAAAATAGCATCGCTGGAAAAAGAAAAAGGCATTACAATCATCCCCCTGAATATTCATCTCAAAAACAATTTTGCAAAAATCGATATCGGAATATGCAAAGGCAAGAAAAACTACGATAAAAGAGATGATCTTAGGAAAAAATCTCAAAACATGGACATCAAAAAAACACTCAGGTCACTAAATTATTAATCTTTTCTTTATCCCCTCTTCACTAGCATCTTAACTATCTTAACTAGTCTACTAGGTCCTCAACTAGCTCACTATCCTCTCTAGCTCCTAAGTCCTCTCTTTTCTTCTCTTCTCTTAATCCCTTCTTTACTAGCATCTTAACTCTCTTCTCTAGCTTCCTAGGTCCTCTCTTAATTCCTCTCTTATGAAAAAAACATATCAAGACCTGATCAAAGCCCTAAAAAAAGAGGTAAAAAACACCGGCCTGGAAAAAGTTGTCATCGGCCTTTCCGGAGGACTGGACTCCGCGGTAACGCTTAAACTCGCAGTTGACGCACTCGGAGCCGACAATGTCACCGCCTTGATCATGCCGGAAATCGGACTTTCGAGCCAAGAAAACATCGATCACGCAAAAATTCTAGCGGAACATCTTGAAGTAAAAAGCTTTTATCAACCGATTAATTCGTTCTTGGTCAGTTTTAATTTCATCCCATGGGGCCAGAATCACACAAGCCAATTAAACCTTCGCTCGAGAATCCGAATGATTCTCCTTTATCATTTCGCCAACAAAAATTCCGCACTTGTACTTGGAACCTCGAATAAAAGTGAACTTATGCTTGGATACGGAACAAAATACGGAGATCTCGCGGCAGATATCGAGGTAATCGGGAATTTATACAAAACAGATGTTTTTGAACTTGCGAGATACATGGGGATGCCCGATGAGCTTATAAATAAAACTCCAACTGCTGAACTTGCCCCGGGACAAACGGACGAAGATGAACTTGGTGCCACTTATGACAAGCTGGATATTATATTAAAACTCTACGAAGAAGGTCGCGATGAAGAGGATATGATTTCACGAGGACTCGACCCGACACTAACAAGAAAAACCGTTCGTCGAATAAAAAACAACGAACACAAACTGAAAATACCACCAGTCCTTACTGCGGAAATCAAGAAGGCTAACGAAATAAACCCGCCCGAGATAGCAACCGAAGCACCAAATGTACTAGAGGGACAACAGCAATTGTTTGGATGATAGCGCGAAGACGCGCACTATAAAGCGATTGCGACAGCAATCTCCATGCATTAAACTGCAAGTTGCAAGTTAATTGTTAGTTATTAGTTACTAGTTGTAAGTTACTATTTCCCCATGCACACAGGCTTATTTATTGGTCGCTTTCAACCTTTTCATCTCGGTCACCTAGATGCACTCAAACAAGCACTCGCGGAAAACGATCGAGTAATCATTGGAGTTGGAAGCGCAGAAGAAAATTACACAGAAGACAACCCATTCACGGCGGGAGAACGATTTGAAATGATAGAATCAGCCTTGTCACAAGAAAAAATCGCGCGCGAAAAATACATAATAATTCCAATAAGAAATATTCAGAATTTTTCACTTTGGGCCTCTCATGTAAAACTTCTTTGCCCAACATTCGAGACCTTATACACGGGTTCACACATGGTAAAAGAGCTTTTTGCACGACACGCCCCGGATATAAAAATCCGCGACCTGAAATTTAATAAAAAAATCTGCGCAACTGAAATTAGAACTCAAATACTCAAGGGCAATAAATCCTGGGAAAAACTTGTACCAAAAGCCATCACGGAATATCTGAAAAAGCACAAGGCGCAAGCCAGACTAAAAGACATTCGTTTACCTCGAAAATAATTTTTTCTCTTTTCATCTTTCTTCTTTATCCCCTCTTAACTAGCATCTTTACTATCTTTACTATCTTCTCTAGTTCCTAAGTCCTCTCTCATGCTAAACCCACTCATCTTCCGCGCATACGACATACGAGGCATTGCACATAAACCAAAATCAAACCAACAAATCGATTTAACGCCGGAAATAGCAAAATTAATAGGACAAGGCTTCGGCACTTACCTTATAAAAATTTACGACAAAAAAAATCCGAAAATAGCAGTAGGCCGAGATGCACGAATATCCGGACCTGAATTGCAAAAAGCATTTATCCACGGTCTTCTGGAAACGGGATGTACCGTTGTGGACATCGGCGAAAGCACATCTCCACTGGTTTATTACGCAGTACACAAATACAACCTGGATGGCGGATGCAATATAACCGCAAGCCATAACCCCAAAGAATACAACGGATTTAAACTACTTGGTCGCGAAGCTCATTCGATTTGCGGAGAAGAACTGCAGGAAGTGTTAAAAATAATACAGTCCGGCAAATTCGTTAGTGATCTTGGTGAGCTGGAAACAAAAGACAATGTATTTGACGATTATGTTGAAGAAATTAAATCGAAAATCGAACTAAAGAAAAAGCTTAAAATAGTCATTGATGCCGGGAATGGAGTCGCAGGACTTTTCGCACCTGAATTGCTGGAAGAATTGGGATGTGAAGTTATAAAATTGCACTGCGAACCGGACGGGATGTTCCCAAATCACGAAGCAAATCCGGAAGACGCAAAAAATCTTGAAGAACTTGCGAAAAAAGTTGTAGAAGAAAAAGCCGACCTGGGGATAGGTTTTGACGGAGACGGTGATCGAATCGGCATAATCGACGAAAACGGAAAACATTATCATTCCGATGTAATATTGATCCCAATAGAAAGAGATCTTCTCAAGTACACACCGGGCGCAAATATAGTTTTTGATATAAAAAGCTCAAAAATTCTCGAAAACGACATCGTAAAACAAGGCGGAAACCCGGTCCGTTCACGCACCGGTCATTCGTTCATAGAAAAAACCATGAAGGACATCGGATCCCCTCTCGCAGGTGAAACAAGTGGCCATATGTTTTTTGGAAAAACTTACTACAACTGGTATGGGTTCGATGATGCCATATTCGCAGCCGCTGTGATTTTGAGAATACTTTCGGAAGTTGCACATCCATTTTCGGAATTTTTCAAAGACCTTCCGAAAATATTCAACACGCCTGAAATAAAAGCTCATTGCCCGGACGATAAAAAATTCAAACATATTGAAAATATTAAAGAACATTTCGATTCCAAGTACGACTGCCTTACAACAGATGGCGTTTTTGTTAATTTTGATAAAAATTCATGGGGTGCGATTCGATGCTCAAACACAACTCCATGCATGACAATAAGGTTCGAAGCACCAACGGAAAATCGCCTGAAAGAAATACAAAAGATATTTTTCGATCATCTTTCGGGATATGATGATATCGACAATTCCTGGTATACAAACCAATAGATTATGCAAATCGTAATTTACATCACGGTGGTCATCGCAATTATCATATTCGTAATTACAAGCGCCCTCGCAATTAATCATGCACTTAAATTCAAGCATCTATCGAAACGCACAATCTATCTGACGTATTTTTATGTCGGGACATCTCTCGCTTTGATAGTTGCAATTTTAATCATGACCTTTTCAACCGACTGGTAGTCGCATTCAGCCAGCTTTTAGCTTATAGGTTATAGCTTGAAGATAAATTTTCTCTTTTCTTCTCTTATCTTGCTCTTTACTAGCTCACTATCTTCTCTAGTTCCTAGGTCCTATCTTCCCTCTGCGCTAAATATCGGCATCTCCGCAGAAGGCGGATTGTATTCAATAATAACCGGGACCATCCAGTAATCGCCATCGTAAGCCGACTGATCATACCCGGTACAAACCTCCAAGTCCTCCACGCCGGTAGTTAATTCTCCATCGTCATTATACGAACAACTACCAATACAACAAATCTGGAAGTAACTGGCATACGAAAGATCCGTATCGGTATCATCACCTATCGTATTTTCGGAAACTATAGACCCAAAAAGATAAAACTGATTTTTCAAATCACTTGCTTTGTCTACATAAGGGACACCGTCCTCGTCACCACGGAACAAGCTTCCGTCCAAGAAGATATTCGCCTGTAAATCAGTCACATCACTGCCGACATATAGATTTCCACCAACGCCATCTTCTGCAAACACGATAATCCCAAGCTCACCTTCGCCGTCAACTTTCTTAATATTGCTCTCTATAAACACATCTGCCCCTACGACAACAATTGTTGCCGAAACACCGGCCAATGAACCTCCGGCAATCTTAATCGGCTTCCCACTGGCACCACCCACGAAATAAAGCACATTCCCATCATCAAGCTCAACCCCTCCAATAGCGGCCTCCCAACTACTATTAACTCTTCCACCACCGGTTGTCGGCTCAACACCTCTGGTAATTTTGGTAAACTCTTCAAATAACTGATCTCTCAATTCCATTTTTGCAACATTACCGACAATGGTCGTATCATCACTTTCAACCAGCCCGCTAACAGTACCGGCTATATAAGCCCTTGGATCCTCCCAGACCCCGGCCCTTCTATCGGAAAATGTGAAATATTCCGAACCGTAATAAGCTATTTTCCCAGATTGAACAAAATTTACCTCAAAAGAATTATTCACCATCGCCACGGTATTATTACCCAAACTGGAACTGTCCGGAGGGCACAATTCCATATTGGTAAATGCTCCTGCAAATATCGGTTTGCCGGACATTACGCCTAGTGCAGAATCAGTAAAAGGAATTGAGAATTCGGAAGCGCCGCAATCCTCAGCCCCAAAAGTATAACCTGCAGCATCGATACTGTATTCGGAATTTAAAGTTTTAGTAATCCCGTCTGTATCGCCATTTTTAACCAAAGTACCGGTAAATTCATACAAAACATCTTCAGCCAAAGTCGGCACTTCGTCGAGACTATCGGCCCTCGTACCATCCTCACCAATGACACCAAAATCATCCATTTCATAAACAGGCGCGAATGGTAAAGTTTCTTGTGGAATATCGGTCACGGTGGCTGCATTCAAAACGAAGCCCGAATATGTATTGCTCGTTGTTTCCAACCCGGTCCAAGTAAATTCTCCATCAATCATTATCCCCTGAATATCAATACTCTCAATACCATAAGTATATGTTACATCTGAAGAAAAACAGTATTCCGAAGAGTCAACATCGCCACAATAAGCATCGCTCGTCGGAGCAAAAGAGCTTATGTTTAAATAATAAGTAGCCTCTTTGGTGTCGGAATTATAGCTCTCATATACAAATGCATCATCGCTGCCACTCACTGCATCATTTGCGGAACCATCTCCACCGATTTGATCAAGCCTCAAGTTGCTATCGTCAGTAGTGTTAATACTGCCGATAAAGTTAAATTCTGTACTGAAAAAACTATCGGTAACTTCGAAAGGGACATCGTTAAAATCAAGGATCGCCTTGATTTTCCAACCACTGGCACCATCCGCAACAGGATATCCATCAATGGCTCTCGTATGTCCGAATGTATCAAGCTCAATATCAATACCAACTTCAAAAGCAGGCAGTGTCTGAGAGGCCCCTGTGAAACTCAATTCACCCAAGTTCGTACTATCTCCATGTCCTGAAATATCGCCCGTCCCCAAATCTGTTTCAACGTCACTCAAGTCAAACAATACACCTTGTGTAGATGCCTGATTATAAGGATTCAAAGGCGCATATGCGGTCCCCGTCCAAGTACCATCGATGAAATTAACAGTTGCAGGATCCCCATAGCTACCACCAAAATAAATCGTACCTATATTCAAACTTTCAACCTGTCCCGACACGGCACCATCTTCTCCAATACACACATCCCCACTATCAAAATCAAGAGGACCGGTATTCTCATAATACGAATCAGATGTATTGCCGCTAATCGGATAATAACAAGTTGCGTCCTCGGCATTCACACCGTTCATATAAAGAACAGGAACCAACACCGTTCCAATCAATAAAGTATAAAGAATCGCTTTTATTTTCGAATTCATATGGAAGATTTATTAATAAATAATCATATTATTATACCAAAAAACCAAGGAGTTGGCAACCCTCTTGTCTTCTCTTTTTCTTTCTTCCTCTCCTCTTCACTAGAATCTTTACTGTCTTAACTAGTTTACTAGGTCCTCTCTTCACTAGCATCTTTACTATCTTCTCTAGTTCCTAGGTCCTCTCTCTTCACTAGCTCACTCTCTTCTCTAGCTCCTAGGTCCTCTCTTTATTTGCATTTCACGCAAACAACATTCTTCCCCTTCTCAACCTGTAACCCGCCACACTTCGGACATGGTTCTTTAACCGGCTTATCCCAGCTGGCGAATTTACATTTAGGATATTTATTACACCCGTAAAATATTTTTGCACCTTTCCGCGTTCGTCTTTCAACAAGTTGACCATCTTTACACTCCGGACAATGCACACCTGTTGGCTGTACAATCGACTGAATGTTTTTACATTTCGGATATCCACTACAAGCCAAAAACGGTCCGTATCTACCGGACTTTACCTCCATAGGCGAACCGCATTTTAAACATTTTTTATCATGAAATTTTTTCTCGGCATCATCAATTTCCTTCTGTTCATGCTCATCATGACCAAGCGGTTTGGCGTTATCGCATTTCGGATACTTGGCACAAGACAAAAACTTACCAAACCTACCAAACTTAATAACCATTTTCGCCCCGCATTTTTCGCAAATCTCATCTGTTTCCTGTGCCAAATCTTCCTTTTTAATCGACTTGGTTTTTTCCTTAATCAGATCATGAAAAGGCACATAAAAAGTCTTAATAACCGGCACCCATTCCTTTTCCCCTTCCGCAATTTTATCCAAATCCTGTTCCATTTCGGCCGTAAAATCATAATCAACAATCTGCGGGAAATGCTTAACCAATAAATCCGTCACAACCATCCCGATATCTTCCGGCACCAATTGCCTCTCTTTATTCCTGATAATATACCCTCTTTGCTGAACCGTCGCGATTGTCGGAGCATATGTACTCGGTCGTCCAATCTCAAGCGATTCAAGCTTTTTAACAAGTGACGGTTCGGTATATCTCGCAGGTGGTTTGGTAAAATGTTGAGTCGGCGTAATCTCTTTCGCGTCAACGGAGTCCCCTTCGGCGACTGCGGGCAAAAGCCTATCACCATCATCCTCGGAAACCTCATCCCGTCCTTCGATATAAACTCTCATGTAACCATCGAACCTGACAACTTGCCCATTCGCGCGGAGAACATATTCACCTGCCTTAATATCGACAGCCGTCCTATCCAAAATTGCAGAAGCCATCTGGCAAGCGATGGTTCGTTCCCAAATCAATTTGTATAAACGGAAATGATCTCGATCAATTTTATCTTCAATATCTTCCGGTCTAATCTCCATATTAACCGGTCTTATAGCTTCATGCGCTTCTTGCGCACCTTTTTTACTCTTATAAAACCTATGTGTAGGCAAAACATATTTATCCCCGAATTCACTACCGATAACCTTATTAATCTGAGTAAGCGCACTTTGCGCCAAATTAACCGAATCCGTTCTCATGTAGGTAATCAAACCATGATCGCCGTTCCCACCCTCGTACAACCCCTGCGCAATCATCATGGTTTTCTTTACGGACATATGCAATTTTCGACCTGCCTCCTGTTGAAGGGTGGAAGTCGTAAACGGAGGTGATGGATTTTTTACATGTTGTTTCTGTTCAACTTTTGAAATTAAGAAATCTTCTTTTTTTAAATCCTTAACGATTTTTGTAGCATCAACTTCTTTTGTAACCTCGATTTTTTTACCATTTTTTTCTATCAAAAAAGCCTCGAAATTGCCATTTTTATGCTCACATGCGGCAGTAATTTTCCAATATTCTTCAGGTTTAAAAGCCTTAATCTCTCTTTCACGATCGACAATCAGTCTAACAACAACGCTCTGAACACGACCGGCAGACAATCCGTATTTAATTTTTTGCCATAATAAAGGCGAAAGTTCGTAACCGACCAATCTATCAAGAATTCTTCTCGCCTGTTGCGCATCAACCAATTTCTGATCAACCTTTCTTGGGTTCTCAATAGCCGCCAAAATCGCCGGCTTCGTAATTTCGTGAAAAACAATTCTTTTGGAATCTTTTTTAAGCCCGAGCGCCTGCTCAAGATGCCAAGCGATCGCCTCTCCTTCGCGGTCCTCATCAGTCGCAAGCCAAACAGTTGTCTTCGCCCCAATCTTAGACTTAAGGTCTTTTATAACCTTTTTCTTGTCGGGAGAGACTATATATTTTGGAGTAAAATCTTTTTCGGTATCAACACCCATAATAGACTTGGGCAAATCGCGCACATGCCCCATGGAAGCCTGTACGGTAAAATCATTTCCAAGAAATTTCGAAATCATTCTGGCTTTAGCGGGAGACTCAACAATTACAAGATTTTTACTTTCAGTCATTTGGTTTTTTTAATTTTTTCAGTGCATTATACTGTAAACAGGCTAGAAAGTAAATTAGGCAAGAGGTGTTGTCAAACTTAAGTTACAAGCATTTAATTGAAATACCTAAATCACGACAAGATGAAAAAAGAAATAAAATTAGTACCATTAAAAAAGACTGACTTCGACCAAGTCATATTATTGTTAAAGCAACTTTGGCCGAATAAGAAAATAAACGAAACAAATGTAAAAACGACCTTACTCAAACAATTAAAGGATAAAAAAAGACATCTAATCCTGATGATAAAGTGTTACAAAGAAACAATAGGCATGATTACAATATCATGGAGATTGAATTTGGACGTCGAGGGCCTTTTGGGATCTATAGATGAATTTATCATAGATGAAAAATATAGAGGGATGGGGATTGGCACGGGTGTAATCAAAAAAGCTATAGAAATATGCAAAAAGAGGAAAACAAAAGGAGTGACTATACTCTCGGCATTACATAGAAAAGAAGCTCATAATTTCTATATCAAGAACGGTGTCCCGAAAACGTGCTATGCGTTCGAAAAAAGCTTTAACTAGGAAACAGCTGACAGGTAATCACTAAAAGGTCTATTCACACCAAGAAAAGCTGTTTTCACACGCCATAATTCAGCAGCCGATACTTTTTTCGCATCCGCGTAACTCTTAAGCTCCTCAAGAGAACCAACTCGCGGATCTCTATCTAAAACCGCCTGGACCCCGGGACCAAAAACAATTTTTCTGCGAATATCATATGCTATTCCCTGAAACACAATAGGAGCGGTTGCAAGAAAATTATCAATAGTAGGAGGAAACCTATTTCGAGGAGGCTGGCTAAAGGATCTGAGCAAAGGGATTATATCAACCGTTATTTCGCCACCAGAATGCCCGCGGAAAAAGAACTTGGGGTTCCCATAAGAATTAATTCTACTACCAATGCCATTAGGCGCCTGTAACAGAGATAACTCTCCCGTTATTGCGAAATCATAATCATCATTTAATTTAGTATCACCATACACAACTCGGAAAAGTCTTCTGGCGACAGCCCCGCCAATAAGAAAAACTTCACCTTCGGAAACTGCCAATGCTATATCTTTAGCACGAACATAATCTGGATCTTCTTCTATCAATTCAATAAGTTGATTGGAGAAATTTTCTGAAAGACTACCCATGAATAAAAATTACGAGGGCTAATTATATAGAACTTTCATCTTATTACAACACATATTCCCTCCCCTCTTCATTCCCCTCCCCTTTCCCCTCTTAACTAGTTCACTATCTTCTCTAGTTTACTAAGTCCTCTCTTCTCTTAACTAGGTCCTATCTTAATCCCCTTACAACAACACATTTTACTTGCTCCAACATCTCGAAATGGTTTCTTTTGGCTTGCCTCACCCAAAGCAACCAATATAATTGACGCAGTCTATTTACCTCCTAACACAAAAAGACATGACAAAACAAGATTTGGTCAATGTTGCCGCAGAATCGGCAGACATCACAAAAAAGGCTGCATCATTAGCTTTGGACGCAGTATTGGATACAATTACGAAAACACTTCGAAAAGGCGATAATGTGACAATAACGGGTTTTGGAACTTTCAGAATTTCCAAGAGATCAGCTCGCAAAGGTGTAAACCCAAGGAACCCTGAAGAGGTAATAAACATCCCTGCAATGAAACTTCCTGCGTTTAGAGCAGGCAAGACATTGAGAGATGCGATTCGATAATCACTACTGGTTATAAGTTAAAAAGCCTCGCATCTCGCGAGGCTTTTTTTTGCAAAAATCCAATCTTTTCCGTAAACTCTCTTCGTATTTCTCTTTTCTTCACTAGCTCACTATCTTCTCTAGAAATTGAGTCCTCTCTTAATTCTCTTAACTAACATCTTTACTATCTTCGCTAGGTCCTAAGTCCTCTCTTTACCAGCTAACCAGATTCTATGAATCAATTATCAACACTCCTCGACTCGGCACTCTCGCAGTTAAAAACCATTACAACTCTCGCCGAACTCACCGATCTCGAAACAAAAACAATCGGCAGAAAAGGCGAAGTAACTGAGATTCTAAAAGGTCTTAAGGATATGCCGGAAGACCAAAGAAAAGAGTTTGGGCAAAAAGCTAACGAGACAAAAAAAACACTAGAGGCAGCGTTCACAGGGAAACGCACGGAGTTGGAAATAGTAGAAATGAACAAGAAACTCGAAACCGAAACTTGCGATATAACCGAACCCGGAATCAAACCAAAAATCGGTACGCTCCACCCAATATCAAAAGTCCAATGGGAAGTTGAAAACATTTTCTCTCAAATGGGTTTCTCAATAATGGACGGACCGGAAATCGAAAGCGAATATTACAATTTCGAAGGACTAAACATTCCTTCTTATCATCCGGCACGCGACATGCAAGATACATTTTTCATCAACAAACAAGCTGACGAAAAACATGGCAACCTCGTACTAAGAACACATACATCTCCGGTACAAGTTAGAACCATGCAAAAATACGGCGCACCTTTGCGCATAATCGTTCCGGGCAGAGTTTTCCGATATGAAGCAACAGATGCAAGTCACGACACAACCTTCGATCAAGTCGAAGGACTGCTTATTGATAAAAACATTTCACTCGCACATTTGAAAGGCGTACTTGAAGAGTTTTTAACAAGACTTTTCGGTAAAAAAGTTGTAGTAAGATTCCGCCCGGGCTACTTCCCATTCGTCGAACCGGGACTCGAAGTCGACTTCTCTTGTCTTCTTTGCGAAGGAAAAGGTTGCCGCGTATGCAAGCATTCCGGATGGATGGAATTCATGGGTGCGGGAATGGTGCACGAAAATGTATTGAAAGCCGGAGGAATAGATCCGGTCGTTTATCAAGGATGGGCTTTTGGTTTCGGACTAACAAGACTTGTAATGATGAGATACGGAATAGACGATATTCGTCTTCTTAAAAGTTCCGATCCAAGATTTTTAGAGCAATTCTAGTAGCCGCGCCAGCGGCCTCTCTTCTCTCCCCTCTATGTCACTCTGTCACTTCTTCTACTTCCCCAACTTCTTATGACTTCTGCAATAATATATTGGACCCTCGGCACCGTCGGAAACACAATCCAGATTGTGGCATTCATTCCGCAAATAACACACATGTATAAAACGAAAAGCGGGAAAGGGATGAGTGTGAAAGCTTACTCAATTTGGGCGACCGGCGACATAATGCTTTTCATATATGCGCTTCATATAAAAGATCCTGTTTTCATGATCCTGACCGGCTGTTTTGCATTTTTTACAGCCTGGATTATTATATTAATTCTTAAATTTAAAAATTAATCTCTTTTCTTTCTCTTATCTTATTCTTCACTAACATCTTTACTATCTTCTCTAGAAACTAAGTCCTAACTCTTCCCCTATGAAAATCTCTCTAAACTGGCTCAAGGATTACATAAAGATTCCACCGGAATATTCGGCAAAGCAAATCGCCGATTTGATAACTCTGCATACGGCAGAAGTTGAAACCATTGAAAACCAAGGAAAAGCCCTAGGTGGAGTGGTAGTTGGTGAAATTCTTGAAATAGGCAAACATCCAAACGCAGATAAATTAAATACTGCCAAAGTTAACATCGGGAAAGAACAGCCGCTAAATCTGATTTTCGGACAAATGGTTACAATGAAAGTTGGAAATAGAATCCCGGTAGCGGTCGCCCCAACGACACTACCAACCGGAATGATAATTGAGAAAAAAGAATTGCGAGGAGTCCTCTCTGAAGGAATGCTATGTCTTGATCAAGAATTAGGCCTAAAAAAAGAAGGCGTTTCAATTCAGTTTTTCAAAATTAAGGCAAAACCCGGCACCCCCATCACAGAAGCTCTCGATTTAAACGACACAATCATCGAAATTGATAACAAATCTCTAACACACAGACCGGATCTCTGGGGACATTATGGAGTCGCACGTGAAGTCGCAGCATTAACCGGAAAAAAACTTAAAAAACTTGACCCGAAAGTACAAACAACATTTGTAAACCAATCGGACGAACATCTTTCAGTTGAAGTAAAAAATCCGGAACTCTGCCCGAGATATATCGGCGTAAAAGTTTCAAACATCCAAGTAAAAGAGTCACCAAAATGGCTCCAGAAAAAACTTGAAGCAGCCGGTCACTCAACTTACAACAACATTGTCGACATAACGAATTTCATCTCCTCCGAACTTGGCCAACCAATGCATGCTTTTGACGCAAATTTAATCAAAGGAGGAATAGTCGTCAGAACCGCAACGCTGGGAGAAAAAATCAAAACCCTGGACGGTAAAGACCGTGAACTGACAGACAAAATGTTACTAATCACAGATCACGAAAAACCACTCGCAATCGCCGGCATAATGGGTGGAGAATTTTCAGGCGTAAATGAACAAACAAATACTATTATTTTTGAATCGGCAACTTTTGACGCGATTTCGGTCAGAAAAACATCTACCGCACTAGGGCTTCGCACGGAAGCTGTTCAGAGATTTGAAAAAAGCATCGACCCGAACCTAGCCGAACTTGCAATAAAAAGAGCACTCGAAATTTTATTAAAAATCTGCCCGGAAGCAAAAATCGAAAGCCAAATAATCGACATCAAAAATTTCAATCAAGAGACGCTAACAATTGAAACTTCCGTAGAAAGAATCACAAGTAAAATCGGCGCACCTTTAACCGCAAAAGAAATCACGAAAATCTTAAAGAGTCTCGAATTCATCGTAAAAAAACAGGGCAAAAAACTGTTTGTCGAAGTCCCAACATTCAGAGCCGCAAGAGATGTAAAAAACGAAGATGACATCATAGAAGAAGTGGCAAGAATTTTCGGATACACAAATATCCCATCAGTTTTGCCCGAACTCCCAACGAAATTACCAATCGAAAATCGCGAAAGATTTTTGAAGCATAAAATCCGCGACATAATTTCGCTTGGACTGGGGTTCATGGAGGTTTCCAACTACTCATTTTATAGCCAAGACGATATTAAGAAATGCGCGCTTGACGAAAAAATTCACATTAAACTTCTGAACTTTCTCTCTCAAGACCAAACGCACATGAGGCTGTCGCTTTTACCAAACATGTTAAAGAGCCTTCACGAAACATTGAAGAATACAAAAAATCCAACACTTTATGAAATAGGACACACTTACAAGGAAATCGGTGAATACATGCCACTCGAAGAAAAATGGCTAATTGGAATTATGTCCGGCGAAAAATCTTTCTTGCAGGCAAAAGGATATGCAGAAACTGTTTTGGAAAAATTTGGCGCAATAAATCCGCAATTTGTTACTCCAAGAAAAATGCTCTCGTATGCCCATCCGAAAAAACATACCGATATAATGGTAAAGGGTGAAGTCATCGGCCATATATACGAAATTCATCCTGAAGTTTTAAAACATTACGATATAAAGCAAGAAGCTTCTGCATTTGAAATCAATTTCACCAAATTGGTCGCCTCCGGACAAAGACAACACAAATACGTCCCGCTTCCGAAATTCCCATCTCTTGAATTTGATGTTTCGGTTGTCTTACCGGAAACAATCATGGCAGAAGAAGTACGAAAATCAATTGAAAAGGCCGATAAGGATTTAATCAAAGGAATCGACCTATTCGACATCTACCGCGGTGAAGGCCTTGGTGAAAAAGAAAAAGCCCTCGCCTATCACATTGAATTGCGCGCAGAAGACAGAACGCTCAACGACACCGAAATGACCGAAGTACAAAAAAAAGTCTTTGCAAACCTGGAAGAAATTGGGGGGAAGATCAGAGGAAAATAATCTCTTTCTCTTCTCTTTTCATCTTCTCTTTACTAGCATCTTAACTATCTTAACTAGTTAACTAGGTCCTCTCTTTTCTTCTCTTCACTAGCTCACTATCTTCTCTAGCTCCTAGGTCCTCTCTTCTCACCTCTTAACTTCTCACCATGCCCTCTCTAAAACTCATCCTCCGCGGCACAAGCCAAGTAATGCTTCAGAATAATCTTCTAACGGGTTTGCTTTTTCTAACGGGGATTTTTATAAATTCATGGCTAATGGGCGTTGGGGCTATTCTCGGAAATGCAATAGGCACAACGACAGGCTACTTGATAAAAGGTCGCGACGAAGACATTAATCAAGGTCTTTACGGATTTAACGGCACCCTTGTCGGCATCGCCGCTCTTTATTTTTTCAAACCAAGTATAAGCCTTGTAATCGCAACCATCCTGGCTTCGATACTATCAAGTATCATAATGAAGTTCATGCACGAGAAAAAACTTTTTCCATACACATTCCCTTTTATTTTTTCAACTTGGATCCTTATCGCGACAATCAAAATACTTGAATTGGCATCGGAACAAATTTACAACTCTACTGCACCAACAAGTCTGGATGTTTTATCGGGCCTAAATATGGGACTCGGGCAGGTTATGTTCCAAGGAAGTATAATTACGGGATTATTCTTCCTCTTGGCTCTTCTCGTAAACTCACAAAGAGCAGCGGTTTATGCATTTATCGGATCAGCCGTAGGACTCCTGATCGCATTCGGATTTGGATTCCCGCTTAGCCTTATAAATATCGGTATCTTCGGATTTAACGGCGTATTGTGTGGCATAACTTTTTCAAACGAAAAAAACGCCCCCTCTCTCTGGGCACTCCTCTCAATCACTCTGTCCATATTTATAATATACGGGTTTGTTCATTTTGATTTACCGGCCCTAACCTTTCCGTTCGTCCTCGCGACATGGATAACACTTGGGGTAAAAAGACTGATAGTTGATGCCAATTAGCCATGTGATCCGATCCACTTCCCGCTCCCCGGTATTCGGTATTCAGTATTCGGTATTCCTCTTTTATGGTAATATCACACCTGCAATTTTCTCATGTAAATTCTAATCGATACACCCTATGGTTAAGTTCATTCATACTCGCCTCTCCGGAGTTTGGCACCGTTACAAACCACAACCGCATGAATCAACCATAAAAAGATATATCAAATGGCTCATCTTGGGGATACTTGCGGCAATTGGCACCCTGTTCGTAATAACACTGGGATTCGTTATTGTTTTCAGCTTCACGAGCACAAGCCTTGAAGATTTCCAAAACTCAAACCTTGAACAATCAACAATAATTTATGATCGAGAGGGCAACCAATTATACGCAATACATGGTGAAGAAAACCGCGTCCTTGTAGATCTTTCGGAAATTTCTCCGTATCTTGTAGACGCGACAATAGCCACGGAAGACGATGATTTCTATAACCATTTTGGTTTTGACGTAAAATCTCTTACACGAGCATTCGTAAACAATCTATTGGGCAAACCTGTTTCAGGCGCCTCGACGATTACCCAACAATTTGTAAAAAATACCTTTTTGAGTCCTGAAAAAAGCTATGTTCGCAAATTAAAAGAATTGGTCTTGGCGGTAAAAGTGGAAATACTTTTCACAAAAGACGAAATTCTTGAAATGTATTTAAATGAAATACCTTACGGAAGTAATGCATACGGCGCACAACTTGCCGCACAAACATATTTTGATAAAGACGCCTCGGGGTTAACCTTAACCGAATCTGCGATTTTGGCCGCCATCCCAAATGCACCAACTTATTATTCCCCGTACGGAGACCATAAATATTCGACTATAGACATTGAGTTCACGGCGGAAGAGTTGGACTCGCGTGAAATAAAAGACATCGGAGACCTCGATACCGATGAATATACTGAAGGACTTATAGGAAAAACTTATATACTTGGTGAAAACGATAGCGTTTATATCCCGGGCAGAACAGACACAGTTTTAGACAGAATGATCAAGGAAGGCTACATCACGGAAGACGATAAGCTTGCTTCGATAACCGAAGCGGAAACACTTGAATTTAAACCTGTTGAAGACAATATGGTTGCACCTCACTTCGTTCTTTATGTAAAACAATTGCTTGAAGACAAATACGGGAAAGAATTTATTGAACAAGGCGGCTTAAAAGTTTACACAACCCTTGATGCCGACATGCAACAAGCTGCAGAAGATGCCATTGCGAAATACAAGGACACCAACCTCGAAAAATACGGCGCAAGCAATGCCGCTCTTTTCGCAATACAGCCTGTAACGGGCCAAATCCTGGCGATGGTGGGATCGGCCGATTACAATGACGAATCGATTTCCGGCAACGTAAATGTGGTAACCAGATTGAGAAAACCGGGATCGTCTTTCAAGCCATTCGTCTACGCGCTGGCATTCCTCAACGGCTACTCTCCGGCAACCATTTTATATGATGTACAAACCTATTTTGGAAATGACGCCCCAAAAAACTTCGATGGAATCTTTTCAGGTCCAATCAGCATTAGAGAAGCATTGGGTTATTCGAAAAACATTCCGGCAATAAAAGCATTCTTTTTGGCAGGCGGTGAAGAAGCTGTTGTAAATTTTGCAGAGCAAACGTTCGGGATTTCAAGCTTAAATCATGATAATAATTACAGTTACACTATCGTACTCGGCTCGGCGGAAGTCAGCCTATTTGAAATGGTAAATGGCTACATGGTTTTCGCCAATGGCGGATATTTCCGCGAGGCAACACCCATTTTGAAAGTGGAAAACATGGATGGCGACATTCTTGAACAGTGGGAAGAAGGACAAGGAACGCAGGTATTGGATGAACAAGTCGCATATCTAATAACGAATGTCCTTTCGGACGACACTTACAACCTCGGCTCAAACCTAAGAGTAAGTGGGCAATTCGCCGCAGCAAAAAGTGGAACAAGCAATAACGACGACATGATGCCGGATAATGGAGTCGTAATCGGTTATACGGTGGATCTTTTAGCTGGCGTATGGGTTGGCAATTCAAGTGGTAGCGGCATGTCCGCAAATGCAAGTTGTTACTCAACAGGCGGTCCGATATGGAAGGAATTTATGACAAATGCGCTTAAAGACACCCCGGCAAAAGATTTCCCTCGCCCAGCCGGGATAAAAGAAGTAGCCGTAAGTAAAGCGACCGGTAAACTGCCTTCGGAATACACTCCGTCGGACGCTATAAAAACCGAAATTTTCGCAAGTTTCGCGGTACCAACGGAAATAGACGACGGATATATGAAATACATTATCGACTCGGATTCCGGGAAAATCGCAACACAGTACACGCCGGAAGGGTCTAAAAAAGAGGTAACATACAGAATATACGGATATGATTTTGCACAATATCCTTCTTGGGTAACAGGCGTTCAAAACTGGATAGCAAGCCAGGCTGAAGCCGGGAATATCGAACTGCCGCCATCCTTAATGGACGATGTGCACACGGCGGAAACAATCGCGAACTCACCAACAATTACAATCACATCTCCTTCGTCGTTAAGCACAATCGAAACCGGTGAAAGCGAAATCGAAGTGGATATTTATGCA
>Ga0172379_10004967_pt1 | contig 19044 bp, 16 predicted proteins | sample GrowelOW334metaG_FD_119756 | JGI IMG/M metagenome (GOLD analysis project Ga0172379, IMG submission 119756) | Groundwater microbial communities from an aquifer near a municipal landfill in Southern Ontario, Canada - Groundwater well OW334 metaG | ecosystem: Environmental > Aquatic > Deep...
ACGTGGCCGCCTTGGGCCTGTCTGTCCAGGGCGACGCGATCATACCCTTGGACCGGGATGGGAAGCCGGTACACCCTGCGCTGCTCGGCATGGATTATCGCAGCGCCCCGCAGGCTGCTTGGTGCGAAGCGCGCTTTGGAGGCGAGGCCTTGTTCCGGCGCACGGGCATGCGGCCCCACGCCCTCAACTCACTCTGCAAGATACTCTGGCTGCGAGAAGCGCGGCCGGCTGTATGGGCGAAAACGGCCCGCGTCGTTACCTACGCCGACTTCATGGCAGACCGGCTGTTGGGCGGTGGAAAAGGCTGGTTCATCGATCTGACCATGGCCAGCAGGACCATGGCATGGAACCTCGCCGCGGGCGATTGGGACGATGGGTTGCTCGCCGAGCTTGGGCTGTCACGCTCTCTCTTTTCCGATGCGGTTCCCTCGGGGACCGAATTGGGAAAAGTGGATGCCGACCTGGTGCGGGCCTGCGGCCTTGGCGGTCAGGTTTCCCTGGTTGCCGGAGGCCACGACCAACCCTGCGGAGCCGTGGGAGCTGCCGTCCTCGGGGATGGTGACGCGGTCGTTTCCAGCGGAACCGCCGAAGTCCTTTCCTCAACCTTTTCTTCCCGTGCCGACGCCTCGGCCCTCTATTCAGGATTCTACCCCTGTTACGAATCGGCCTTGCCGGATCGCCGCTTTACCTTCGCGCTCAATCACGTAGGCGGCCTACTCCTGCGCTGGTACCGCGACACCTGGTGCGCCGCGGAAAATGCCGAAGCCCTAAGAACCGGCCGCGACACGTACGCCCTGATTGACGAGGGTATGCCCGCCGGACCTTCTCCGGTCATGTTCCTTCCCCACCTGAACGGAGCAGGTACGCCCAGTTGCGACCCCTTATCCCGGGGGGCGATAGTAGGGCTTACCCTTGCGACGACTCGTGGAGATGTGGCCAAGGCCATTCTGGAATGCCTCGCTTTCGAGCTTGCCCTAAACGTCGAAGCCCTGTCGGCGGCGGGGGTGCGCATAGACCGTTTATCGGCGGTAGGCGGCGGGGCCAAGTCGCCCGTATGGCTCGCCATCAAGGCCAATATCCTGGGGGTACCCCTCCGCACCCTGGAGTGCAAGGAAGCCGCCTGTCTGGGAGCGGCCATCATTGCGGGCGACGGCACGGGCGTATATACTTCCATCGCTGAGGGTGTCCGCCGGGCCGTGCGCTTCGAAGCTTCGTACGAACCCGATCCTGTTTCGGTCGCCGCCTATGCGGAGCGCTACGCGGTATACCGAAACCTGCACGGTGCCCTCAAACCCATACACGAAAGAATGAGGTTTGACTGATGGAAGATAACGAACTGGGACGACTGCCACACGCCTGTGCCCTCAAGCTGCAGGCCGTCTATGGAACCCTGAAATCGGCCGAACTCAAGGCTGCCGATTTTCTCGTCGCGAACCCCGGCTTGGTTCACAAGCTCACCATAGTGGATTATGCAAAACGGGCCGGTTGTTCCGAGGCGACCATCGTGCGTCTATCCAAGCGTTTGTCCTACGAGGGCTTTCCGGAGCTGAAGGCGGACTTTGCCCTTGTGGCTCCCGACGATACGCTTCTGGAATATCGGGGACTCAAGGTCGATGACGATCCCGCGGTGGCGATGAAGAAAGTGTTCGAATCAACCGCCCAGGCTATCATGGACACGGCGAACGCCATCGACCCTGTCGCATATTCTGCCGCGCTGGACGCGCTCTGCTCCGCAGGGACCATCATGTTTTCGGGCGTGGGCGACGCCGCTATTGTAGCCCAGGAAGGGTATCTGCGCTGGCTGCGCATCGGCCACCCGGTGGTATTCTCCGTGGACCATGACATCCAGCTGATCCTGGCGTCCAAACTAAAAAAGGGCGATGCCCTGCTAGCGGTGAGTCATTCGGGGCAGACGAAAAGCCAGCTGGCCGTGGTACGCGAAGCCGAGCGCGCCGGCGCGACGGTAATTGCCATCACCAATTTTCCGCTCTCCCAACTTGCAAAACGTGCTTCGTGCATCCTGCAGACCGCTGTCTTTACCGCGTATGTCTCCGGCGAGGTGATGAGCAAGCGCATTGCCGAACTTTGTGTGGTGGAAAGCCTGTTCGTCAATTTCATGATGAGGAAGGGCGAACCTTACCTGTCCAACCTGGCCGCCTCGAACGAGGTTATCAAACAGAATAAAATGTAGGAGCCTGTCGGACTTATGATCGCGCAAGTGGTATGAACGTAAAAATCCTACCCTTTTTGCGCTTTTTTGTTGGACTCGGCGATCCGTGGCGTAAAAAAGGCTCGTCAATCGGGTCATACAGAAAGTATGCCCCTCAATCCTCGCCCTTTTTCCACTCGCGGCTCACCTTCACCCAACAAAAATCCTAAGTCCGACAGACTCCTGGGAGGCTCCCTGTGGACATCCTGCTGGAAACCGTACAAGCCCGCCTGGATGGGCAGGGCCTGAAATATGCCGTACTCCCACTTGCATCGCGCCGGCATCTGGTGGTGACCGAACGCTGGGGACGTTGCCTGGGACCCTTCGACGGTGAAGGACGGCCGTTCCTCTGGCTGAATCCGGCGGTTTGGGGATCGGATGAGGCTTTCGCCCGCGCCCTTGAAAGTGGCCTTTGGAATGTCGGCGGTGAACGCTTTTGGGTGGCGCCGGAGATACGCATCAATATCAAGGACAGGAGCGATTACTGGGGAAGCTACGAGCTTCCCGACGCCATGGATCCGGGTTCCTGGAAATTGGAGTCCGACGGTAACAAGGCTTCGCTCTCCATGAATGCCAACCTTGATCTGTACAATCCTGCAGCCGGAAAATTGCGGTACACCGTGGAACGTCTCATCTCACCCTCACCCAATCCCCTCGCAGCGCTCCGTTCCCATGATGATCTCATGGCCGGAGTCGATTTTGCGGGATACCTGCATCGCATCCGCTTATCGCTTTTGCCCGGGTCGGATTTAGGTGCGCGGGCTGAAGCCTGGACGCTCTGCCAACTGGTTCCCGAGGGAACCATCATAGTGCCCTGCGCTGACGGTGTAGAATACGAGGATTATTATGAGAAGGTCGATGCCTCATGCCTGACCATCGGTGGGGGCGCTGTACGTTTCGGCATAACCGGCAAGCGCCGCTACAAGGTAGGCCTGCGTGCCGCCCATTTGTTCGGCCGTGCGGGCTACCTGAAAATTTCCCAGACAACCATGCCTACGCCTGCCGGGTCGGACGTAGCTGAACTTCTCGTCCGGGCCTATCCCAACGACCCCGCCTCTGAATACGTGGAAGAACCCGATTCCCAACCTGGCTGCCACGGCCTCTCGTTCCACGTCTACAACGATGGTGGAAACTTTGGTGGTTTTGGCGAGCTGGAGTGCAATGGCCGGACTATAGGGGCTCCCGGCAATACCGAAAGCACCGACGATTTTTATTTCTGGTATTTCCGGGGCGAAGAAGCCCGGGTGCGGAAGATTTCACAGACCTTGCTGGGTTGCTGAAAGGACCGGATTCAATCCGTTTTCCCGGAACGCAAGCACCCATCCATAACTTCGGCGTCCGCATTGTCCCTGATGCGGGTGGAAACAGCCCCGTGCTCCACACTACTTACGCGACTATCACCCGAACTCCTTTGCCTTCACAAAGCATTCTTTCTTCCGGGGTCAGGCCCCCGTCGCTTATTAAACAGTCAATGAGTTCCAGGCCACCGAGGGTGGCGAGGGAGGTTTTTCCGAACTTGGTGGAATCGGCCAGGAGGTAGACTTCGGAGGCTGCCTCGATCATGGCGCGTTTGACGGGAATGTCACTCAAGCCAGGGTAGGTGAGTTCGCCCGAGGGGGATACGCCTCCGGTGGCCAAAAACAGCTTGGAAGTATGGATGTTCTGGAAAAAAAGGGCTGCCTTCTCACCGGTGAGTGAAAGTGTGGGCGGCTTGAATTCCCCTCCGGTTACGAGCACGTCTATGCCGCGCTCCGCACCCAATAGCAGGGCGATGTTGAGGGCGTTGGTGACCACCGTCAGCCCCCGGCGGCCGACCAGCCGTTTTGCCAGCTCGGTGACAGTCGAGCCCGAATCCAGGATGAGGGATTCGCCGTCAGATACCAATGCCGCCGCGGCTGTCGCGATGGCGATCTTGCGGTCCATATTCTCCAGGTGCTGGAGCGCGAAATTCCTCACCTGGGTCGGCAGGGATTTGAGGAACGCTCCCCCGTGTTCCTTGACTACGAGTCCTTCTGCGGCGAGCTTGTCCAGATCCTGGCGGATGGTGGGTTCCGTGACGGCGAAGATGCGCGCCAGATCCTTGACGCGCGCGCTGCCTTCTTCTTGGATGAGCTCCATTATTTTCAGTCGGCGTTGTTCGGCGAACATGTGTACATCCTATTTCCGTGAAAGCGTCTTGCGGACCGCTTCTTTCCATCCACTATACAACATGTCCACGATTGCCTTGACCATGGAGGAACGGTAGGTCGCGTCCGGCGCGCGCAGGGAAGTGATCTGTTCCTTGTCTTTCCAGATACCCGTACCAAGGCCGGCCATATAGACAGAGCCTGTGGCCGACAATTCCTCGGTACCGGCACGAACGACCGGTATGGAAAGGATGTCCGCCTGGAATCGCATCAGAAATTCATCTTTGGTAGGGCCTCCATCCACGCGCAATTCCTTCAGCCCTGTTCCCGAGTCAAGTTCCATCAATTCGAGGATATCCTTGATCTGCCAGGCTATGGATTCTTCCGCCGCACGTACTATATGTGCCTTCTTCGTACCCAAGGACATTCCCGTGATGGAGGCGCGGGCTTCGCTGGCCCAATATGGTGCGCCCAGGCCGACGAAAGCAGGTACCAGGTAGACGCCTTGGGTATCCGGTACGGTGGCGGCAATTTTCCCGGCATCCTTAGCAGAACTTATCAGTTCGAGATCGTCTACCAGCCATTGGATGGTCGCTCCTGTGCAGTTGAGATTGCCCTCGAAAACATACTCGACCTTCTTCTGCATGCCCCAGGCGATGGAGGTGACCAGCCCGCCCTTCGACCTCAGTGGCGCGTCTCCGATATTCATCATGATGGAGGACCCGGTACCATAGGTCGCCTTGGCCATTCCGACGGAAAAGCAGTTTTGTCCGAACAGGGCCGCGTGTGAATCGCCCATGACACCGCTGATGGGTACCGATCTGGGAAGTAGGCCTTCCAGATTGGTATGGCCGAATTCCTCATCGGAAAAACGTGGTTTCGCCATCATTATTATGGGTATTCCGAAGATATCCAGAAGTTCATTGTCCCAGCAAAGGCGGACGATGTCGAAGAGTTGGGTTCTGCTGGCATTGGAATAGTCGGTGGCATGAACCGCCCCGCCTGTAAGTTTCCAGACAAGCCAGGAGTCGATGGTACCGCAACGGAGTTTTCCCTGATAGGCTTTTTCCCGCGCTCCGGGAACATTCTCCAGCACCCAGCTTATTTTTGCTGCAGAAAAATAGGGAGAAAGGACCAGTCCCGTCCGTTCCTTCACCAAATCGCCCCGCCCCTGTCCATTCAGTTTTTTTTCGATACGGGCACAAATTTCCGTTCCGCGCCGACACTGCCAGACCACTGCGTTGTGTAGTGGGTGGCCAGTTTCCGTATCCCAGACGACGGCTGTTTCCCGTTGGTTTGTCAGGGCGAGGGCGACTATCGCAGCCGTGTCCGCCCCGGTCTCGACCAGCAGTTTACGCGAAGCCAGCAGCGTATTGCGGTAGATCTCTTCCGCATCGTGCTCCACCCAACCGGGCTGTGGATAAAATTGGGTATGGGGGACATCGACCCGGCCCAGGATGGCGCCGGTATCGGAAAACAACAAGGCCTTGGTGGCCGAGGTGCTTTGGTCGATACCGAGGATGAATCTTTCCTTCACGGGCGTACCCTGTTTTTGGCGCCGAGAGCGGTCATGACAGCGACGGTAATGCCCGGCGCGTCGAGGCCGTAGTAGGCGAATAATTCCGCGGAATTTCCGGCTACTACAGCCTCATCTGGAATGCCCAGGATGCGCATGGGTACGGGATGGTTCTGGACTACCACCTGGGCGACCGCTGCCCCCAATCCACCGTTCACACTGTGTTCCTCGACCGTGACTACCAACCCCGTCTCCCTGGCCGCTACGATTACGGCTTCCTCGTCGAAGGGCTTGAGGGTATGCATGTCCAGTACCCGCGCGTGGATGCCTTGTTTTTCCAGACCGAGCGCGGCGTCCAGGGCGTGGCGGACCATCTCCCCAGTCGCGATGATCGCAAGGTCGTTGCCGACTTTCAGCGTGTTGGCCTTGCCCGGAACAAAGGGTGCATCGTCGCTTTCGTAGACGTCCGGAACCGCCGCGCGTCCCATACGCATATAGGCACCTCCTACGTTCGCTGCGAGCCATTCGGTCATTTTCCGGGTTTGACGGGCATCGCAGGGTAAAAATACTGAGATGCCGTGGATGGCGCGGAATACGGCGATATCGTGGAGTGAATGGTGGGAAGTACCCAGCGCGCCGTAACTGACGCCACCGGAGACGCCGACAATCTTGACATTCATCCCCGAATAGGCGACATCCACCTTGATCTGCTCCAGGCTGCGGGCGCATAGGAAACAGGCCGGCGCGCAGACGAAGGCGATTTTTCCGCAACTGGCCAGACCGGCCGCGATACCCACCTCGTTCTGTTCGGCGATGCCTACTTCCACGAATTGGGCGGGAAGCGCGGTGGCGTAATCGCCCAGCGATACGGAACCGCGGGCGTCGGAAGTCAGCGCGACTATGCGCGGGTCCTTTCGCGCCAATTCCAGGAGGGTCGAGGTGAAGGACTCCCTGCAGCTTCTCGCGGCGCTCATTCGGATACCTCCATCGTCAGCTTGTCGAGTTCGGCGAATGCTTGGCTTAATTGGGCTTCCGACGGAACCCCATGGTGCCATTTCGCCACATTCTCCATGAACGAGATGTCCTTACCCTTAATTGTGTTGGCGATGATCATGCTTGGTTTCCCCTTTTCCAAGGGAAGGTGCCTGAAGGTTTCAAGTAATTGGGCCAGATCGTGGCCGTCGGTCTCGACGTTGGCCCAGCCGAATTCCGCCCATTTCCCTTTAAGGTTTTCCAGGCGCATCACCTTTTCCGTATCCCCCGAAATCTGCAGGCGGTTCCGGTCGATTATGGCTGTCAGATTGTCCAGCCCGTAATTCGCCGCGGCCATAGCCCCCTCCCAGACCGAACCTTCCGCCAGCTCGCCATCGCCCATAAGGACGAAGGTGCGGTAGTCCTTTCCGTCCATCTTGCCAGCCAAGGCCATGCCCGTCGCAGCCGAAAGCCCATGCCCCAGCGCGCCGGTATTCATCTCCACACCGGGAACCTTCACGTTTGGATGCCCGATAAGGCGGGTTTTGAACTTGCAGAAACTTTTAAGCTCTTCCCGGGGAAAGAAGCCCTTGTCAGCGAGGATATTGTAGTAGCCTTCCACGCTGTGACCCTTACTGAGCACAAAGCGGTCCCGGTCCGGCCATGCCGGATCGGCTGTGTCCACCCGTAGAATCGCGTAGTAAAGAACCGTCAGGATATCGAGGGAAGAGAGTGACCCGCCTGTGTGGCCGGACTTCGCATCAAAAATCATTTGTACGAGATTTTTTCGCAATTCGATCGCCTTGCGGCGCAGAAGATTGGCTTCGTTCATCCAGGAACTCCTTGGCTCAGGAATATGGCGATTAATAGAAGAATATCAAGAGTATTATTTGGTGTCAAACGAAAATAAAAGAAAATTATAGTTGATGAATGGAAAATACCGTGATAAAAAGGACAGACAGGGATAAGGGTATCTTAATGACACGGATCCGGGCTGCCTTACGGACCATTTCCATACGGACCGAACTCATCGTCGTCATCATTGTGTTTGCCCTCTCGCCCGCCTTGATCCTCAGCGTATTGTTCTATTCCAAGCTGAATGACCTGGTCAAAGAGCAGGTATCTTCCTATGCCTCCCGCATTGTGGAACAGGCCTCGGGTTCTGTGGAGGACCTAGCACAGGAGATAGACGTCATCTGGAAGCAGGTCGTGGACATCGCAGTCACTACCGATTACCTCTTCTCTCCCAACCTGGATCTGCCGCCCACCAAAGTCGAATCGATATTCACCGCCGAAACTTTCCTGAAAGGACTCAGGCGATCCTTTCCCTACTTATCAAATGTCTACATCATAGGTTCTGGTGGACGCATGGTAAGTTCCGCGCAAAACGCAGACGCCAAGTTGCTCATCGGTAAACCTTGGGTAGCCGAGGCCTGGAACGGACCTGCCCCCGGGATGAACGCGCGGATCATCAGTTCCGATTACTTCGACAAAGCCGCAACGCGGTCGACCCGGGTGCTGTCGGTCATCTCGCGTATCATGCCCTGGGGTGAGGCGAGGAATTCACTCCTGATCGTCCTTGATTTCGATTATGAAAAGACACTGAAACGGATCGACAGTGTCTTGATGTCCGGAGATTCCTGGATGATGATCTACAGCGATACCGGCCGCATCCTATACCACCCCGATTCGTCAAAGCTGGAGCAGGGTGTGGAGAACGTCTCCGTCTCCAAGACGGCAGCTTCAGTCCTGTTTCGTGCAGGATGGGAGGAAGGACCGGGCGCCCTCGTCATCGGACGACGTATCCGCGGGGTAGGTTGGGTACTCAGCGAGATAACTACCAAAGCGCTTACGGGGGAACTGGCCAAAATTCTGAATCTGTACCTGCTGGCTTTGGCTGGTCTGATGGGCGTTTGCATCGCACTTTCCTTTTTTACAGCCAATCGCCTCACACGTCCGCTTTTCCATATTATCCGCGGAATGGACGGCATCCGCGGGGGTAATTTTACGGCGCAGGTTGAGGAGGACGGCAATAAGGAATTCGTGGAACTGGTTCGCAGCTTCCGTTTCATGCAGGCTGAGATCAGCTCCCTCATGGAAAGTATCGCGCTCAAGGAACGGGAAACGGTAAGGGCGGAACTCCTCTCTCTGCAATTCCAGATCAATCCTCACTTTCTGTACAACACCATGGATGTGTTGCGCGGAATCGCGTACGAACGCAAGGCGCTGGATATTGCGGACATGGCTGAATCGTTGGGGAACCTTTTTCGCTATGCCAAGGGGGGTGGAGAGGGAGGCGCGTCGCTTTCGACGGAGATCGAGCGGCTCGGCGATTATATCAAGATACAGAAATATCGATTCCGCGACCGATTCTGCTTTTCCGTCGATGTCGGGCCGGATTGCCTGCAAGCGGTAGTCCCCCGTTTCATGCTCCAGCCCATTGTGGAAAATGCCTTCCATCATGGTATCGAGGATATGGAAAAAAATGGCGAGATTCTGCTCGGTGCGAAAAAAGTGGCAAGCGATCTCGTTGTAACGGTGAGGGACAACGGACGCGGTATGAATGCGTCGGAATTGAAGCGGGTAAGGGAGGGGTTGGATGCGGGCAGGGAATCGGCGAATAGCGGTATAGGATTCGCGAATGTCCACAATCGGGTCAGGCTCAGGTTTGGAGAAACTTATGGACTTTCCATCGCCAGCGGAAAAGGATCGGGCACCAGCGTGACGATTCGGATGCCTTATGGGGAGGTTCCTTGGTGAGCTTGGCTAAAGTTGTAATAGCTGACGATGAGGCATGGATACGATCGCTTCTGCGGAATATGGTGGATTGGCAAAGGCTTGGCTTGCGCCTGGCGGGTGAGGCGGAAAATGGTAATGCAGCCTTGGTCGAATGCGAAAAGAAGGCACCTGATATTCTCATCACGGACGTGAAGATGCCCGGTATGGACGGCCTTGACCTCATTTCGCGTGTGTCGGTACTGCTTCCGAACCTTGTTCCCATAGTCATCAGCGGATATGACGATTTCGGGTATGCACAAAGGGCAATACGCGAGCAAGTAATTGACTATGTGCTCAAACCCATCAATAAGATTGAGATTGAAACGGTACTCCAGAAAGCGGTCCGTAAAATAAGGGAGCGCCGTGAAATGGACGAAAGATTCCATAATGAAAGTGGTAAAGTGAAAAAATTAAAGGAAGCACTCGCTTGTCGGAATGCAGAAACGGGAATGCTGTTACCTGCGGATGTCGATGATCGGATAGCCCGAGCCCGCACCTATCTGTTGGAGCATTATGACGAGAATCCTACTTTGTCCCAGATCGCGGATCTTTCCTGTATGAATAGGACCTACTTCTCTGAAATGTTCAAACTAAAAATGGGAATCGGCTTTGGGCGCTTCATGCATGACCTTAAAATGGAAAAAGCCCGTTTGCTTTTGGAAGGATCCGCTTTGAACATCCGTGAAATCTCCGAGTTGCTTGGATTTAGTGATGCCGGATATTTCTCACGTGTATTCAGGACTCATTATTCACGATCCCCTGAAGAATACCGCAATGCTCTACGCCCTGAAGCTCCCATATCCCAGTATTCCTCCTGATCTGTGTTATCGGGTAGGAGGAAGGAACCTCATGTGCTTCCACCGTAGTCTGCTTAAGTTATATTTGGCTATCGAATATACGTTGTTCGCAATGGATTGACCGAATCCCGGTCATTTCCGCAACCAATTCCAGCTCGGAATCAATTTCATCCTTTCCCAAAGCCAGAGCACGCTTGTCGACGTTGCCAATAATTATCAGATCCTTGCCGTACTTGGCGCGGACCTTGCGAGCATTCATGCCCGCAGCCCGTTCCAGAGGGTAGGTCGCATTGATACCGGAATCCACCCAGATGGGAAGGAGTTCGTCTATATTGCCATCGCAGTCCAGGATGAGGGCGTCCACGCCATTTGCACGCAACAGGTCCACTACCTTGCGGTAGCGGGGGACCATTACACACTTCACCCATTCGGGCGAAACGAGGGGTCCCTTGTTGAAGCACATGTCTCCCATAGCCAAACCCATTCGAGGGTAATGCCTTCATCGAATACTTTCTTTGCCATCTCGTACGCCATCCAGGCCTGGTGTTCCACCATGTCTTCTACAAGGAGGGGATCGTCATACAGTGCATAGCTTAGATTCTCGACACCCATATAGTTGCAGGACGCCCGGTCCTTGACAGGGAATTCCAGATAACGGGGGATGGTGTCGTCGTCGCCTTTCCTGCGTTCGACCAAGGTCCCGTCCCAGTCTACTTCAATGACGTGTTCTGAATCTTCCAATACTATTTTTATTTCATAGAGGGGGTCCAGTGCGACTATCCAGGGAGCGTATCCGTACTTGCCTTTTACTCGTCATGTTCCCGAATAGTGTCCTTGGATTCCGAATAATTTCCATCTTGCGTACATAATAAAAGGGCTTATGCTGGAAGCAGTATTTTCACTATTAGGAGGTTGATATGAAAAAGATTGCGATTGTAGCGGCGTGTACACTGGTACTTGCAGAGCTGGCTCCGGGCTTATTCGCATCGGGCCAGGGCGATGGAGCCTCGGGAGGCGTTACCAAAGTCCGTGTCGCACACATGTGGCAGGCCGGGGCGAACAAGGAAGCCGATGTGGCCTTGGCCATTCTCAACAAGCTGGATGCGGATCATCCCGAGTTTGAGATTGTTCATGAAGTAGTCACCGGCGACGAGATGAGGAACAAGATCCGGGTAGACGTAGCGGCCAATAATGCACCGGATCTCTGGCAGTTCTGGGTAGGCGGTGTCATGGCCGACTACGCGGCCAGCGGAGCCCTGCTGGACATCAATCAATATTTGGCCAAATCAACCAGGGTCAAGAAAGCTAATTTTACCGATGATGCCTGGGCGACGGTCACCTTCAATGGAGTAACGCTCGGCATGCCGCGAAATGTTTCTGTCGGCGTCTTCATGGTAAACAAGGAACTGTTTGCCAAGTACAATCTGCAGTATCCCAAAACCTGGGCCGATTTCATCGCTGTGGGAAAGGAATTCAGGAAGCACGGCATCATCCCGACCAACATCGGCAGCAAGGGCGGCAACCCCTCCCACTTTTGGTTTGGTGATTTAGCCTGCCAGTATAAGGATGGAGTAACCCAGACCGAGCAGATCGCCAAGACCCTGAATTTCAAGAATCCGGCTTTCATCAAGGCCGCCAAGTATTGCGAAGAGATGCAGAAAGCAGGACTGTTCCCCGACGATACGATGGCTTCCGGCGATTGGGGTCCTTCCATAGCGTTCTACAACCAGGGAAACGTGGCCATGTGCTACACCTTTGGTTGGATGTTCAACGACCTGCCGGCCGAGATGGTCGCCAAATCCGAAATCATCCCCATTCCGCGCCTCCCCGATGGCGAGCGTGATACCAAGACCTTCATCCAAGGCGCTTTCAACGACTCCTACGTGATCAATGCAAAATCATTTCAGGACCAGAACAAACAGGCTGCCCTCGTACTGATCATGGATGCGATCTGCAAGGATATCACCCCGGCGCTGGCACAGATGGGCGTTCTCGTCGCTGCGGATATCGAGGTCAACAAGGCCATGGATCTGAACAAGATCGAAAACAAGATGATGGTCAAGACCTTGCAGTACCGGATTGCGAACAACGTTTCCGGTTCGCCGATGATCTGGCAGAACTTGCCCGACAACAAGCTTCAGTTCGATTATCAGGCCGGGCTGGATGAGCTTTGGGCCGGTGCGCTGACAGCAGACCAGTGCATCGACAAGATACAGAAATCCTTCGACGACTATAAGGCGAAGAAAAAATAAATAAGGGATTTCCTGATGTGCTATCCCCGAGGACCAGCTCTTCGGGGATTTTTGCATGTCCATGACATGATGTCCATTACACGAGGTAGACAATTTACGAGATGAAGGAGCCGGGTCAATGAATGTATTCAGAAAATATAAATGGGGCGGCGTCGTCTTCGCGGGACCCGCGTTCCTGCTCTATACCTACTTCATAATCATTTCGATCGGGCGTTCATTCTATTATTCCCTCAATTATTGGGATGCGATCTCACCAATGCGGTTCAAGGGCTTGGCTAATTACCAAGCACTATTCTCCGATCCGGATTTCGCCATAGTCATGTCGAACACCTTCGTCGGGCTTGTGTCCGCATTGATCATACAAGTTGGAATGGGTCTCCTATTGGCGTATCTCATTTACCGAACCGTTTTCGGGATGCGCTTCTATCGTGCGTTGGTTTACCTCCCTGTCGTCCTTGCCCCTGCGGCCATCTCGATGATGTTCACCCTTTTCTTTAATTCCGATGTGGGCTTGTTCAATTCCCTGCTCCGGGCTGCTGGTTTGGGTTCATTGGCCCGTAATTGGCTTTCCGACAAGAATGTGGTTTTCTACGCGGTCCTCACGCCGATGATTTACCAGTTTATCGGAAGTTATGTGATTCTCATCCTGGCGGGCATGCAGTCCATTCCAGAGGAAATCCTGGAGAGCGCGTATATCGATGGTGCCGGCGCTTTCAGGGTGTTCCGCAGCATCGTCGTGCCCATGCTGTGGGATATCATCCTGATGTGTATCATCATGATCACCACGGGTTCCTTCAAGGCATTTGAACATTCGTACATCATGACCTGGGGAGGCCCGGGAGTGCGGTCCGCTTTCATGGGTGTTTTCATGTACAACACGACCTTTCTGGAAGCCGACTTCGGTGGCGGCAGCGCCATCGCCATGCTCATTCTGGTTTCGATCCTGTTGTTCACTACCCTGTTCCGGCGCATCGTAGCGCGTTTTGATTATTGAGGAGTCCGCAATGAAAAATCCCGCAATGTATTCCAGGGAGACCGGTAATTCGATACTGAAATCCCGCGCCGCATCGGTACTGAAACATGCATTCCTGTTGTTGTGGTGCAGTACGACCTTCTACCCGATCATTTGGGTCCTGCTGAACGCTTTCCGGGATAATACCCAGATCTACGGCAAACCCTTCGCCTTGCCTAATCCCCTGATCTCCGGAAATTATCCAAAGGCCTTCAAGGGAATCCACCTGGAAATAACCTTGGCGAACAGTCTTCTTTATGCCGCCCTTACGGTGGTATTGGTGATAATACTTTCTGCCATGAGCGCCTTTTATATTACCAAGATGGCGAAGAAAAATACCTGGCTCTATTCCTACTTCATCATTGGGATCATGATACCGGTACAGGCGATCCTAATCCCTATCTTCATTACCATGCGCCAATTCTCCCTGATAAATACCCGGACGGGGCTGATAATAATCTATGTTGCCACCAGCCTGTCCTTTGGCATTTTCATACTCTGTGGCTTCATGCGGAAAGGCCTTCCCGACGAGATCCTGGAAGCGGCGGTCATTGACGGATGCGGTCCCATCGATACTTTTTTCCGGGTCGCAATGCCGATTTCCCAGACAGGAATCGTAACCGTCGCCACCTTCATCTTCCTTGGCATCTGGAACGAATTTTTGTTCGCACTTCTCATGCTCGCCAATCCGCTGCTACGAACACTGAATCTTTCGGTGTACATGCTACGCGGTCAATACTCGAGCGACCAGGGTCTCATGTCTGCCGGAATCACCATCCTTATCGCCCCCGCCATCCTCATCTACATCCTGTTCCAGGAACAGGTGGTAAAGGGACTGACTGCCGGCGCGATCAAGGGTTGACCACAAAGGAAGCAACATGACTACACAACGAATCAGCATCACCAAGGATGGCAAGGGCTTTGAAAAAGGCGGGAAACCCTTTTTCTATTTCGCGGATACCGCGTGGAGCGCCTTCACCAATATTTCCCTGGAGGAGTGGAAGGATTACCTTGAGGTCCGTGAGTTCCAGGGTTTCAATGCGCTGCAGATAAATGTGCTGCCCCAATGGGACCGCAGCGCTGCGGGGCTTCCGACCGAACCCTTCCTGCCCGACGCGGCGGGATGCTGGGATTTCCTCAAACCTAATCCTGAGTATTTTAACTTGGCTGAACAATTCGTCTCCCTGGCCGCCGAACGAGGAATGCACCCGGCACTTGTCCTGCTGTGGTGTGATTTCGTACCCGGTACCTGGGCGGCGAAACGGAAACTTGGAAAGCTTATGGGTGTCGATGCCGTGGCTCCCTACGTCGAATACGTCGCGAAACGTTTCAGGCCGTACGCTCCCATTTACCTGGTGAGTGGCGATACGGATTACCCCGAGGAGGCGGTTCCTTATTACCGCGAAGCCCTTAGGGCGGTGAATCGCGTCGATCCCGAAGCCCTGACAACCCTGCATTCCCAACCCGGCGCGGACGTGCCCGAAAGCCTCGCCTGCATGAAGGAACTGGATTTCTACATGTACCAATCCGGGCATACTTGGGACGAACAGTACCGGACGTGGAACTGGGCCAAACGCTTTGTCGCTAGTGCGTGGCGCAGACCCGCCGTGAACGGGGAACCCTGTTACGACGGCCACAAATACGGCATGAAGCAGGGACGCTTTTACGGGCTGGATATCCGGCGGGCTTTTTTCCAGAGCCTGCTCTGTGGAGCCCAGGCCGGCTTTACCTATGGCGCCCATGGTATCTGGAGCTTCCACCATGAAGGGGATGCCTTCCCTTCCACCGAATTTTCCGGCACTCCCTATCCCTGGCGGACAGCCTTGGGTTTCGAGGGCGCCTGGGATGCGGCGTTCTGTGTGGAACTCGTGAGGGAATATGGTATCGGGAAGCTGGTGCCATTGGCCGATACAGCCAGCGAGGTGGAACCTTGGTTCCTTGCCGCCGATCCGGGCCGGGAACTATTCGCCCTATACCTGCCGTCGGCTGCTCCTGCCCTGATTCCCCTGGACGCGACGGCCTACGATTGCCGCCTGTTCCAGCTTGGGCCACGCCGGATAGGCAAACCGCGGTTCAAAGCGACAACCGAAGGTTCGCATCTGTCAATGCCGGATGCGGAAGGCGATGTCCTTGTCATAGGGAGAAGACGATGAGCATGCTGAAAGTATCTGCCGACGGGCGAAGCTTTGTCCGCGACGGGAAGCCCTTCCTGTACGCGGCCGATACCGCGTGGAGCGCCCCGACCAACGCGACCATGGACGAGTGGCGTTCGTATCTGCGCATCCGCGCTTCCCAGGGCTTTACCGCCGTACAGCTCAACCTCCTGCCCCAGTGGGACCGCTCCAGGCCAGAAAGTGATACCGGTTTTGGCCTGGCAGCTGCGCCCTTCAAACGGCAGGGCGGCCGATCCGATGGACCGTGGGACTTTGCATCCCCGAATGAAGCCTACTTCACCCGGGTTGACGCCCTCGTCGGCGAGGTCCGCGGCCAGGGCCTCGTCCCGGCGCTGGTGATTTTCTGGGCCGACTACGTCGCGGGGAACTGGTGTTCCCGCCGCAATCCCGGTCACGAAATACCATCGGGGGAACGCGATGGCCTGGCAAGGTACCTCGCGGGCCGCTACGCCCGCTTCGACCCCATATACATCGTCAGTGGCGACCCCGACCTGGACTCGGCGGAGACGTCGTATTTCTACCTTGCAGCCCTGGCGGCGGTGAAGAAGGCCGCCCCCGCCTGCCTTACCTGCCTGCACCTCTGCGGGAATTATTCGGCCATACCCCCTGCAATACTTGATTCGCCGAATCTCGATTTCTACATGTACCAATCGGGCCATCAAGCCGTTCAGGACCACCTGCGCACCTTGGCAGCCTCATACCGCAGCATGCTAAAGAGGCCCATCGTGAACGGCGAAATCTGCTATGAAGGCATGGGCAGGGTGGAGCGGCCAGAACGCTTCGGGGCCTGGGACGTACGGCGGGCTATCTGGCTCTCGTTGCTGTCCGGTGCGAACGCAGGATTCGGCTATGGTGCCTATGGCGTCTGGAATTGGCACAGGAGCGGGGACGAATCGGTCTGGCTGGATATTTTTGGTCCTTCCCCTGATTTCCAGCAAGGATTGACTCTGCCGGAGGCGACGAAAACGGGGCTTGTTTCCGAGATCTGGCGATTATTGAGCCTATACGAGATTGAACCCCTTCCGCCTATCCCCGGGGAGGGGGAGGGCGTCGCCTTCGCCCGGCTCGGAGGAGGTCGCGGCTGGGTCGCATACGCCGATGGACCCCGACTGTTCGCCTTTCCCTCCGAGGCCGAAAAAGGGCGCCAGCAGGTGATGCGAGTCCGTGTCTACGATTTTGAGGCGGGGACGGTTTCAGTCCCCCGGATCGGTGTACGCGCCGATGGCGGTCGCCATGTCGATTGCGGAACCTGCCGCCGCGACGTCTTGCTGATCATGGAAACGGAATAGGGGAATATTACCATGTCCATGTGCGAGATACCCCTATGGGATTTCTTTGAGCTCTCATGCAGGAACGATGCAGCCGGAAATCCCTTCGATGTTGATTTCGGCGCCGTCTTTGCGCAAGGAAAGGATACGGTCCGGGTGCGGGGTTTCTACGATGGAGAAGGGGTCTGGCGCGTTCGCTTCATGCCGGAGCGGGAGGGTGAATGGCACTATGTCACCTACTCCTCACTCGCGGCTCTTGCGGGTGAATCAGGAAGTATCCATTGCGTGGCACCGGAACCGGGCAACAAGGGGCCGGTCCGCGCGGCTGTGGGGAACCGGGGTTTCGACCACGCCGATGGCTCGCCCTTTTTTGTGCTGGGGACTACGGCCTACGCCTGGACCTATCGGCCCGAAGAAGTGCGGGCGCGTACCCTGGAGAGCTTCTCGAAGTACGGGTTCAACAAGATCCGCATGTGCGTGTTTCCCAAAACCTACGGTGATGGCAAGGAGATCGACATCTCCTACGAACCGGTTCTCTATCCCTTTGCAGGAAAACCTGGGGCCTTCGACTTCTCACGCCCAAACCCGGGATTTTTCCGGGACTACGAAGATCGTTTGGCCGAGCTGAGGTTCAGGGGAATTGTCGCCGATGTCATCCTTTTCCATCCCTACGACGATAGGCGCTGGGGCATACCCCAGGGTATGACGGCGGATGATGATTTAAAATACGTCGATTACGTTGTCGCCCGCTTCGGCGCTTTCCGCAACGTGTGGTGGTCGCTGGCGAATGAGTACGACCTGTTCAGCAAGGACTGGGACGCCATTGGTTCGCGCCTCGCGGCTGTCGATCCCTACGACCACCCCCGTTCCATCCACAACTGGGCTTGGGGACCCGTGTACCCAGACCGGCCTTGGCTTACCCACGTTTCCTACCAGCACCCCAATACCTTTTCCCGCTTGCTCGATCTGAGGGCCTCTTATTCCAAACCCGTCGTAAACGACGAATACCAGTACGAAGGGGACGTCTCCACCGACTGGGGGAATTGCACGCCCGAAACGGAACTGCGCCGGCACTGGATGGCGGTGATGGCAGGGGGCTATGGAACCCATGGGGAAGTCAGGCGCGTCGGCGAAAGCCGTAAGGACTATTTCTGGTCCTACGGCGGAACCCTGCAGGGAGGCAGCCCGCCCCGGCTCCGGTTCATGAAAGACTTGATGGAATCCCTTTCGTGGCGGGAGCTGGACGTGTATTGGGAACAGACTGACGGCCGCGACATCTTCTGCATGAACAAGGCAGATGATCTGTACCTGTATTTCATTACACCGGAATTCAAGGACCGGCGCCGGTTCTGGATTGGCGGCTATCCCATCGACGAGAGGATCCGCTATTCGGTTTCGATCCATGACATCTGGGAATGCAAAAAGGTGAGGGATGTGACCATCCCCCGGACGGGTTCGGGAGGCCTGCTTGGCGACCTGCCCGCGTGGACCGTGCTCGTTGTCAGGAAGGAGAAATAAGCATGCGCGTATTGTTCATCGGTGGACCGGGCAATATTTCGGAGAGCGCCATCCGTACCCGCCTGGACGCGGGTGATGAGGTCGCTGTCTTCACCCTGCCCTCAAGCCCGGCGCTGGGCTTGGAGAATCGCGTCCGCTTCATCCGGGGCGACCGTGACCGCGAAGGGCAGTTGATGGATGCGGTGGGGCAGTTCAGACCGGATGTGGCGGTGGATACGGTCTGCTTCAAACCGGAACAGGCCAGGATCACCATAGCAGCTACGCAAGGTCGCACCGGCCGCGTGGTCTTCCTGTCCACGGTAGACGCGTACGGGTATCCCCTTTCCCGGATACCGATGAGGGAGAACGATGAACGACGCGCGCCGGTCTCCCCCTACGCCGCCGACAAGGCCACCTGCGAGACACTCTTCCGGGAGGCGGCG
>Ga0172379_10004968_pt1 | contig 19038 bp, 17 predicted proteins | sample GrowelOW334metaG_FD_119756 | JGI IMG/M metagenome (GOLD analysis project Ga0172379, IMG submission 119756) | Groundwater microbial communities from an aquifer near a municipal landfill in Southern Ontario, Canada - Groundwater well OW334 metaG | ecosystem: Environmental > Aquatic > Deep...
ATAACATGGTCACTGATGGTCCTCATATAATAATTGGACCCGTGGCAGTAGAGGGCGCACAACCTGGAGATGTACTCAAGGTTGATATGATTTCCCTCGTTCCCAGAGTGCCATACGGAATTGTCGGTAATCGCCACGGCAAGGGAGCTTTGCCTGGCGAGTTTCCGCAGAACGATGGTCCGAAGCCGGGCGCCAGTAAAGAGCATCCAGAGTTGTACGGCAACGTCTTTACCTTTGTTCCCATCAAAAATGTCGATGGCAAAATGTGTGGTGTCGTTCGTAGTGCTTCAGGCAAAGAAGTACGCTTTCCTATTCAGCCATTCATGGGGACCATGGGAGTGGCGCCAGATACAACAAATAAAGTGAATTCTATTCCCCCTTCTTCGTATGGTGGCAATCTTGATCTCAAAGACCTTGTGGTAGATTCATCACTATATTTGCCAATTGAATTGGCGGGTGGAATGTTCTTTATCGGCGATCCTCATTTCAATCAAGGTGATGGAGAAGTTGCGTTGACTGCCTTGGAGGCATCTCTCAGAACTAAACTTAGATTGACGTTACTGAAAGCAGGCGATCCTGCCATTCCAGGCAAAGGCCCTTTTAAAGAGCCTTTTGCTGAGACTCCAGACTATTGGATTCCTATTGGTTTGGATCCAGATCTAAATGTGGCCATGAAAAAGACAGTTCGAGCATCAATAAAATTTCTCGTAGACAAAATGGGCATGGATGCTGCCAGTGCTATGGCCTACTTGAGCGCGGCTACGGACTTTGAAATATCGCAAGTAGTGGACGAAACCAAAGGCTGTCATGCTCACATACGAAAGAAAGATTTCTAAGTGCACTTAAGCGAGTCTTGTCGGTTGCAACATGGTAGCAAAAACAGAGCTTGTACTTCGAAGCTCTTAGTGCAATGGCTTAAATAATTCAGGATCCATGCGGTTCGAACTATCGTGGATGTTGATTTGCGCTTTGGGAAAGACTTGTTTTATACGGTCTATTTGAGACGGCGTGAACTGCCCTTTGCCAATAATTAGTAAGTAAAGCGGCAGGTGTTTGAGGGCTTTTAGGCCGTTGATGGTAATTTGAGCGTGGGTAATTTCAAGAACACCAAGTCTCTTCAACCCTGCTAGTTTCTTCAAGCCAAGATCTGTAATTTGAGTATTTTCCAATAGGTGCAATGTTTCCAGATTATCCAATTTGCCAATTGTCTCTAAGTCTTTGTCGTTTATTTGACAGCCTTGGAGGCCCATTTTCTGCACTTGCCTTAGTTTTAGAAGTTCGCTTAGATATTCCTTTTTCAGTATGTTGTGACCCAATTCTAGTCTTCGCAAATTCTTGAGCGGGGCTAAGTATGCCAAAGTAGCGCCGGTCACCTGTGTGCTTGAGAGTGTGAGAAATTTGAGATTGGGCAAGCGACAAATTGTTTTCAAGCTAGCATCACCAATTTCTGTATCGTCCAGTTGTAAGCCAATTAAGCCAGTCAGGCCGACGATATTCACAATGTCTTTGTCTTCGATTTCGGTTCTGTACATGTCCAGATATTGCAGATCATTTGCTTTCAATTTTTGCAGCACTTTCATATTTTGTGCGAGGTGATAGCCGCCCACAAGCAGCACACCACCGTTTGGCGAAGCTGGCACTTTTATGTTGCCTTGTGCTTTTTGCGTGCTGACGGCATCTTGGCTCCACACTACTAAGTTTTCGCGCTTAGGTGGAATGAAATATGCCATACCAACAGAATAGTCTTTGGGAAAACTGATTATTCTAGTTTTTGTGACTTCGGTGGCGTTCGCGACTAAGGGGAAGAGACTCAGCCCAGCGATAGAGAGAAGAAGTATTGAAGCGCTGAGCAAGTTTTTCATTGCGATTCCTACCGCATTTTAGTTTGCCATTGGTTTGCTGTGGAGTTCAGTGAAGCGGTTCAAAAAGAGCGGTGTTCCAGCGTTTACCATTATTGTCTTCTATAATTTTAGCTTTGGGAAAGACTGTGATTAATTGGGCTATTTCGGTCTTCTTAAATTGACCAATTTCCATGCGTATCGTTTTTAATGGGCAGGCTTTTAGTGCCTTAATTCCACCTGCAGTTATAGGTGTTTGGCCAATGTCGAGGTATTCTAACTTTGGCATTTTGGCTAAGCATTTTATGCCGTTATCTGTGATCATTTTATTTTCGTGCATCGTCAAAGATTCTAAGTTTTTCAAGTGACTAATCGACTCTAGATCTCGGTCGTGTAGTTGGCAGGCTTGTATACGCAATGCCCTTAGGCTTTGAATGGAAGCAACGCCATCGAGATTGCCATTACAAATGGCGTTATGGCCAAGTTCTAGGTCTGTCAGTTTTTTTAGTGGTGCCAAATCACCTAATGTTTTGCCGGTTATCAGAGTGCGTGACAGATTCAGGTAGACTAGATTTGGCAATTTGGCTATAGCTTTTAACCCTTTGTCGCTCACGTCAGAAGAGTCAACTTCAAGGCGTTGAAGACCAGCGAGACCGCTTAGATACTCTAACTCAGACTCTTTGAAGGTTAGTTTATTCAAGCGCAATATTTGCAGATCATTGCCTTTTAGTTTTTGCAAAGGCTGGAGATTTTCGCCTAGAGAGTAGCTTCCCGCCAGCAAGAGAAAGCCTTTCGCTGGCAGAGTTACTCGCCCTTGAGCTTGGGTGCGAGAGATGGCCTCGCGAGTCGACACTACCTGATTTGATAGATTGGCACGTTGCAGAAGATATAGGGCACCGAGTGAGTATTTCTCAGGGCACTGCAAGACCCTAGTTTTGTTTGACGCGTGACCGCTTTCGCCTCGAGCAGGGGCGTGGATAAGTGCACCAAGCAGGAGTGCTCCGGTGAGAGCCGCTTGCAGGCGAAAGAGGCCGCCCGATGCCAGCCAGGTTGCAATTGTGAGTTGCCTGGTTCGCATAGTGACAGCCTCAAATAGCTAACTACTATCCTAAAGCTTCGGCGACAAAAATCCTATACCTTGGCTTGCGGGCGATAAGCTTCTAGCAAACGTGAACCTTCTGACAATTCGACCAATGAGGTCTTCGACCAGTAGCGGCTATCGGTGTGGTGTACGAAAAGTTCTCCATCTTTTCCAGCGGTGACAATTCCCCACTGTTCGCGTCTGCCTGGGCGGCCAGTTAGTACAACTAAGTCTCCGCTGATTACTCTGTTTAGAGGCACGGCATCTAGGTGTTTGTGAATGGCATCGAGTTGATCATTGCCGCGAATTAGTAAGTGCTCGCCTGTCTTGGCTGTGGTTTTTGCTTCAGGAGCAAAAGTGATAACGCTGTCGGCTGCTCTATCTTGTATTTGATTAAATTCGCTGGCGGAGCCGGGGTTGGCAAATGTGCGCAAGTTTGAGAGAAATTCTTGGGGAAGTTTGAAATTGTTCCAGCTGTCATTGCTAGTAAGGGGTGGGGAGCTCACGGCGGGAGCGTACGACAGAACGGGGCTTTCTAGTGGTGGGCTGATTGACATTCGGTTTCTCCGTTACAGAGTAGTGGCGCAGGGGTGGCTGCTGACATTACTTTATGAAAGAGAGGGTGAAAAACTCGTGAGAGTTTAAATTGTTTCGTAATTTCCCCACTGACTGGGAATTAGTTTGCGCCTAACATGGCTACGCGCGCGAAGCTTAAAGAGAATATTTTAGAGCTGAGACAGGGAAGATTAAGAGTAATAGCCTAGTAAGAGCAAGTAATGGTAGATGATCGCCTACAACTGAGAATGGGAGAGGTGACAAGCCATATCCACGATGTTGCGGCAAAGCTGAGCGGTCAGAAGTTAGTAGACGAAGTGATTTCAGACGAAGTTGTGGAGCGTGCCAAGCAGTCCACTGTTAGAATCACCGCCAGTAACGCAGACGGCCCTCGAGGCACAGGAAGCGGATTTATCGTTGGCGCTGGCAATGAAGTTGTAACCAATGTGCACGTCATTGGCAATGCGCGCTCAATTGATGTCGCTACTCCAAGTGGAGAGCATTTCACCGCCCGTGTCACCAAGGTTGATGAGCTGAGTGATTTGGCTTTACTCACGGTTGACGGCATGAATGCCGACGCCTCCAAAGCTGTCAAATTTGGTTCGACAGCTGACCTCAAGCCTTATTCTAAGTTGTTTGCTGTTGGCCACCCCAACGGAGTGGAGCAAGCCCAGGTTTCGCAAGGGGCCTTTAGAGGCATGAGCACCTACGGCCAATTGATACCGCAGTCTGAGGCTGATCTATGGCGCGGAGCTGTACCAGTTCTCTACGGTAATGATGCCTTTGGAAATGCCTACACTGCTGAAGCTGATAAGTACTTATCTGCTGGTAGAGTTGACGCTACCTTGCAGATCGACCACGGCGCTTCTGGCGGATTAGTGCAAAATGCCAAAGGTGAGACTATTGGAGTAGCAACTAATATTTCGATCCAGAGACCCGGACAGGCGTTTCTTGTGCCTTCTGAAAACGTAGTCTCTCTGCTGAATAATCCGAATAACCGCTTTTCTTTCAATTACGAGAGCGAAACCAATTTTGATCGCAATCCAGCTTTGACTGTGGCTAAAGACGCCGCCTTGTTGGGGCTTGGCTATAAGTTTCGTCCAATTGCCGCTCCGTTACTTGGAGCTGCCTACTCTGTTGATCTCTACAATGATCTTAAAATGGCAACTAGCAAAGATATTTATGGCAATCGTAGCGACTACATAATGAATGCCGCCGTTGATGGCGCTGCTGTGACAGGTGGCGTGCTTAGCTTAATTCCTAAGACCAAGATGATTGGTTATGGTCTGGTGGGCGCTCGCGCATTATATGAAGTCGGTAGCGACTTCTTTAAAGGAGATCCTGTTTTGAATCATGTGAAGCGCACAGATGCAGCACAACCACAAAGAATGGGCGAGCCTTTGTATTGGTCTCTAATAGATCGGGTAAATGCTAGTAGTGGGCAATTAGCGCCGCGACCTGCCAGTTCTCTTCAGAATTCTATGAAAAGTTCTATTCAAGGTCTAAAAATCGGCCGCCATTAGCCACAATTTGGGCTTCAATAGGATTCTTTTTGCATGAGTCAGCCCCCAGAAGAAGTACCTGAAGGGCTTAGTGCTCGGGAGTATCAGCGCCTAATTGCGCTTTATACACTCATGGGGCGGCACAATCATGCGGCTAAGGCTTTTTCGCGTTTGTCAGAGAACGATCAGAAACTGCAGGCGGCTGGTTTGAGAGAGTCAGTGTTGCGGGATGAACCTGAAAATTCTGGCAATGCCAGTGGATCTGATGTGAGTGATGATGAGCTGCCCATTCAGGGATCGGCCGATCGGGAGCAGACAGACAGTAAAGAGCCTAAAAGTGAGACCAAGAGTAAGCCTGATAGTGAGCCTCCTAAGAGCAATATTGTTTTAGGCCCGCATGACCAGTATGTTCTAGGCAATCAAGCCGGTGCTGAGTTTGCCCAAGCACTATTGAAACTGTTACAGCAACTAACTATTGAGGCCGTTGATAAAAGCGATAAGAGATCTGAATCTAAAGCAGACTCGGGCCCTGAAGCAGGCTCTGATTCTGACTCTGATTCAGTGAGTGATAGTAAGTCTAAAGCTGGCGCTGGTGAAGATGAGGACGAGCCGCTCACAGCCATGAAAGATCAATTGCTTTCAATTGGATTGTCTGAGGCTGAAGCGCAAGAGTATGTGCGAAAGCTTCGCCAGGCCCTGGCGGAGATGACTCAGGCCGAGCCGCCGCCTCGGGAACTACCCGAAGATCTCACTGCTGAAGAATATTGGCAATTGGCCGTTCGTTATAAGCAAGTTGGTTGGACTGAACAAGCTCGCGACGCCCTTACTACCGCTATAGAACTTGATGGCGACGGCCCTGTTGGTATTAAAGCGAGATCGTTTTTGCGTTCAAAAATTCCGCGCTATCCTGTGCCATTGATGGCTGAGCAATTAAATATTCAGGGCTACAATCAGATGTTCGTTAATGAAAACGAAGCGCAAAGAATGTTCGAAAATCTCGTCAAAGATTATCCAGATTTTGAATGGCCATACGGCAATCTTGGATCACTGTTGATTAAGCGAGGTCGTCTTGAAACAGCTCAGGAGCTGCTCGTTAAAGCTGTTCAGATCAATCCGTACTACATCAACGGTTGGTTGCATCTGTCGCGAGTTTACGCCATCCAAGAAAATTTTAGCGCCGCTGAAGATTGCTTGCAGCGTGTCACGGCTATCGATGCTAGCGACCCTAATTGGAAGGGCATCCGCGACCTTGTAGAGCAGCTTAAGAGCGATTTTGAAGAGAGCTAAGGTCTAGTTTAAGGTCTAGGTTAATGTCTATCTTAGTGTCTAGCTTTTCGTACAAAAAAATGGTTTCCATGGAAACCATTTTTTTGAGGTTATTTAGATGGCGAGCTGAATATTTATAGTTTCTGCAAGTAGAAGTCATTGTCGAATGTGAGATCTTTCAAGCCACCGTCAGCTGGAACTTTTGGCTTGTCTGGTGAGAACTCGAGTTTTCCTTCGACTGTTGCGCCAGGTTTACCGCTGTCAGCTAGTTCTTTTTTCTTCTGAATGATGTTGGCATCATCAAGAGCGGCTTCTTTTTTCTTTTGAATGATCATGTCTTCATCACTCATCATTTTCTTCTCTTGGATGCCAGATGAATTGTCATTCTTCTCGTTCTTGCTTGATTTATATGGGTCGTCAAATGTCAGAGAGAATTTGTCGTTTTTAGTGCCGCCATCTTTAAGGCCACCGTCTTTTATGCTGCCGTCTTTGCCGCCAAAATTCTTGCTGCCACCGTCGTTATCGAAGCTGTTTTTGTCAGAATTGTTTTTGCTATTTTTGCTTGCAGAATCTTTGTAGTTTTGCTCCATCTCTTTCCATGAATCGACGGCGATGTTGCCAAATTTTTCTGACTTCGATTGATTTTCGTTGCCTTTGACAGCGGTGTTATCGTGCGATTCAACTAAATTATTTACTCTAACCATGATTGCTTACCTCTAGTAATTGTTGACTGCCAGCTCGTTTTTAGTTTGTCGCTAACTCGGTGCTTGGCTTAGCGCTTAGTTCATCGACCTGGGGGTTATCTCAGCCGGTGTGATGCGCTACAAGAACAAATCTAGAAGAAAGTTATTACGGAGCTGTGATTAGAATGTTTCTGCGTTGTAACTAGATTAGACGCTATGCCTGATGGTTCGGCAGTGTGAAGCTGAAGGTACTGCCTTGACCGGCGCTTTCTACCCAGATTTTTCCGCCATGCAATTCGACAATGGCCTTACATATAGTAAGGCCAAGACCAGAGCCGCCTTTTGATTTAGCGCTGCCGCCGACTTGCTGAAACCGCTCAAACACTGCTTCTAGCATGTCTGAGGGAATGCCAGGACCTTGATCTTGCACACTGATTTTTACGCCATTCCTTTGCTGTTCGGCCATGACTTTGACAGTGGTTCCTTTAGGGGAATATTTAATAGCATTGGCAACAAGATTAGAGAGAACGCGGTCAAGTCGCTGTTCATCAGCTTCGACCACAATATCTGTCGGTGCAAATTGAAGTGTCACGGCCATCTCCTCTGCTAGGCCAGAGCTAGCAGCCTGACAGTTGTCGAAGCAGCGGTGGAGCGCGACAGAATCAAGCTCAAGTTGCATCATTCCTGATTTTATTTTTTCTATGTCGAGCAAATCGTTGATGAGCGCTACCATGCGATCAGCGTTGCGCTTGGCCATCAGCACATAATTGCGACCTTTAGCATCGAATGTGCCTGAGGTACCATTTTCAAAGAAATCTAGCACGTTATTTATGGTCGAAAGCGGTGTGCGCAGATCGTGAGTAATCATGGCAATCACTTCTTGCTTCAGCTTCTCGGCCCTGCGTCTATCGGTCATATCGTGAATGACACAGAAGAAAGAATTTTCTTCAGCTGACCAATGGGCCGACCAGAGAGTTTCAATCGATGCGCCAGAACTACTGCGCATCTCAATTTCGAGAGGAGTAGATTTCTCTGCACCTTCGAGTTTGAGTTTTTCTAGATAATCGAGAGTCTTGCTGGTATCTGAGCCCACAACAAGATCGATAAAATGTTTGCCTAGTAAATCTTGGGGCTCAATGCCAAAAAAAGATTCGGCTGCTTGGTTGGCCGCTAGAAAGCGGCCTTGGCTATCGATGGTGCAAATCAAGTCGCGGGCGTTTTCTACAATCGCTCGTTCTTTGCGCGATGACTCTTTTATTTCGTTGGCCATCTTGTGAAAAACTTGGTCGAGTCTGGCGATTTCGTCGCTACCGCGCATGACCTCGTGCAGCGGCATACCACTGGCTAAGCGATAAGTATTTTCGCTCACTCTGTGCAGCCTTGTGGTAATTCCCTTTGTCAGAAACAATGCTAGTGCCAGGCCTAGTGCTAGATCAAATAAACCGATAATAACCATAATCGACTGGGCTTTCTCTCGATATAAGGCTTGCACCTCAGGTGCCTTCTGTGAAAGTTGTTTTTGTTCATTGCCGATGGTAATGAGTTCGTCGTAGAGGATGCCTTTCATCTCATCGCGCAGTTTGTGCCAGAGTACTTTGCGTGCGTCTCTACCCTCGCCTCCTGTTTGCACAAATGAGGTTTTGAGATCTTTTAAAACCCTCATGCAGCGGTTAGAAGCTTCTTCTGAGCTAGTTATGGCTTTTGTGATTTCAGGTTGATCTTGCGTGACAGCGCGCAGCACGTTGTAGTCGGAGTGCACGCGCTCCATCATTTGCTGAGCACTGCGAGTATCGAAATTTACTTCTTCTAGTGATTTCTCGTTGCCGTAGACTGAAATAATTTCAAAAACATCATTGGTAATTTTGTTGATAGCGTCTGATATTTTTCCACTTTTGGTCGAGACTCTTAGGGCTTGTTCAGCTTGGCTTTGGAGCGATGCAAGTGAGGCGATTAGACCTAGTTGAATCAAAAGCGGCACTGAGACAAAGATAAGAACTTTGGATGTTAGCGATAGATGCAGGCGCATGAGACTTTTATCCCCACTGGCACACTGCCTAAAACTGTGCCCGTCGATTATATTGGTCGTCAGAAACCGACCGTAATTCCCTGTGCAAAAAGGCTTTCAAGACGATATATTGTCACAGTAAATGTTTCCTCAAGTGCGGCAGCAAATTACGCTCTAACAGCTATGCAAAAGTTGCTTCAAAGATAGGGTCCAGCTTGGCAAAGATACTGCTTGTAGAAGACGATGTTGACTTAGCGATGACCATTGGTGATGGTCTCACCGCTGAGCGTCACACAGTCGAGACTTTTAATGACGGTCTTGATGGTCACGATAGTCTGAAAATGACTGAGTACGATGTGATTGTGCTCGACTGGGATTTGCCTGGAATGGCCGGCATCGACATTCTCAAGAACTTCCGCGCGGCAGGTGGTAACACACCTGTGATCATGCTAACCGGAAAAGGTGAGATTGCCGAGAAAGAGCAGGGTCTTGATTCTGGGGCCGACGACTATGTCACCAAACCATTTAATCTGAAAGAATTGGCTGCACGGATTCGCTCGTTGCTGAGACGGCCACCTATCTCTCAATCTAATATTCTCAGGCATGGCAATCTGGCCCTTGACCCTACTAAGTTTCGCGTCACTCGTGGCGACGTGGAGCTGCGTTTGCTTCCCCGCGATTTTGCCTTGCTCGAATTTTTAATGCGCCACCCAACTGAGGTTTTCAGTGTCGATACCTTGCTCTCGCGAGTTTGGCAATACGATTCTGATGCTACGCCCGAAGGCCTGAGAGTGGCTATTAGGCGTATTCGTAAGGTGGTAGACGTGAGCGACGACCTCTCGCAGTCAGTGATTGAAAATATCTCTAGAGTTGGTTATCGGCTGCGGGCGCTTTGATTTGTAATCATTGGCCAGAGCGTACTTTCCCCAAAGACCGCGGGGTGGCTATTGTCTATGATTTGGGTATGAATTAAGAGAATAGCCAGGGTGTGCCATGGTCGGTGATAGCGATTCTTGTAAAATTGTGCCAGAAGTCAAGCCCGGTGGTGACGTCGAGCATAATCAGTATTGCGGTAGCGGCCTTGCGCTAGATGCTTACAAAGACCTTTTGGGCAAGTCAGTCAAGATTAGAACTGAGCGCGGTACGGGGCCTGATGCTGGCAGCGGTTTCTTTGTACGCAATGGAGATGAAATCGTCACGGCTGGTCACGTGGTTAAGAATTCCACCTCAGTCAAAGTAGAAATGCCCACGGGTGAAGTGCTCGACGCTCGAATTACCAACTACGACGATATTAACGATCTAGCCCTGCTAAAAGTTGAAGGCTTGGCTCCCGATGCTAGTCGCGCCATTGAACTAGGCAGTTCCAATCGCGATCTTACTGGCGAGAAAATTTTTACCCTTGGAACGCCGGGGTTGGCTAATCAAGAAAAAGTACTTTCAGCCGGCGTGGTGCTTGGTGAAACCAGGTTTGAGAGCATTCTTAAGATGGGTAGTGTCAGCTCTTATGCTGGCTTGCAGAGCGCTTTTGACACCGGTATCAAAGACTTACAACAAGACGCTACCAGCTATGTTTTGGGGCGGCGCCTAACCAGTACTCAAGGCATTTTGCCTGGACAATCGGGCAGCATGCAAGTCGACAGCACTGGCAGATTAGTGGGTGTCGTTACCGATAGCGCTGGTGATGCGCATTCACTGGCAACGCCAGTAGACCAAGTTTCTAAACTTCTCAATATGGACGGCAAATTCAATTTTCTCTACTCTAAGCAGAGCGATTTTGATATTAATCCAGTCAAGACACTTGGTGTTGATGCCATGATTGGCGGCAGTATGCTGCCTTATGTCAACCGCGTGGCGCCGGCATTGTATGGCTTGAAGCGCTTAACTGATCTGCCCTCTGACCTAAGCAACTATAGCTCGGCCAGTGCCGGTGATTTTAAATCACAACAGGGCCGCTTAGCAGCTGAAGATGTTGGTTTCGGTGCTGGCGGCTTAGCTTTAAGCATTGGTATTTTGAGTAAGATTCCTCAAGTCAAGTACGCTGGTATGGCCGCCTTTGGCATTGCTGCAGCCTCATCTGTGATTGGTAGCTTTGAAGACAAACATCTCAAGTACGAAGGCTACAACCGCAAAGATGGCACTAATAGACAGCCTTTCATGTGGAATTTCAATATTGCTGGCAAGAGCATCGGTTAGAATTTAGTGGCTGAACGAAGTTTCGAAATGGTTCAGTAAAACTGGGAGAAATTAGTCATGGCTTTAGTACTTAAGTCTGGTATCCAGTTGGATGAGAGCGAAGAGTTAGTCGACTTCTTCGACAATGCGCCAATCGGCATGCTTTGGATTGCCAGCGATGGCACCATTATCAAAGCAAATAAATATAAGTTGGCGATGCTTGGATACAAAGAAGACGAGTTTGTTGGTCACAATATTGGCGAATTTCATCCTGACAAGAAGAACCTGCAAGAAGCACTACAGAGGCTCTCTGGTGGAGATACTCTGCAAGACTATCCTGTCGGCTTACTCTGCAAGGATGGCAGTACAGCAAAGCTTTTACTGAATTCAAATGGTCGCTTTGACGGAGATGTTTTTATTCACACGCGCTGCGTTACTAGACCGGTGCCGTAAGGTTCAACGGGTTCAACGTCTCACTCTAATGGCCAACGAACTGATAGAGAAAGAGGCATCCATCTAAGATAGCAATGGTTGCGAATGTCAGCTTCAGCTTGCGTTCGCCGACAATTCGTCCTGCTATTGGCGCTAGGCTGGCGCCATAGATGCATCCCAAAATAGTGAACCAGGCGTAATCCCAGGGGATTCCGCCAAGGACGAACTGGTGAACTATGGTCAAGTAAATCGAAGAAATCGCAAGCAGCAGGACGCCTGTGGCTATACTAGTTCGCCCTTTTATGCCGGCTGCAAGTATCAGTAGCGCCGCCACCAATTCACCGGCGCCAATGGCTACCCAGCCTGATATTAGACCACCGACAAAAGCTACAAGTGAAACTGGCAGAGCCCACTTGCTGTTTATTGACTCACTTTGATCGCTAGTTTTTCTGAAAGTTGAAAGCGCGACCAGTAACCCTAATATAATTGAGACCGCCCCGAATATTCCCTTAACAGTAAGTGGGCTCGGGTGTATCAAGAATGTACTGGTCGTCGCCCCTGAAAGTAGGCCCGGTATTGCAGAAACAAGTGTTCTTTTGCAAATCGGGGTTTTACCCAGCCAGCCAATAGCCCCAGTGGTCATGCCAAAAGCTTGACTGGCCAAGGCGATTTTTAAAGCAACCAGGGCTGGTAAATGATAGACAAATATCATCACCGGTATGAAAACAAAACCACCGCCAATGGCACTTAAGCTGGCTATAAATGCCCCTGCTAAGCCAGTGAGTATTAGAGGCCACCTTTCTGCAAGTAATGAAAGCGGGCTGGGCATCAGGCAAAAGTATAGTGCTAACCAGATGATAGGAAAAACTAACAAGCAGGTCTGCTTTACCGTTGGCTTAGATTTATGAGCTGCATTCACTGGTGATAACATGGTTTGGCGGAGGAATTTAAATGGACGAAGGCTCGGCGAATCAATCTTGGCAAGAGTTGAAAGAACAGATCAATAACGAGATCAATGCTTTAGCCGATCGTGAAAGCAAACATACCATCATTACTTACTGCGGTGGGTGTGGTTACGAGGAGCGCGCGTCTGCATTGGCGGCTGAGATCGGTAGTGAAATTGGTATCAGAAGTGAAATGTATAGAACCACCGGTGGTTTATTTGAAGTAGATTTTGGCGATCATCGTATTTTTTCAAAAATCAAACTTGGTCGCTTTCCTGAAGAGGGCGAGGTTGTAGAAATTCTCAAGGCTATGTTGCGTTAGCAAATTTGCGATATAATTGCGCCCACTTTTTGGGGATTATTGATGCATTCTATTTCTCGGTTGTTTGCTCATAGCGTTTTACTATCTGGTTTGATTGTTAGCAGCTCATGCACTGTGGCACTAGCTCAAGCTGTTGGAAGCCATGTTGAATGTTCTCCGACCTCGATGGCAAGCAGCTGGTGGCCTGGCACTGTGATTAAGGTTGATGCGGCAGGCAACTGTACAGTCAGGCTCGATCAACGCGAGGGATACGCCCCCAACGAAGAGTATTTCGTACCTAAAAAATGGGTGCGCGCCGCTGCAGCAGCTCCGGCTAATGCGGGCGAAGCAGGCGGTGCCGGTAATCAGACGGCCAATGCTCCCGGCGGTAACTTTAACGCCCCTCCCGCAGCCGGCAATGCAGCACAGCAGGGTGGTGAATTTGCCGTAGGCACGCGAGTGCGTGCTAACAATATTCACACGCCGGGTGAGGCACACTGGCACAACGGTACAATTTCGCGCATGATCTCTCCGGGCCTTTACGCTGTGCATTTTGACCACAATGGTCTAACGCTGGTGGTCAAACAAGAGTGGATTAAAGCTGGTACAGGTGCACCAACTGTGGTGCCTGGGCAAGGCGGTCAAAACAATGGCAATCAGAATGGTGCTGGCCAAAATGCCGCTCAGAATCAGACTCCCGCTAATAATTCTAAAGGCAAAGGAGCGCCGCCAGACGGTTTGTATCAATGCAATATGATTTCAGGTGGAATGTATATTCACATTGGCACTTTGGAGATTCGTGGTGGCACCTACAGAGGCCTGAACAAGGGTGCTGCCTCTCATCCGTTTAGTGTTGATGGTGCTGGAAACATGAGTCTGAGCCAAGGCTTGGCCGGCATGCCCGATGGCTTTACTCTAAAAAGTGTTAGCTATGTTGGTGCCGATCATGTCGGCCGCCCGCTGATCAAGATTCGCTATATTGGTGCTTCTAACGCTCACGATACTATTGACGCGGTGCGTGAATAACTAGCTCCGGTTCGACTCGAGGTGGCGTTTTGCTTGCGTCAAGACTTAGTTTCAGTCTGCCTTCTTGTAGATTGAGCTTGAGGCCTCTATGTTTGATCAGATAGGCAAGCCCAAGCAATGCAGACACTATTCCAGCCGCTGCACCTACCCCAAGCGCCCAGCGCGGGCCATAGGTGTCAGCGACCCAGCCTACAATTGGCGCACCAATAGGAGTACCACCAAGTGAAATGGCAAGTAATATTGCCATTACTCTTCCCCGCATAGCTGGCTCAGTTGAGAGTTGGACGGTGCTGATTGCAGTGTTGTTGAATGTCTGAGCGCAAACTCCAACTGCCATCAAGGACAGCCCGAAAAGCCAATAATCAGGCATGAAGGCGCCCACGGTAAGGCCAATTCCGAAAAGAGCTGAACTCAATACCAGCAGACCGATGTGAATTTTCTTGCGTCCTGCAGCCAGCAAAGCTCCACTGACCGAGCCCACTGCCATCATTGAGGTGAGCAAACCATATTGACTGGCTCCGGCATGGAAGACCGTTACAGCCATTGTGGAAATGTAGATCGGGAAGTTAAGGCCAAAGGTTCCGATCAAGAAAAGCATGACGAATATTGCTTTCAAATCTGAGCGTTTCCAGACATAGTGAAAGCCTTCAGCAAAGCTATTGTTGTTCCGCATAGGACGTTCTCTTGTATGGAGCTGGTCTCGTTTTAACCGTGTAAGAGAAGTGAGCACTGCAATAAACGATGCGGAGTTAATTAGAAATACCCAGCCAGTGCCAACAAGCGTAATCAGGCATCCGGCAATAGCAGGACCAATCATTCGTGCCAGGCTGAATGAAGTGGAATTGAGGCCCACAGCGTTTGAAAGGTCTTCTTCACCCACCAGTTCTGAGACAAAAGTTTGTCTGGCTGGGGCGTCAAATGCTGCAACGCAACCAAGCAAAAAAGCAAATATGTAGACGTGCCACAACTGCACAAGCCCGGTCAGCGTAAGCGTTCCCAGCCCCAGCGCCAGAGCACTCATACAAGACTGGGTGATAATCAAAAGTTTGCGGCGATCAAAGTGATCGGCCGTATAACCGCTGACAGGCAACATTAAGACCTGTGGCCCAAACTGAAGCGCCATCACTATTCCCACCGCACTGGCATTGTGATTTGTCAGTTGCGTCAGCACAAGCCAATCTTGAGCTGTGCGTTGCATCCACGTGCCGATGTTCGAGACAATGGCCCCGCTGGCCCAGAGTCTATAATTGTAAGTCTTGAGAGATCGGAAAGTCTCTTTCATATTCAATGGACCAGTGGAGTTAAGCAACTGTAGCGTAGCATGTAATTTATGGGGTATTTAACTGTGTTGTATAGTAAATGGGGAGAAAAACCCAAATAACAGGGAGGCTGGGTGGTAGCCGCAGTCTGTGTTAGATGGGCGAACCGAAAAACTAAAGGGTCAGAGCAAGCTATGCAACGACCCTTTAGTTTCGGTTCTTAGACCTTTTCTGGCTCTACGTGCTGATTTGGCTCTACATGCTGGTCAGATTCTGGCAACAGCGGAATCAAGAGCCAGCACGCCAGGGTGGCCACTGCGCTGACAACAATCAGAGGAGAGAAGCCGCTTTCGAAAACGTAGGTGTAGAGCGAAGCGCCTACGTTGATTGAGATTTGCTCGGCGATGTTGTAGGCGGCCACCAGAATGGCGATGGTGGTGCTTTCGAAGTTCTTCGGGCTAACATCGGCTGCCAGTCCGTAAACCAGCAGAATCGCTAGCATCTCTGCGAAACCACGAAACAGCTCTAAGCACACAGCTGAAGTTGGCGAACCGAGCAGAAGATAAGCCAGGGTGCTGGTGGTGCCGACTATGACCGCTATTTTCGCCTGCTTGCGAGGAGTGGTTTTCTTATCCAGAAACTTCCTGTAAAAAAGTGCCCCGGCGATCATTCCTACCGAAAACAAGGCACCGAGCTGACCGATGAATATCTGGTCAAAGCCCAAGTCTTTGGTTTGGTGAAAATAGAGAGGTGTGCCAAAGCCAGGGCTGAAGCTCCAGCAGCACATGAAGAGGGCGACGTAGAGCAGCCGGCGAAACTTGGTTGGGGCCAGTGAAGCGCGAAGGGCTGTGAGTGAAGGAACAGCTCTTTTTGTCTTCTCTTCTCTAACAAGAAACCACGACGCTAGCGCTGTGACAAAACATGGCACTGAGGCAATGATGGCGGCAGTAGACAGTGCCTGGCTTGGCAGCAAATGACCGCACAAGTAACCCCCTAGAAGAAAGGAGCCGATGTTGGCACTGTAATAGCTCACCGCTTGCAGTGCTTGAAACTTGCGGGTCTCGGCATCGGGGCGACCGACTTCGAGAGTGAGACCGCAAATGATCGCAGTGCCAGCCGCCATTCCCAAGGCCGTAAGAAAAAGTGCGGCGATGAGAAAATTGAGCGACTGGGTGGCTGCCGAAATCAAATAGCAGGTGCCGCTCAGGGCGTAAAAGAGGGTGAGATACGACTTGCGTCTGTAGCCAGCTAGGGGCAGAGAATCGCTCAAGATGCCGAAGATAGGTTTCACCATCCAGGGAATCATGAGGACAGAGAGCAGAGCAGCTACCTGAGCGGCGTTCATCGACAATGACTTGAGCATGTAGTACTCAAGTGGTTGAGCGATCAGGCAGAAATGCTGGGCAATTCCCTGGGTTAGGTAGGCAATGACCACATAGAGCAGAAACACGTTTTTCGGGGTGGCCGCAGTCTTGCTGTCGGTGGTTGAATCTGAGTTCATATATGTTCTTTCAGTTAAAGGCTTCGGCGCAGACCTCGATATTTGTCTTGCGAGGCTTTGTAAATGCTGAATTGCTTGTTTAGCGTTGGGTTTGCGAGTTCTTTCCGAAAAATGCGTGGGTGAGTGATGGGTTGAGCTTAGTCAGTTGCGAGCCTGCGCGCAAGCAAGGTTACTGCGGCGGTTTACATTGCAGACGATCGCTCCAAGCCAGGTAGAGCTTGCCCCGTAAGCTTATTGATATTTATTGTCAATGTACAGTGTTCAAGTGCTAGCGGTGCTGAGCTAACTTGGTTGCTTAAGCTCGTTTCTTCAAGTCGGAAAGCATAGTTTCAGCCTTGCGATACAGTTCTTGAGCCTCACCGTGCTGTGACATTTTTGAGAGACATCCGCCAAGTCGCATCAAGCATTCTGCTACCAGTTTATGCTCTTGGCCAAAGACCGACTCACGCGCTGTGAGCGCACCTTGGTAGCAAATTCGCGCTTTCTTGAAGAGGCAGGCTTCTTCGTAGATGGCGCCCAATTTGAGCTGGGCATCGGCGTACAGTGAGTGTTTGGGCAGCTTGGGGTGCGGATGTAGATAGAGATCGGAAAGCTCTTCTAAGGCCTTCTTTACCTTCGCTTTTTCGTTTAACTTTTGATAGCAAGTAGTTAGCTCATAGAGGCAAGCCGCTGTCAGAGCCGGATCTGCGTTTTGTAAGCGCACGACTGCGATCGCTTTGCTCAGTGCTTTTTCTGCCTGAGGGTATTTGCCCAGGCCGTTTAAGCAGTTGCCCAAGGCAATATATTTGCGTGCAGTTTCTAGCTCTTTATCACCATAAATTGCCGCTGAAATTTTCAAGGCCATGCGCAAATATTTTTCTGCTTCTTTGAGGCGCTTCAGCTGCATCAGAGCCAATGCCAATTTGCTGCTCAGGCTAATTAGCCCCGCATCCATATCTCCGGCCAGTGAGCGGCGCAAACTTACTGCTTTGGTGAGATGCTGGCAGGCAGTCTCAAAACTTCCTCGCTGCAAGTGCAGCTCACCTAAGTTGGCATAGTTTGTACAGAGATATTCGTCGTAATTTTCAGGCAAAGTTTCATAGATGGCTATGGCGCGCTTGATAGCCACTTCGGCTTCAAGAAATTTGCCGTTATTGGTCAAGCATTTTGACAGGCCCCAAAGGCAATCGGCAACGAAGCGGTCATTAGGCCCAGCCCAGTTTTCAGACACGTCCATCGAGCGGCGGAAGTACTTTTCTGATTCGTCGTAGCGCAGCAAATCTGATAGCAAGACGGCCAGAGACCACAACACCGACGCCAGGCGCTCAGGGTGGGTATGGGCGTGGAATGTTTCTAGTAAACGGAGGGCCTCAAGATATGACTCTTCTGCTTGGGACAAATCACCGAGGCGGTAGCGACAATAGGCTAAGCGGCTCAAAGTATCAGAGAGGCGGGCGTCGCTTTCGCCAAACGAGCGAGCGACAAAGGCAGCTTGAGCGTATTCATCAGCGGCTGTGGCGAAGTCACCAAAGGTGCCACTTTCTCGGGCTTTGGCATAAACGGCATCAGACTGAGTCTCGGCAAACTGTGGTTCAGTTAACCCGTCTATCTGTTCGTTGACGTCTTTCATATCATAGCTTTCCCCAGGGAGCCCTAGTAACATGATGACGCTTGAGCGAACTTTGCGCCATCAATTATTACTTTCCACGGCTGGTTACTTTTCCTGCAATACATGACGTATTTTGATTAGAAGCTGAGGGCAAAGTTAACGTGCCTTTGTTTGTCATTTTGGGATAGTGCGATTTTTTCGCCTGTGGTTTTTTCTGCTCTTCGCCAGGCTTGGCGTATGTGCCCCAGTAATTGGCTGTGACGTCGCCTCTGTGGTAAAGCTGCTGAATTGAGTGCATGCGGTGAATTACAGTTGCGCCGAATGCTAAACAGGCGAAGCTCCCGAAAAATATCATGTCTAGTGTAATGTGCATTCCATGCCTCTCTTCTGAATCAGAATTTGAACCGGTGAAGCGAAATGGATACCGAATGAAAACTGATATGAATGGTTTAACACTCTTCTTGGCAACTGTCTATCGTGAGCTTACGCTAATCAACACTTAACGCTTGACACGCATTAAATCTTTAGCGTCGTATAATCGGCGATGAAGTAGCGCAGACTGTCGCGTCGGCTCGAAAGGCCGATGAGGAAAGTCCGGGCACCACAGGGCTGGTTGCTGGGTAATGCCCAGTGCGCGTGAGCGTGAGGATAGTGCCACAGAAATGAAAACCGCCGCAGCAATGCGGTAAGGGTGCAACGGTGCGGTAAGAGCGTCACCAGCAAGGTCGAGAGGCCTTGGCTAGGTAAACCCCGCTAAAGGTGCAAGGCGAAGGTATAACTTGAGGTTATGGTGGCCCGCCATCTCAAGTTGCTGATGCCGCTAGAGGGTGTAGGAGACTGCACTCCCAGATAGATGACAGTCGAACACAGAACCCGGCTTACGCG
>Ga0172379_10004969_pt1 | contig 19038 bp, 20 predicted proteins | sample GrowelOW334metaG_FD_119756 | JGI IMG/M metagenome (GOLD analysis project Ga0172379, IMG submission 119756) | Groundwater microbial communities from an aquifer near a municipal landfill in Southern Ontario, Canada - Groundwater well OW334 metaG | ecosystem: Environmental > Aquatic > Deep...
AGTTTTTATTTTTGTTTCAATCATAGTAGCAACTTTCGCGGCTATACTTCAAAAACTCGTACAGAACGGACTAGATATGAAATTAGAAAATGATCTAACTATTTAAAAAAAACACTATGGCAATTATAATCAATATCGATGTGATGCTGGCTAAAAGAAAAATGAGTGTTACTGAACTTACCGAGAAAGTCGGAATAACGATGGCTAACATCTCAATATTAAAAAATGGAAAAGCCAAGGCAATTCGTCTGTCAACTTTGGAAGCGATTTGCGACGCCTTGAAATGTCAGCCGGGAGACATTTTGGAATATAAAAGTGCTGCAAAAGTTTTACGAAGCTAACTGACAAGACAGGCAATTGACAACTTTATTCAATTTGCTAAAATAAAACTACAAAACACGCAGAAAGTTTGCCTGACGGCGTTCCGATAGATTCGGAACTAAACGAGACGGGGCTACGACTTCTGTTATCAATAATCTTTTGACCAAATCAATGGTCGGATTTTGATGGCACGAAGTGGTAGTCTCGTTTTTTGTTTGGCCGGCGGACGCCAAAGGAAAAGTACCGCATCCTTTTGAAGTTTTGGGCTTTGCATTGATGCGACAGGAACAAGATTGGAAAATCATATCAGCCGGACTCTCGGAAGGGTTCGGTTTTTATATTTTTCCCTTATGGCGGATTCAAACGAACAAAACGAAAACGAGAAGGAAAAAGTTTCGGACAGCGAGACCTATTCACCGACTGACAGCGAGTCGGCGCTCATTGAAAAATGGAAAAAGAGATTCACCAGAGCGGAAAATTATCTGCGGCCGTATCGGGCCAAGTGGCTTCGGATGTACAAGCTCTACCGCGCTTATCAGGAAAAAGTCAATTATGCCTATCAGACGCGTCTCATGCCGCCGATCGCGTTTCAAATTGTGGAAACGGTGGCATCGCGCATGGTGACGGCCAAAAGAAAAACGAGAGTTCTGCCACGCGAGAAGAAAGACGTCGATTCGAAATCGATCCAGGCCTGGGACGATCTGGTCAACTATGACTTCGACGTCATAAGGCTTCAGAAAAAACTTCCGCGTTGGATAAAATCGGCGACCACATACGGCAACGGCATCGGCATGGTCACCTGGCTGACCGATGCGGGTATCGATTATGACGATCCGTTTCTGACCGTCTGCGATCTTTGGGATATCTTGCCGGCGCCGGAAACGGAAGATTTGGAGGAAGATTGTCCGTGGCTCATCCGCCGGATTATAAAATCCAAGGAAAAAATTGAGCGCGATGAAAAGTCACGGGGAGAAAACGCTCTTTACAAAAATGTGAACTTTCTTCACTCCAAACAAGTCGAAGACTGGAAACAGGAACGCTATGACATCAACACCAAAAAGATGGGGCAAATTCAGAGCACCAGCTCGAAAGTGCAAAGCGAAGCGGTCATCAAGGTGACGGGCGAAAAATACGAGCGGGAAAAAATGATAGAGATGTGGGAATGCTATGACTTCGAAGAAGGAAAATTGGTGACGATCGGCAATCGGGAAATTCTCATGAGAAACGATGAAACGCCCTATCGGGAAGTGAATCACGGACGCATATTTTTGAATCTGGCCGATCATGAAGTGAACTGGGAAATGTGGGCGATCGGGCATATCGAGCCGGTGGAAACAACTATCGTTGAAATCGCCGATCTTCGCAACCAGCGCATGGATGATGTCATTTTAATGCTTGACCCCGTGGTCAAGATTAGGAAAGATTCCGGCATTTCCAAAAACGACATCATCTTCGCGCCGGGCGCCAAATGGGAGCTGCGAAAAATGGACGATGTGGTCGTGGAACGATTACCGGACATTTCTCTTATGGGAGTAAACGAGGAGAGGATGCTGGTCGATGAAATCGAAAAAACGCTGGCTATTTCCGAATATGTACAGGGCGTACCGCAATCAGCCGGCGAACCGGTCGGAAAAGTGGCCATGCTTATCGGACAAAGCAATCTGCGTCTCAGTACTTTCGCCCAAAATCTTTCGGAAACGCTCACCAGACTGGCCAACATACTCATCGAGATGAATCGCGAGTTTATCGAGGAAGACAAACTTTACCGCGTTGTCGGCGATGATGTGAGTTTCAAGGAATTCACTTCCGAAGATAAAGAAATAAAAGTGGATGCGATGGTGTCTGTCGATCCGGCCATTCCGCCCGATCAGCAAACAAGACTCAATCAGGTTTTACTCCTTTACGACAAGTTGGTGGCTCAGGACAAGCCGGATCCGGCCGATACGGACGAATTCACTCAATGGAAAAAGCGCAAAAGGATTATTCAGGAAATGATTCTTGGGGAAATGGACAAAGAAGCCTATCGGGCGGTGCTTTTGGGAGAAGAAAAGAATGAGCCGGTTAAAAAAGAGCAGGAAGAAAAATCGGAGAGTCCCGTTGCGTCCCAACCTGGAATTCCACCTCAAACCTTGCCGCAGGCACAGCAGTCGAAACCGAGCCTGATAAGAAGAATACTTTCGCGTGTTCCGTTCATCGGTCCGAAATTAAACAATCAATAAACAAATATGGCCAAAAAAAATTCCATAATCAAAACCGCCGCAGTATCCGTCATAAGTAAAACTCTGAGCGGATCGGATTGCATCGTGTCTCTCCAGGAAGAACAGGGGCGGGTGCATACTATTTATCTTTCCCAGGAAGAGTCTTCCAAGATCGATTTGGGACACAAATTAAAATTAACTTTTGAAAGGGTCGAATCAAAATAATAATTAATCTAAAGAAATATCATTATGGAAAACAAACCAACCGATGAAAAAGAAAATGCCGATGAAAATGCGAATCGGGATGAAGACGATCAGGAAGTCGATCAAGAAACCGAAAAGAAAATAGGTTTTAAAAACCAAAAGCCCGGTCATGCCGGCGCCGGAGACGCGGATGAGAATTGGAAGAAAGTCGACAGTATCGTAAGCGCCGCCAAAGATGTCTATGAATCGGAAAAATCAAGTTTCCGGGAGGTGATCGAAAGCATGATCGCCACCCTGGAGGATTTGCTGGCCAGTGAGGACGGCAGCGGCAATTTGGGCGGACTTTATGGCGGACCGCAGATGGATATTCCCGCCGAGCCGGAACCGAAACCCGGAGAAGAAACGGAATAAACACCATGGAAACCAACGAGGAAAAATTTGAAGCGGGATTGGCGGTGTTGGAGATGGCCAGAACCGCTGGCTGGAAATGGCTGGAAGGGAAAATCAGAGAGGAACTGGCAATCGAATACAAGGAGCTGCGGGAATTTGAAATAAGCGGAAAAACTTCCGAAGAAATCGCTTCCGACTATCTTCAACATCGGGCCAACGCCAACGCTTATGAAAAAGTTCTATCCATGGTTGAAACCGCCATCAGGGATAAAGACGAGGCGGCCAGTGTTATGAGTAGAAACATTTAAAAAACAGAAAAATTTTGGGATAAGGTCGAGCCCAATTTCAGAAAATAAAAAATTAAATTATAACAGCGCTTATGAATAAAGATCGAAAAAAGGAGCTTGATACGCTTCTTAACGCCGATCAGGAAGAGGAAAATAAAAAGAACGAGGACGAATCCGAAGAAAATGGACAGAAAGGCAATGAAGAGGAAGAAAAAAAAGAAAACGAAAATAAGGAGAATGAAGAAAATGCCGAAGAGGAAGATGAAAAAAACAAGGAAGGAGAATCGGATGAGGAAGATAAAAATAAAAAGGATAAAGAACAGGAAGAATCGGAAGACGAAGAGGAAACCGAAAAAGACAAAGGGGATGAGGCGAAGAAAAAAGACAAATGGCACGGCAAGAGCCGCGAGGAAGTGATAAAGATGTATGAGGATTTGGAAAATAAAAAGCCGACAGAAACAAAAACGGTCGATACCAAGACTCAGAAAAAAGAAGATAGCGACAAAAAGGATTCCGGCAACGGCATCGAAGTGCCTTCCGACGAAGATCTGGCCAAGATGACGCCCAAACAGTTTGCCGAGTGGATGGTATCGACGGTGAAAAATATCGTGAGCGATACCTATGATACGCGCAGTCAGATGCGCGATTCCGTGACGCAGGAAATAAGAGACGCCAAGAAGGATCATCCGCTTCTCAAGACGAGTTCCGAATATCGCGAGTTGGTGCTGTCTTTGATAGATACCGCTTCCCGAAAAGGAACGGTCATATCGCTTAAAGACGCTTGCGCCAAAGTGGATGAGTTCGTCGGAAAAGTCAAAGGCGATACGAAAGTGACGGATGTCGAGAAGATTCGTCTCAAAAAAGCCAAAGCGCAAGTCGAGAGAGGAGCGGGTGCTCCGACCACGCACGGCGAAGAGAAGGGTGCGGAAGAACGCCGCCTCGAACAAATCTTCGGAACAAGCGGGTCAAAAAGTCCCTTGGGAGGTCTGGGAGTATAAACTCCATCAAGGTCGAGCCTCCTATAATTAACCAATTTAACCGATAAAAACATATGCCTCCAACAAACGGAGTAAGAGGAACGGACAACCTCGGTGTGACAAGGAAATACGATGTGGCTGATGTCATTTCACTTCTGGACGTCGCCCGATATCCGCTTCTGGCGATTCTTACCAATGCCGGAAAAGATCCGGTTACCAAAGAAGGTAACGCGCTCAAGAAAAAAGAAACGACTGATCCGGAATTCAAATGGTTCGAAGACAAGTTTGGCGCGCGGGAAGACATCGTGGCGGCCAACCAGGCCGGTGCGACATCTCTTGTCGTGACCAACGGTTCGTATTTCAGTGTCGGGGATGTTTTGCTTTGCGTGAAGTCGGCCCAATCTACGGGCAATCCGACCGGAGAAGTCATGCTGGTGACGAACGTAAACACCAACACTTTGACCGTTCAGCGTCAGGTGGGTGACGGATCGCTCGGCGGCGGACTGCTTCAGCAAAACGATATTATCTGGATTATCGGAAACGCCAATGAAGAAGGCGCCGACATTCGAGAAATAAAAGCGACAGCGGTGGCGGAAGCCATAAACTATTGCCAGATATTTAGAACGACTATAGGTATCACGGAAACTGCCAAGAATACCAAGGGATGGACCAAAGAAAGCGACTTCGATTACCAGACCAGAAAGAAAGGTATCGAGCATCTGGTGGATGTCGAACGAGCTTTCATGTTCGGCAAGAAAGAGTTGATTATGAGCGGTGTTCATCCGAAACGATTTACAGCCGGAATTTTCCAGAGAATCAATCAGGTAGTTTCGAACGTGGCGACGCGCGACGACTTCAACGGATTTTTGCGAACATTGTTCTCTCATGGAAACACCGAGAAATATTTGCTTGCGTCCGGATACGTTTTGGATAAGATCAGCGGGTTTGCGCACGATAAGCTTCAGATTTTGCAGAGCGACAAGACGTTCGGTCTCGCCATCGTGAAATATCAGTCTCCGCATGGAACACTCAATATCCTGAAGCATGATTTGCTGACGGGAGATCTGTACGGCAAGAGCGCGGTGGGTCTTGATATGGAAGCTTTGACATACAGGTATTTGACCAATCGTGATACGAAACTGCTTACCAACAGACAGACACCGGGCGAAGATTCCACAGTAAATGAATATCTGACCGAATGCGGTCTTCAGATGGAACAACCGGAACGGCATGCCGTGGTGAAGTTTATTTAGTTCTTTCGATAATCCTTCAAGTCTTGGTCGGACGGGCCGGCTTTCCAAACCCGCCTGACCAAATGGAAAGCCCTTGAGGGTTTCCGCGGGATATAAAGGTCGACCCGCGGAAATGTAAAAAACAATTCACAATCAATTTGTATGGCAAAAAATAAAACATCAACGCCGGAGAAACCAAAAGTGAAATCCAAACGCTACGCGACACGCTACGGTCATCACTACAGCATCGTGATGATTCCGACCGTCACCGAAGTGATCAACGGGATAGCGGTAACGCGGCCGGGAAAAACGATCGAATTTAAAAATGGAATTTACGAAACCGCCGACATTCAGGAGCAGGAATTTTTGGACAAGTCTCCGTTCGCCGGCATCGATTATCAGGAAGTGACCAAAGAAGTGACTTCGGCTCTGGTCTCGAAATCTCTCGCCGAAAGAGAAGCGGAGTTGAAAGCCAAGGAAGAGGAGTTGAGACAGCGCGAGATGGCGCTCAAAGGAAAAGAAGAGGGATCGGGCTTGTCGGAAGACGTTCAAACATCGAAAGAAAAAACAAAAAAGAAACAGCCGAAGTTTTAAGTCATCGGTAATTAACGGTCGATTAATTACCTTCAATCAATCAAAAAAGTTATGGCGGTAGAAAGCAAATCAAAATTTGTCGTAAATGAATCGACTGTAACCACGGCCGGCACGGCAGTGCAGCTTCCCGATATTTTGGTCGGCGAGGCATGTGATCTGGTAGTGAAATCAAGGCGGACGAATCGCGGCGCGATTAAAATCGGCGAATCCGCCGAGCAGGCGCAGGCCGGGAAATTCACCTTGGAACCGGGCGAAGCGGTAAAGCTCCGTATCAGCAATGCCAATAAGGTATATGCCGATGCCGAAATCAGCGGAGATGGGATCGAATTAATTGTTGAACAGTAACTACATATGGCCGAATTCATTCCACAAAAAGGCGATTTTTCGTTTTTGAGAATAAAAAAGACGGGCAGATATTTTGGGTCGTTTCTTACGGGCGGTGCTATTACTGTGCAATCTTTGGCTTCGGCCAATTCTCTTCGCGCTTTTCCTTTTTTCGTTCCCAAAACGATGAAATTCGACCGGATCGCGATTCGCGTCAGTACTGCGGCCACCGGCGCTACGCCGCGTATCCGTCTCGGTGTCTATAAAGACAAGGGAGACGGAAGCGTTTATCCTGGCGCGCTCGCACTTGATGTGGGCGAAGTTGCCGTCAACACTATCGGTCTCAAAGAGCTGGCAATAGATCTGACTTTGAAAGGTGGGAAGCTTTATTGGTTGTCGCTGATAGGACAAGACACCGCAACGCTTGCCGCCGCTGCAATTCCGGCGGCCGACGCACTGGCGACATATCTCGGTCTGGACAATTCTCTTTCCGGCACGCCTTATCTCGGTTACGCGGTAGTGCAAACATACGGCGCGCTGCCGGTGAATTTCCCGACCGACAACCCGACTGATTGGAGTTTGCCGGTTCCGCTTATCGCTCTTCGCAAAGCCTGATTTATGCCGATGAACCATATTGCCAAAATTATTGTTTCGGTAGCAGAAACGATTGATGACGGGCGCGAGCAGGACGCGACGACATGGAACGGCGTTGGTAATGCCGGAAACGTAATCTCCTTTGGAAATGTCAGTGGCTCAATATACTCTGGCACATTTCGTTTTAGACACATCGACATTCCGAGAAATTCGAAAATCGTCTTGGCGAGACTCAAAATTCGTCCGGCGGTCACCGATTCAGTTGACCCTGACGTGAGATTAATCATAAAAGGTATAAAAGAAACCGATACCAAGCCATTCACCCAGACTTCCCGGCCGAGCCAGCGTCCGAAAACCGTAAACAGCGTACTCTGGCATATCGTCAAAAAATGGGAGGTTCACGAATGGACGCAAACGCCGAATCTCAAACTTCTGATCGAAGAAATCGTAGCGCAGTCCGGATGGAAAACCGGCAATTCCTTGGCTCTCGCAATCGAAGATAACGGATCGGCAACCGATCAGGCGGAAACATGTTATGACTTCAGCAAAGGAAAAGATTACGGAGCGCAGTTGGAAATCTGGTACACAACCATGAATGTAAGTATTGGAACTATCGCCGGAACTGATCGAGACGGAACGGAAACCGACAAAACATCCTGGCAATCAAGTCCGACTGGAAATGTAATCACTCTCGGCCATGACGGCATATCGCAAAATGACGGCGGTTTCATATTCAGCGCGTTGAATATTCCGCGCTACGCCAATATCCTCGGAGCTTACCTTCTTCTGACCGAGGCCGATCAAAACAATCGTTTTCCCAATCTCATGATAAAAGGATTCGCGGAAGACAATGCGGCGTTATTTTCCGCCAATGGTTCTAACCGGCCGTCAATAAGAATAAAAACCAAAGCGCAAGTCGAATGGACAATCGGCGAAACGGTCAGCGGAACGTTTGTCGGCATTCACTGGTCGGCCAACAGCGTCTATGAATCTCCCGATCTCAAAGAGATTGTTCAGGAAATTGTCGACAGGGAAGGCTGGACGACATCAAGCAATTTGGGACTGGTGCTTGAAAATTATTCGTCTTGGGGCGGGCAATATAAATTGCCGTGGGATTATATCAAAAACAACGGCGAATTTGCGGCGAAACTCGTAGTAGTCTGGGATACGCTTCGTACTTTCCGTTCGACGAAAAAAGACGCGCCGAAATATGACAAGGCCAACTATCCGGAATATATAATCGTGCATCACACGGCTACGCCGCGCGACTCGACCCGGTTCAGCACTATCAGAAACAATCACATCGGTATCGGTTGGGGAGATATCGCTTATCATCACTGGATTGCGGGAGCGATGGATGGCCTTGGCTCGCATATCATCGGTCGTCCGGAAAACAAGATCGGCGCGCATGCCGATACGGAAAAAATGAATTACCGATCAATCGGAATCGCAGTGTGCGGAGATTTTCATCCGACCAGCGCCAATGAACAACCGAGCCCCGAGCAACTGGCTACGCTTCAGGAACTTCTCGACAAAATAAGAATTGAACGCGGCATTCCGAAAGAGCGGGTACTGGGACACCGGGAAGTGCCGGATGCCACCAACTGCCCGGGAGACAATCTTCTGGAATACGTCAAACGCTATCGGACCACCGGAAAACTTATTCCTTAAACATTATGCAATTACAAGAATTTTTGCAGGATCTCAACGCTCGTATGTCGGCAGCCAAGACGACCGGATTTTGGAGTGAGACGGACAAAAAAAGGTGGATTAACAAGTCGATTGTTCGCGTCTGCAGTTTCGCCCGATGGAATTTCCTCAATCATCACTCGACCCAGCTGACTGAAAAAGACGTAGAATCATATTTTCTGCCTTTCGATTACAAACCTGGCGGGATGATGTTTTTGAAAGTCGACGGACGGGAGCACGTGAAAACCAGTGTTGAAAATTATCAGAGCGGCAATCATTTATGGGAACGCGTATTTTGCCTCTTGGGAGATCAGTACCTTATAAAACCGGCGCCTGCTGAGGACGGAAAAATGATTGATGTCTATTACCGAAGGCGGCTTATACCGCTGGTCAATGATACCGACGAACCGGTTACGCCGGAAGAAATGGACGAAGCGATCGTCAAATTCGCGCTCGGCATCTGCCTCAAAAAAGAACCGAACCGGAGCAGTGAAGCCGACAAACAAATCATGGAAGCGACCGCTATCCTGCAGCAGACAAAAGACCGTCAGGACGAGGAGATCGGAGAGGCCGGATACGTCGGACAGGCGACGAGCTCGCGCTTCCTGTATCGCAATTGCAATCCGGGAGATTTCAATTAATAAATTATGGGACTAAACGCATACAGAATAAAAGGTTTTCGCGGCGGCATCGCGGACGATGCCTACAAAGGCGTCGCTGGAGCTTTCCGTTTCGGTCGCGGGTTGGACATCAGAAACGGCGCGGATACGATGAAGTGCAATCAGGCGCTCAAAAAAGATTCGGGAGATATTGTTGTCGATCTTATTCTATTTTTTGTTCCTGCTTCCAACGGCAAATTGTACGGTTTTGGAAATACGGGGAATATTTATCGCAAGGATTCTCTTGCTTCGGCCTGGGTCTTGGTTTACACCGATTCCGACGGAAGGATAAGCGGCGCCAATGAATACACGAATAATAATGGCTCCAACAGTTACGTGCCATATCTTTACTGGGCGACTGAAACCAAACTGAAACGCATTCCTCTGGCCGGAAACTGGAGCTCGGATATTCAGACGGTCGGGAATCTCAACGGTGATCCGGCCTGGCACACGATGACAATGACGATAGGAGTACTGCAAATTTGCGACGGAAGATATATCGCTCTCATTGATTATGAAGGAAATTTCAACAATCAGGCATTGGACATTATTGCCGGCAATCGGACGAAAACAATTTTGCCTCAGGATCAGATTGCTATCATCGGCTCGACCAAAGGCGACAAGATAGAAGAAGGGTGGCTCTGGACGTGGGACAAACAGCAGCCCTCATGGATTCTCAGGCGTATGATCGCCGAAAAAGGAATCAACGCTATGATTCAGACCGACTTTATCATCGCGCAGGCGGGTATCAGCGGCGGACTCTACTATTGGGACACGGTGAATGTTATGCGCTTCAAAGCGTTTCCCGGAGGCGGATGGGTGAATCCCGGAGCTGTTGCCAACCAGAAAGGTATTGCTCTTTTCGGAGTGACAGGTTCGGATAAATGCGGGCTGTATTCTTACGGACGATTAAGCAAGAACGAACCGTATTCATTGAATCTTGAATATATCCCGTCGCACGGAAAAATGAGCGGCGTGGAAATCGGAGCGGTGACGGTGTACGGGGACCAGGTATTTCTGTCCTGGAAAGACGGTTCGACTTGCGGAGTGGATACGGCGGATATGGATAACAAAAAAGATGCCAGATATGAAGGATTGGTTTTTGATGCGGGCGAGCCGGAATTGCAAAAGGGATTTCGACATATCAAACTTCTGACCCGGCCTCTTCCGGCCGAGTGCTGGATAAAAGTGTACTACCGCATCAATGAGCAGGGTGACTGGAAACAGGCATATCTGGAAGACGGCGCGGACAGTTTCGACAAAGAAGGAAAAACCAAAACGGTCTTCACCATCGAAACCGGAGACGAAGAAGATGAAGAAAAGGGCAAGGGCGAAACATTCGAATTGGCTTTCGATCTGCATCCTTCGGGAAACAACACGCCGGAAATCATAGTAGCTAGCACATATTTCGAGCCGATTGGCATTTTATAAAACCATGGGCGATTTTTTACAAAAAATATTCGGCAACCAGAAAGTGGAAGATCAGCCTTTTCCGGAAATTCCGTCGCATACGCATGACGGGGAGAATTCTTCTCTGCTGGCTCCATCTTCGATTGATTCGCTTCAGATAAAATCCGGAGCGGTCGGAACAATCGCTTTGGCCGATGACTCTGTCGATTCCGACAAAATAATCGACAGCGCCGTGCTCAGCCAGCATCTTGATGCCTTGGCGGTCACCGAACAGAAATTGGCCGATGCGGCGGTAGCCACGGCCAAAATAAGAAACGGAGCGGTCAATGCATCAAAACTCATTCAATCGGAAGCGGTCGTAACCTTGTCGGCCCAAATCGATACGGCGATAATCATCGGGGCGCATATCGGTACGGGAGTGATTCAAAACGCGCATCTTGGAAATGCCATAATCAGCTCGGCCAAAATCGTCGACGGTGCGATTATAAATGCCAAAATCGGAAACGGACAGATTACTTCGGCCAAGATAGGTCTCGCCGAAGTGCAAAACGCCAATATTGAAAACTTGGCGGTAAGCGCCGCCAAGATTCAGGATTTGGCCGTGACCAACGCCAAAATCGCGAATCTCGCCATCGACAATGCAAAAATCGCCAACGTATGTGCCGACAAGATTACGGCTGGAACAATCAATCTGACTTCGACCGGATATCTGGCCACACCGTATGGCGGAATACGAATCGGTTATCTGCGCCAGGTCAACGGTGTTTCCACCTACGGCCTGCAAGCCGGTCCGGGACATGGGCTGATGCTGGACGACGGAGGGAACGGCTATGCCCGAATGTGGATTGATACCTCAGGAAGCCGACCGCTTTGCATCGATACCACATCAAGTGACAGAATCTTTTTCAAAGCTTCCAGTGGAAACGACATCATGCGGCTCTACGGAAATAATGCGGTTGGCGGAGGATTTGTCGATATTCTGACGTCGCTTCGCATCGGGAACAACCGGTCGGATGATCCGGTGGAAGGCCAGATGTATTGGGAACGCGATCCCGACGGTATGGGATCCGGCGGCAGACTGATGATTTACAACGGCTACAGCTGGCACGGAGTGGCCTGGTACGACGACATTTAAAATAGGCCGAACAATTAATAATAATAATTTTAACTTTATGTTCAAGAAAAAACTGGATAAAACGGATCTTGAAGAAATCAGAAAGAGACAGGAAATGATTCATCAGCATACGTTGATAGCGCAGGCATTGGAAACGCAGAAGCAAAATTTCATTGTTGGTCGATTTCATAAATACGGCCTTGATCCTGCCAAAGAATACAGCTTCGATTTGAAAAACGGAAGAATTACGGAAAACAAAAAAACAAACACTTAACCCTAAACATATGGCAGAAAACAGCGCAACAAATATCGATTGGAACGAATTTCGCAACCAGATGGAACAATTGGGGAAAAATATCAGCGGACAATCCAAGCCTTCATCCAATACGGCTGGCTCTTCGGGCGGATATAATTTTTCGGCTTTGCAAAATCAAATCAGTAAGGTCGAGAAAAAAATCGATAAGGCGCAAGGCAAACTCAAGAATTATTACACTGACCGCTATGACGAGGAGTATGAAAAAAGAGGACTGGGGGATATCAAAGAGAAAATTACCGATATCGATTCCAAAATTTCAGGCGAAAAGGGGACGCGCGACGAATCGATCAGCAAGACCCGGCAAAACCCATATTATTCCGCGGCCACTATTACCGGCGAATCGTCGGAAATCGAACGGCTGGCCAATTCAAAAATCAACAATTATGTCGACGAGAGAAACAGTTTGGCAGGAAGCTATAACAGCACCCTTGATGAGGTTACGAAAAAAGTCGCCACGGAAACGGCGGAAAAAGAACGCGAGGTAGACGAGCTGAAATACAGCCTGGCTAATCTTACGAAACAAATGAGCGATTATCAGGATTTGATCAAATCGGAACTGGCGCGTCAAGACGATGAACAGCGTTGGGAGATGGAATTTATGTTGAAGCTGCAGGATGCCAATCAGCGGTCAAAGAATAGCAGCGGCAACACGGCTTCGCGCATCGATCAGGGATTGGAACCTGATCCGATTCTTCGCGCCACCGCTCAAAGACTCGTCGGTCAGGGCATTTCCGATCCGACCAGACTCGGATACACGGGAGAATTGGCCGTGCAGCTGGAATCGGAAATGGACTATATCAAAAAACAATCTCCTCAAACGGATTCATCTTCAAACGCTCAAAAAGGAGTAACCGCCGAGAGCACTTTCCGACGTGAAATCAGAAGCGCTTGGAAAGAAGGTTACAATCCGGAGCAACTCAAACAGACTTACGGAAATATCGGTTTCAGCGATTCGAAAAAATCTCCGACGGAAATTATCGATGACGAATGGCGCATTAAAACTGCTCCGGGAGTCGGAGGATTCTTGGGGAGACTTTTCCGCATAGGAGTTTAAAAAAAACAACATGGATAATTTTTGGAACACAATAACATCTCCATTCAGGAAGGCGACTGAAAAAACAAAAAAGACAATCGGCGATTTTTTCGCGCCCGTACCGGACGAAGTTCGGGCGCGGGACTTTGTTCGCGAACTGCCGGGAGCGACGGAAAAAGTCGGAATATCGATATTGAATTTCGGCAAAGACATTCTTCGCGCCGCTCCCAGGGCGGCGGCTTCAGCCACGCTTTCCGCCGAAGGAGAAAAAGAATTCATTCCTGGAAAAGGCGTTGTGCCGAAATTTGAGAAATTTCTTTTCGGAGATAAACCGATCCAAAACATCCGCGGCACCGGCGAAGAAATGATTCAATCATTCGGCGGAAGCGAAGATACTGCCAAAAAGTACGGTCTTCCGCTCGGATTCGCTATGACTGCGATGGATATCATTCCCGGTGTTCCCAAAAAGAAAGTAGCAGAGGAAGTCGGAGAACAATTGGTCAAAAGATACGGCGATGATGTGGCAAAGATGATTATGGAAAAAGGCGGCAAAAATCTTGCGGAGCAGGCATTGAAAGACGGCGGAGAAAAACTAATGGAAAAAGCGGGAATCAATCTGACAAAAATTGTCGAGCCGGCGGAACAAACCGTAAAAAATGTTGAGGAAACAATCAAGGCGGTAAAACCTGCGGATTATTTCGAAAAAGAAGGAAAAAATCTCATAGAGTTCGAAAATGCCGATTTGTCTTTGCCCGAGCTCAAGCGAAAGCTGGAAATAGCGACCGAAGGCAAAGACGATGATCTGATTGGCACATTAAAAAATGACATATCGACCAGGGAATCGGAACTGCTTGACGCGGCCAAAGCCGATGAAATACAAAAATTGGAAAATAATTTATATCACGGAACTACCAAGGAAAATGCCGAATCGATCATGAAGAATGGTATCGATACCAGCCTCAATACGAAAGGTTTTGCCGAAGCGCCTGATTCTTTTTATGCGGCACCCACGGTGCAAGAGGCTTCTATGTATGGGGATAATATTCTTCAAGTCAAACCGAAACAGGAAGTAAAAACGCTGAGCGTATCAAGCCAGGAATGGGCGGATACTGTCGGCAAGTCAAGAAATGCCCAAGAGTCGAAGCTTGCCCGTGACGAGCTGAGAAAACGCGGATATGACGCCGTTCATTACGGTGATGAAGTGGAGATTTTGAATCCGGAAAAATTTCAGGTGGCCGGTCCGCGCAACCTCACTTCAAAAGCGGAGCAGGCGCTGGAAATTATCAACGAAAAAGGCAATCCGGTGATAAAAGAAGGAAAGAAAATTGCTCCGTTGAAATCCAGAGCGGATAAAATAGATCCTCCGTCGACGCCGCCAAGGATACCGGATGAAAATCCGTTAGCCAATGTTTCTGATGTTCCGAAAGGAAGCGCGCTCGAGTCCATAGACGGTATGACCGGAAAAACCAGCCGGCCGAAGAGTCTCATCGAATGGATAAAAAACGCGCCTAAGAAATTCACCGAAGCATTCAGCGATCGCTTTGCGCCGATCAAGCGTTTCGAAGAAATGGTAAGCGATATGGCCGGGAAACCGATAGATATCAATTCCAGCGCTTATATCGGTGCGCGCATGTATGCCGGCCGGATGGGAACCATCGAATCATATCTCGGCGATCTCCAAAAAGTCCTGTCGCCTCTCAGTAAAGAGCGGGCGGATTTTACCCGTTTTGTTTTATCCCGTCGTGCGTTGGAACGAGCGGATCGGGGATTTGAAAATCCCGCCGGTGTATCATCCGATACGGCGAGACTTGCAATGGAAGAACTCAAAGCGAAAGTCGGTCCGGAAATTTTCAGCAAATTCGAATCGGCCGAACAGGCGATTCAAAAATGGGCGGATGAAACCATTCTTAAGCCCGCTACGGAAACAGGAATTATTTCCCAGGGAGTCTATGATTCGGTTATTGAGAAAAACAGACACTGGATGCCGTTTCATGTGATCGATGAACTGCCTGACCAGGCGGCTCTGGACAGGATGCCGAAGGGCATGGAAATATTTTCCGTCAGCAAGCAGGGGATAATCCATGAATTGGAAGGAACGGAAAAAATAATCCGCGATCCGTTCGAATCTATAATTGATAAATTGTCCAACGCAGTCAATCTCATCAAGAGAAACGAAGTCGCTCAGAAATTGATAAACATCAGGGAAGTGATGCCGGAAGCCAAAGAATTCATAAAGCCGCTGGAAAAAAGCGAACGCGCTCCGAAAGGCTGGGGATCGATCAGCGTATTTGCCGATGGAAAAAATACCAAATGGATCGTACCGGAAGAACTTTCCTGGGCGATGCATCAGATGAATGAAGTGGAGGCGGGGATATTAGGCAATTTTGTGAAATTTACTTCCGCCGCTTTCCGGAAGGGAGCGACCACGCTATATATTCCTTTTTCGCTTTCCAATGCCGTGCGCGACGCGCAGATGACCATCATGACCTCGAAATACGGCTTCAATGCGGCTGATTGGGTCAAGGGATTTGCCGAAGGTTTGAAAGGAGCTTTCGGCTGGGACTCAAAACTGATCGATGAATTTGCCCGAAACGGCGGAGGATTCGGAGGTTTCATTCAGGGAGCCAGAGAAATAAGTGGTGTGAAAAAGCAATTATTCGAACCGAACTGGTGGAAAAGAACCAAAGCCGTCATAAATCCGTTCAATCTTATAAGCAATTTTGCAGAAGCCATAGAGTTGGCGCCCCGCCTCGGTGTTTACACACGGTCTCTTAAAAAAGGAGCTTCGACGTTGGAAGCGGCCTATGAGGCCCGGAATTCTACCATCGATTTCGCCAAATCCGGTCAGGAAATGCGGATTATCAATATGTGGGTGCCGTTCGTAAACGCCCGCTGGCAGGCGCTTCTAAATACTGCCCGCGTTTTCAAGGAAAGTCCGGTCAAATCCTCCGCTAAGGCCGCGGCGTTGATTGTCACGCCGGGAATAACAACTTATTTCTGGAACTCATTGAATTATCCGGATTTATACGAAGACGTACCGAGTTGGATCAAAGACACTTATTTCCCGATTATTGTCGGCGAAGACAAGGATCAGGAAGGCAATCGTATACCGAAGATGGTGCTTATTCCAAAAGGCGACGTCGGGCAGATTTTTTACAATCCGCTCGAATATACTCTCGAGTATGTTCGAAAAGGCGAACCGAGCAATTTTGCCAAACTGGCTCTCGAATGGATGAGCCAGCTGGCGCCTATTCCGTTTACTCGCGACGGAGAACTGTCAACTTCGCAGTTTCTCTCTGGAGCATTGCCTCCGATCCTGCGTACGCCGGCCGAACTGTCTACCAATAAATCATTTTTTACCGGCAGGCAAATAGTGCCGCGGCGTCTTGAACAGGTGGCGCCGACGGAACAGTACGACGATAAAACACCGTATGCGGCAGTAGTTGTGGGGCGAGCGCTCGGCGTTTCTCCAATGAAACTGGCCTACGGCATCAACGGTTTATTCGGAGGGTTCGGACGGGAAGCGATCGACCCGGCCAAAATTTTGGAAACTACGGCGCAAAGATTCTATCGATCCTCCGGTGGAGAGAAACGGAATCAGGCGTGGAATTTGAGAGATGAAACGGTAGTCGGTTATAACACGGCGAGAGAGCAGGCTAAGCGGGCCCTGGAAGCCAATGATAGCCAAACGGCCATGAACATAATCGACAACTGGAACGCCCAAGCGGAAAAACTGTTGCCGGATATTTTGCCCTATCTTGCCCAAGACGATCCGCAAGAAGCGCAGAAACTCCAATCGTCGGTAACTTTCCAGATACAAGACATCTCCAGACTTCAAAAATCGGCATATGACAAACTTTTGGAAAATGAAGACGTTAAAGGAACAAATAATCCGCCGGCAACAATGGGCCGGATGTTTCCCGGCCAGGGATTGCAGCAAACGGACTTGAAACAGATGAGACAAACATCCCGATAAAATTTATGGAAAAACAAAATTATCAAAATCAGATGCAAGATAAAAGACTTGATTGTCTTGAAAAGCATGTCTGTGAAATCAAGGACAATCATCTTCCGCATATCAGCGCGAAACTCACCCAAGTAGGCACGGACGTCGATTGGCTTAAAAGATTTTTCTGGATTGTCGCCACCGCTTCGATCGGCGGGCTGATTGCGGCCATCCTTAATTTATTGATAACAATTAAAAAATAACAAAAATGAACACTATTCAAAAAATCTGGAAAGGCTCTCCGAATTTCTGGACCGGACGGAAGGGTTACAAACCGGAACTAGTCGTTATCCATATCATGGACGGCACTTTGTTCGGCACCGATGCGTGGTTTGCCAATCCCGCTTCGCAGGTAAGCGCACACTACGGCATCGGAAAGAGCGGAGAAATTCACCAATATGTGAAAGAAGAAGACGCCGCTTGGCATGCGGGAAGAGTGGATGCGCCAAGCTCGAAACTTATTAAAACGAATGTCAATCCGAATCTCTATACGATCGGAATCGAACATGAAGGCAAGCCGGAGGACAAATGGACTGACGCGATGAAACAGGCAAGCGCATTATTGATACGTGAGATTTGCCAGCGCTGGCAGATTCCGATCGATCGGGATCATATCATAGGCCATTACGAAATTTATTCGAAAAAACCGAACTGCCCGTCGCGGGACAAAAAGATTCTTGACGAACTTGTTGTGATGGCCAATCAGCAATCATTGGGTCAGCAATCGATAAATCCCTCCAAGGTCGAAGAGGGAATTAAAAAAATCGAAGAAGGACTGGCAATTATAAAACAAACACTAAAATGAATATGGAAGTTTTGAAATCGGCAAGCAAGATCGTTTTTATTCTGATGGCGCTTGCCACGGTCGGCGCACTTTTTATCGGAAAAATTTCCGGCGATCAATTTTTGCTCCTCGCCGGCATGGCGTTCTCCTTTTACTTTTCCAACAAAGGAGATTCAGGGCAGCCGTTTGGAGGAAAATAATCGGAGATAAATCTTGAAAAAGCCCGGTTCTTAGCCGGGCTTTTTGCATGATTCTTACTGGGGATAACTTTAATCCCTTGATTTGATTTTGAATAATATTTTTCAACCTGATATCAAATATCTTTTTTTCTTTCGGCACCTTTGAGCCTCTTTCGGCGAATTTTTACCGAAAATATACAACGCTTTTTATAAACTAAAAACGCTATACCAATTGCGTTTGACTTCTTTGGCGCGGAGGGGTAATGTTTCGCTTGGCATAGCGGAAGACACTGTCGAAAAGTCTTTCGTCAAACACATTAATTTAAAAAAACACTCACCTCATTGCTTCCCGAAAGGGAGCCAATGATCTTGGATCTGAGGGTGTGACGCGATGGATTCGATACTCGAAAAAAGTCAAAAGAAGATTGACGCGATCGTAAGGAAATATGCACTGAAAGCGCTCCGCGTTTTGACTGCCGATTTCGGACTACGGAAGAGAACGAACCGAATCCATCGCTGGTCGCATCCCGGTGGGTTTTCGTGCTATATGCTAACAAAAGACGCTATCTATCAATTCTCCAATTGGAGACAATTCAAAGTCAAAAAGAACACCGTCCGCGGTTACGACCGCGAACTCCGAAACTTCTGCCTGTTCCTTCGCAATCCCGAGATCGAAAACATCACGCTGAGCGATGTCATGGAATATCTGAACGGCATGGCGGATCTC
>Ga0172379_10004970_pt1 | contig 19034 bp, 19 predicted proteins | sample GrowelOW334metaG_FD_119756 | JGI IMG/M metagenome (GOLD analysis project Ga0172379, IMG submission 119756) | Groundwater microbial communities from an aquifer near a municipal landfill in Southern Ontario, Canada - Groundwater well OW334 metaG | ecosystem: Environmental > Aquatic > Deep...
CCCATTGAGCTTTTTTCTATAACTGTTGGTATTAAATATTCATTTTTTTCGTTCATATTCAATATTATATACAAATTAACAAAAAAAGCCACAAGCTTGACAGATTATAACATATATGTTATTATGACCGCAGTACACTTTTGATATATATGGAGGTAATATGAATTGCGATAAAGTTAGAGTAGGGCTGATAGTGAGGACAAATAAACGCCTCGGAAAAACAATCGGCTTTTCTGTCGTCCAAAAACATCTGGACGCTCGCAAGCCCAATAAGGCCGGCGTGATATCGGGATACGTTCCCGGTCACGGGGGAGATGTCTGGTGGGTAAAGCACAATGATGGAACAACTGGGGCCTATGTCTACAATGAGTTCCGCCTCATCTAATAAAATGGAGGGAATATGACAACGAGTCTTGTACTTTTCTTTCTGATCGCCTGTATGTTTCGGGGTAGTGGTTATCCCCACACGGCAACTCACATGGACATATTTGCCGCATCGACGCTAATACTGTTCGGGCTTTGGGCCGCAATAAGCAATGCGGCGGACAAGATAATTGACAAGATCAACGAGATCAAAAAGGAGAAAAAATAACAAACTCCGCGAAAGCGGCGTCTGATCCACGAAACGGATTTTTTTATTTCTCGAAACAAACAAAATGCCATTTTTATTTCTGTGCGGCAGACTTCGGAGTTCTGACGGGCTTGGTTCTGCCGTCGGAACGAGAAAATTACAGGCGCGTCCGCCCGCTGGAGGCGGACGACGCCGGTGCCGGTAGAAAATAAAAACGGCTAAAAAATTATTTGATTCCTTCTAAAAACTCAAAAACTTTCTTGTTCTTAACTATATCGTAGCTATAGTTGTATACTCTTTGCGGGTCCACCTTGGCGGCCATTTCCGGCCTCAAAGTCGCCAAAAACTTGTTGGATTCCGCGTCAATTTCCTCCACGGTCGGCTCCAATTTTTCATCTTTTGATATCCTATAGAGAACTAGGTTGGAAGCAACGTTTTTTTCCGCTTCGGGACGAAGTTTCGCTTTGATCTCGTCTTCTTTGAAATCTTTTTTAAAATAAGCCTTGTATTCCTCCAGCATTCCCGCCAGGGTTTTTTCTATCATAACCTCAGGAATATCCAGTTTGGAATCTTTTACGATCTTTTCTAATAAATCAATTCTCTTCTTCTCATTTTCCTTTATTTCTTTTTCTTTTTGGATCCCTTCCTTGATGCTGATCTTAAGTTCATCAACGGTTTTGAATTTGCCGAGTTCCGCCGCCAGCGCATCGGTCATTTCAGGAAGTTCCCGCACAAAAATAGAGACCAGTTTTATCCCATCAAATTCCTCTCCTTCCTTACGGCCGACAATCTTTTTATCTATCCAGGTTGATTCATCGTGTTTATGCTCTTTGGATCCCTTGCCTTCAGCGGCGCAATGCTCGCATCCATCAGCTTCAATATGCGAAGATCCCAGAACAAATTGGTCCGGCTTGCCTTTGTATATGACATCCACCACATCCCCGGTCTTTGCCGGGTTAACGGACCTGACCAGCTTGGCGCGAGAATTCAATATCCAATCAATGGCTTCTTTCACTTCCTCATCGGTACCGGCAACCTCGGCCTTTTTTGAAAAAACTTCTTTTGCCAATTTTTTATAATTTCCCAGCTTTATTTCCGGAAAAACGACCAGGTCTATCTTAAAAATAAGCCCGTCAGCTTTTTCTTCAATATTGATTTTAGGCTGATCCACTATTTCCCAGCCCTTTTCGGAAGTTATTTCTTTCAGGGTCTCGCGAATAGCTCTGGTGGCAGCTTCGCTGAAAACCTTATCTTTATCAAGCGCGGCGCTCGCCATTTCTTTAGGAGCGGTTCCTTTTCTGAATCCTTTTATTTCAACTTCTTTTACAGCTTCGGAATGGACAGTTTCCCAATATTTTGAAAATTCAACTTGGCTGAGATCAACCTCTAAATGTTTAACTGAGCCCGGCAAGTCTTTGTGTGTATATTTCATAATTATAGTATTTTAAAACAAAAACGCCCCGCTGTCTATCGGGGCGTTTTTAAAATTATTTTATTGAACTCCCAGCTTGGTAAGCATAGCCTTTATGCCATTGTAAGATGTTGAAATGACCAACAAATTATTACTGGTCCATCCATAATCCAGCGAAGCTCCGGTCTTGGAAAAATTCAAATATCTTACTGACAGATTATTTGCTTTTCCATCCTTAAATCCGGCTGCGGCTTGCGTGCCGGGAGCCTGAATGTACAAATTGGCGAGATCAGCTGACATCTCCAGCTTAGCTATCAAAGCTTTAACTATAGCCATATCAACGCCAGCCTTAGGCTTGGCGATCATACCGAACCAGGCACCATTGGTGTCATAAAAGATAACACTCGTGAAATCTTCTTCAAATAAAGGAACTAATTCAGCAGACGTGAGTGATGGCAAGAATAATGGCAGGGTGTCAGCAAAAACTAATTGTCCGCCTTGATCGGAAAGCGTAATCTCTTTTAATGACATTGCTGTCGCCGGCTTATTTGCGGCCTCAGCCGTTAAAAGGGCCTTTATGGAAACCAAGGAAGTGGAGGCGGACAAAGTAAGCGGAACTAAAGTGTCAGCCGAAGAAACCAATAAAGACACGTGCTGTTTCAAAACTACCGGAGTTGGCGGAACAGGAATAATTTCCGGCACTACCTCCGGCGTTGCGGTAGCCACTTCCTCAATAATAGGAGGCACTACTTCAGAAACTGGAGGAATAGTTTCGGTAACCGGCGGAATATTTTCAGGAACCACGACCGGCTGCTCTTGGGGAACCGCCACAGGAATCGCCGGTTTGAACATCGGATAAATATATTTATAGCCGGCAAAAACAGCTCCGGCAATAACCAAAATTAAAACAGCAATTAAAATAAAAACTTTAAGTTTCTTTTTGGGCGGTTCTGAAGGAGGCACGACTCCGTCGCCGTTACCCGGTTTTATCATACCCTCTTCTTTTGACAGATCTTCCAATTCCATATTGTTTTGTTTTTTAATTTCCGGCGGGGTGAACGGTTTTGGTATCGGATTTTCGCCGCCGCTTTGTTTTATAGAATCGATATCCGACTGCATAGTACGCAAAGTTATTTCCGGAGGCGGTGGCGGAGGCGGCATTGAAGGCCCGCCCTGTCCCTGGCCGGAATTATTTGCTGCTCCCCAATTTTGCTGTTTAAAATCGTCCATAAATTTTTTATTTAATTACCTTAATTATATACCACTATGGAAAATAAAAAACGCCATCCTTTGTGGATAGCATAATTTTGAAATTTATGAAAAAGAGGGTCTTTTAAATCAAAGATCGGTAGAAACAAAAACAAAGCATTTTAAGGAACGCCTCGGAGGCGCTTTCGCGCCGAGAGAGAAGCAAATTTTATAGCAATAAAATTATGCTGTTTCCAAAAAATGCTTTGTTTTTTTTAAATTACGCTTGGCCGCTAGGATTATTAAGAGCTTTCAAAGACAAGCTGACCTTGCCATTTTCAGCCCTGATAACCTTTACCCTGACAAAGTCTCCAAGTTTCACAACGTCTTCAACTTTTTTGACGAATCCTTCTTTTAATTCGGAAACGTGGATCATGCCGTCTCTGCCCGGGCCGAATTCAACGATAGCTCCGAAGTCCAAGATCTTCACAATATTTCCTTCAACTATCTGGCCAACTTCAACATCCTCAACGATCGACTTAACATGCCTTAAGGCCATTTCAGCAGACTCCTTGTTCGGTCCGGAAACATAAACTATGCCGCTCTGGTCGATATCGATTCCTAAAGCTCCGGTAGCTGCAATGATGCCATTGATCACTTTTCCTCCGGGACCGATCACTTCTCCGATCTTATCCGGGTTGATATTTAAAGCGAACACAACCGGCGCATATTTAGAAATTTCTTTGCGGGGTTCGTTCAATGCTCCTTGAATTGTTTTCAAGATATGCAAACGGGCAAGTTTAGCCTGAGCTAAAGCCTTCTCGGCAATTTCCGCATTGATTCCGCCGATCTTTACATCCATTTGCATAGCAGTGATACCCTCCGAAGTTCCGGCAACTTTGAAATCCATATCGCCGTAATGGTCTTCCGGACCCTGAATATCGGTAAGCACTTTATACTTCTCGCCTTTTTCATCCATGATCAAACCCATAGCAATACCGGCGGCCGGACGCCTGATCGGCACACCCGCATCCATCAAAGACAAACTTCCGGCGCAAACAGTCGCCATAGAAGATGAACCATTAGAAGATAGAATTTCAGAAACTAAACGAATGACGTACGGAAAAACTTCTTTGGAAGGCAACAACGGACGCAAAGCTTTTTCGGCTAATGATCCATGCCCGATATCTCTCCTGCCCGGACCCGCAAATCTGCCGGTTTCACCAACGGAATAAGGAGGGAAATTATAGTGAAGCATGAATTCTTTCTTGGCTGATTGATTTCTCATGGTATCTATCAATTGCTCCGCTCCCGGAGGGGCGATAGTAGTGATAGAAAGCGATTGGGTATTGCCTCGGACGAACAGAGCCGATCCATGGGCGCGGCTTAAAACGCCGGCTTCGGCGTAAAGATCCCTGACTTCATCAAGTTTTCTGCCGTCAGGCCTTTTTTCTTCATTAAGAATTTTGTCATGCAAAATTCCATCAAGCTTTGATTCCATATACACCTCAGCGGCGATATATTCTTTTTCTTTTCCGCCCATTGCTTCAAGCATCAGCCTCATATCGTCTTTTACGCGATAGAGCATTTCCTCTCTTTTGATCTTGTCCGGATTATAAAGAGCTTCTTCCAATTTATTGCCGAAAAATTCAATAAGTTTCTGCTCAAGCTCTTTTTCGGGGATAGCCAGATACACTTCCGTCTTGGGAACGGCCAGTTCTTTTGCCACTGTTTCTTGGAATTTCGTAAGTTCGGCGATCTGTTCGTGCGCCAAGGCTAAACCGCTCACAACGTACTTTTCATTTACTTCGTTCCCGCCAAGCTCGATCATATTTATTTTGTCTTTGGTTCCGGCTACGAAAGCGTCAAAATCCAATTCAGCTTGTTTGTCTTTAACATCAAGAACCGGCGGATTTACCAAAATTTCTTCGCTATTTTTATATTTAACCACTTTAACTCCGGCAACCGGACCGTCCCAGGGGATCCTGGAAATTCTGAGCACCATAGACGCCGTGAGTAATCCGATAAAATCCGGATCATTAACGCCATCAATTTGCAAAACAGTCACGACCACCTGCACTTCTCTGCGCATTGCCGAATTGAACAGCGGCCTGATGGTCCTGTCTATCAATCTGCCCGACAGAACGGCTTCGTCCGAAGACTTGCCTTCCCTGCGCATAAATCTGCTGCCTAGGATCTTCCCGGCGGCATAGAATTTTTCTTCATAATTAACCGTGAGCGGAAAATAATCCATTCCGGCTTTATCCGACTTGCCCATCACTACCGTAGCCAAAACCGCCGTGTCGCCATATCTTCCGATAAGCGCGGCGTCAGCTTGTTCTCCGACCCTCGAAACCTCGAAAGACAAAGGCCTTCCGGCAAATTCCGTACTAAAAATCTTCCTATTTAATTCCATAACTCTTGTAGGAGTTTAAGCTATAAAATGAAAGAACTTTACTGAAAATTCCCTCGTCTTATACCTTAACTCCTTGATTAATTTTTCCTCCGACAGGAGGCTTTTTTATTTACTATACTTTACTATTTTATTATTAAAATATCAAATGCCCCGCCGTTTTCACGGAAAGGGCGTTTTTAAAAGTAAAACTAGGACCGATCTGAAAGCACCGCCAATACTATTATCAACACGATCACCAAAACCGGAATAATGATCAACATCATCGGTTCGATACTTATATTTTTATCAGCGCTCTCGGAATTTTTTCAATATGTATGAATTGATCGGCTATATCCTGGATCTTGCCCGAAGCAGTCCTGCCGAAAGCGGCAACTTCCACGCTCCTGCCTTTTCCATATTGCAGATATTGGATGAGCGGAATGAAATCACCGTCGCCGGTCACCAAAATAACCACATCCAAAAAATCGGACATTCTGAGAGCGTCAACCGCCATACCGATATCCCAATCAGCTTTTTTAGTGCCATCAGGATAGATCTGCAGATCTTTGGTTCTGAGTTCCAGTCCGCAACGTGTCAGAGCCTCAAAAAAACCGGCCTCGCCCAAAGCAGTATCGCTTTTTACCACATAAGCGATAGAACGGATCAGTTTTCTGCCCGCCACCAGCTCCTTAATTAATTCTTTATAATTTACCCTGGCTTTATATAAATTCCTCGAAGAGTGGTATAAGTTTTGAATATCAATGAAAATACCCACTCGTTGTTCTTTGTGTCTCATACTTATAATTTTAAAATAATTCCAATAATAATACTAGCCGCTTTTTAAGCGGCTAGTTTCCTTTAAGCTTTCAATCCCAATTTCTTGACCAAAGATGTATAGCTCTTTGGCTTTGTTTTTCCCAAATAATCCAAAAGTTTCTTTCTTTTTCCAACCATTTTCAAAAGACCTCTTCTGGAATGATTATCCTTTCTGTGGGTTTTGAGATGAGTGGTAAGCTCTTCTATCTGCTTGGTCAAAATACCAACCTGGACCTCTGAAGATCCTGTATCGGCATCGGACTGCTTTAATTCTTTAATAATATTCGCTTTTTTACGAGTTGTTAACATAAATTAAGTGCTTCTTTAAATTTATTACATTATAAGCAAAAAACGGTAAAAAAGCAAGCCGGACAGTGAAAATTCGATCGGTCCGTCAACTGACAGATATAATCTGAAATAATCACTGTCCGGAAATAAAGTTAGTCTAATTAAAATAAAGTCGTAAATATATATAATAATTATCGAATTTCTACTGACCCGGCAAGGGTTTTGGATAAAAAAGGCCCGGGTTGTAATAACCCCGGGCCCGATCTCCTCAATCAAAGAGGAAATCTCTGCTTGTGAATAATTCCACTCCACGCTCTACGTTCGGCCTTCTCTCGACCGGATCTGCGCCTTTTAATGGCATATAGCCTGACGAGCTATACGTCCGGCCGTCGCTGCAATCAATGACGGCGAAGCGCGGGTCGATGGCTTTGGCTAACGGCAGGGCGGAATTCATGTGATTCTGCCTGACTGCTTCTGCCGCCACGTCCGTAACCGATGCATCCGACGGAACGTTGACTTTGTAAGTCATGCCATATTCCACAAAGAACCACTGTTTGCTCCCGGGATCCTGTACAACTTTTACAGCATGGCCGCCCATACTCTTTCCGCGGTCATACCAGGCAACAGCGTATCCTTTGTAGCCATTCAGCGCCCCCATCGTATTGCTCATGCAAGCCTGCTCATCGCAGTCTCCGGCTCTGCCTTTGTACACATCTTCGGCATAACGGAAGCCTGTATTAAGCGCTTTTGCGTAGTTGAGATCGCGCTCCCACTCGCTCTGTTTGCGAAGGGTCTGTAAACGTTCCGCTTGCTGTTTAAGAGTCAGGGATCTTACATCTTCGTTCCCGCTATCGAGATAGAAGCTGTATTTTTCCTTTACACTCTTACTGCTTTCCAGGCTCTTCGGCTTAGCGCCGAATTTCCAGGACAAGCTCACAGCAACAGTCCGTTCCTTAATTTTAAAGTCGGAATAGGAATCGATCGTCTGCCGCTGATAGATCTCAGCGCTCAGATTTTTCGATCCCACTCCCGCTGAAATTAAGTTTTCGGAACCCCTGCTTTGGAACTTGGAAGCGCGGACAGCGTTTAGAAAAAGCCTTGTATCCGAGCGATCATTGGTTTTGTAAACCAGCCGCCCGCCATACTGAAGCTCTTCCAGATCCGCCTGCCCGTCTCTCTCCAGATCGAACCGGCGATAACCCAGTAGTGGGACAAGCTCAACATTTTTATCCGCCAGAAAAGCTGTCTCTGACAGAATTTTCGTTTCGCTCGCCCACTTTTCAGTGAAGAAATAATTCTCCGGATCATACTTCTTGCGCCAACCATCGGCGCTTATCCGGAAAAATATATCCTTTGAAAATTGCGATCCGGCAAAAGCGCCGAACCGCAAACCGTAGTTATCCCGCCGAACCCCTGTTTTTCCATAGTCATCGCTCAGATCTGCGCCGACAATTTCAGCGCCGGCCCTAAGGCCGAACTGAGATCTTCCGATGGAAAAACCGGAAACAAGTTCGTTCCTAACGCCATATAGATGGCGTATGAATTCGATGTCCGGTTTCTGCGCGTCGCCTGCCAGTTTATTGGCATTGCTATAACTTCCTCTTAAAATACCGATGGCGGCGGCTCCCTCGTTCCTGAGTTCAAATCCCCCGAGTTTCAGCAAGCTGAAACTGAAAGGGAGTTTGCCTCTTGCGGCGAGCGATTCTCTCAGGTTGTCCTGTTTGCTTAACACAGAAACAACGAAAGTATCTTTCCCGTCAGCTGACAGAGAAAAGACGCTTACGGCCTTTGCCGACTCGGATATATCCGCGGCTATTCTGACCCCGGAATCCTTGTCGGTTGTCTGCGCCGTAACACTGGTGGAATCACCGCTTTTATCTATTTGCCAGCCAAGGTCATTGGCATGGCAATACTGATCTAACAGCATCGCAAACGCCAATATTATGAGTTTCATAACTCCTCCTTGTGGCTTTAGATTTCAGATCATATTAAATTGTATCTGGAACTAAGTTTAGTATACCATAAAAATACCACTTTGTCAAAGTAAGAAATTCCTTTGGTGTCGCAAAATATTTGTGGTAAAATTAAACAAATGGCAGACATTAACACTCTTTTAACCCAATATTTAGACTACTTGGAACTGGAGAAGAACCGGTCCATTAAAACACGGGAGAACTATGAGCGATATCTGAAAGCGTTCATTGTTTTTGCCAAGATCCAGAAACCAGAGGACATAACTCTGGACAGAGTGATGCAATTCAGGCTTCATTTGGCGAGAGAAACCAGCGGCGGTAAAAATTTAAAAAGAATAACTCAGTCCTATTATATAATCGCGCTCAGAAATTTCTTAAAATTCTTAACAAAACGCGATTATACAGTCCTGTCCCCCGACAAAATAGAACTGCCTAAAATTGCGAGGCGGCAAATAGAAATAATCGAGTACAAAGAATTGGAAAGGCTGTTGGATGCGCCCAACCTGAACACTTTCAGAGGACTGCGGGATAAAGCCATACTGGAAACTCTTTTCTCGACCGGTCTTCGTGTCTCCGAGCTGTGTAATTTGGACCGTTATATCAATTTGGACCGCGGCGAACTGGCTGTGCGCGGAAAAGGAGAAAAAATAAGGGTCGTCTTTATATCGGATGATGCCAAGAAAGCCATTAAAAATTATTTGGATAAAAGAAGCGATGCTCTGGACAAACTTTTCATTAGTCTGGCCAAAGAGAATACCAAAGAAGGCGCCAAGCCTCCGAAAGCTATCGGAAAAATAACTTCCCGGGCCGTACAAAGGCTGATAGACCTATACAAAAGAAAAGCCGGCATTACCAAAAAAATAACTCCACACCAGATCCGCCACCAATTCGCCACTGATCTTCTAATGAACGGCGCCGATCTGCGTTCTGTCCAAGAGCTCCTGGGACACAGCAATATTTCCACCACGCAGGTTTATACTCACATCACCAATAAACAGCTTAAAGAAGTACACGAAGCGTTTCATGGGAAAAGAAGAAAATAAATCTATTGTATTTACCCTATCCACCTCGCTCCGCCAATCATTTTCTCGGAAACAGCATAATTTTATTGCTATAAAATTTGCTTCTCTCTCGGCGCGAAAGCGCCTCCGAGGCGTTCCTAAAAAATGATTGCTCGGAGCATTACATTATTTCGATAATTTCAGGTTCTATATACTAAATTGCCGTGGAGAAGATTCGGAGTTCTGATGGACTTGGCTCTGCCATCAGAACGAGACTCAGGCGCATCCGCTCGCAGGAAGCGGATGACGCCGGTTCTCGTAGGCAGTTTAGTATATAGAACACCGCAAAGTTCATTAAAATTTTACATTTTGATTTTTTAATTTTAAACTAATACGATGCTCCCGTGGCGGAACTGGCATACGCGCATGGCTTAGGACCATGTCCCGCAAGGGTTAGAGGTTCAAATCCTCTCGGGAGCACAAATAAAAAATACCCCTTTCGGGGTATTTTTTATTGAAGTTTCTTAAGCTAAAATGCTGGCAACGATATATCTCATCGTTCCGGCAAGCAAGGCGACAGCAATGGCAATTATTGAATACAATAACTGGGTCTTGGCTGTTTTTATTTTTTCTTCATCACCGCCGGATGTCAAGAAAAGATAGGCAGCATAAAAAATATATAAAATAGCGGCCACAAAGAACAAGCCGGTTATCCAGTTCACGATTTTAGAAATAACTCCTTCCACGCCGCTCAATGTAGTTATATTGGTACTTGGGGTATCAATAGTAACCGCGCCGAAAGTCAGGGCTGGAGTCAAAAGCATTATTCCTGTCAAAGCCTTTTTAATTAAATTCTTCATTTTTTTATTATTTATTATAATAATTGTTCGACCATTTCAATTTATCACAAAAAGAGATCAATGTCCATTTGGGATATTTAACTCTTTCCCCCCAAAATATCAGCCACTATCAGCGTGATCCCCTTGGATATCAATATCAAAGCATAGCCTATAACTGTCCACAGAATAGTCTTGCGGCCCATGCTTATTTTTTCAGGATCTCCGCCAGCGCTCATAAAAAGGTAGGCCCCATAAAGTATGGCTAAAGGCAAAAGAATGGTCGCTATAGTGATGATATAGGTCACTATTCTGTCGATCAAAGCCGAGACGCTGTTCACTTTTAACGGATTAGGGATCTCAACGGTGGTAGCCGCAAAAGCCGAAACTCCTATAAATAAGACGAGCGCCGCCAGAACCAATGAGCTTAATATTTTTGTTTTCATATATTTATTATAACTCAAAGATATAAAAATAAGAAAGAATCGGTTTTTTACTTTTGTTTGCAACACACCCTGGAAACTGGAGTACAAATTTCGTTTACCTGAGTTTCATTGCTATTACAAGACGATCTGCAAGCGCCGGAACACTCCGTTGTGTTTAAATTTGTTGCGGGCGCATTTTTAGGGCAACAGTGCTGGCCCAAGCTGCAAACCCCGGAGATCATTTCATCCGGCGGGCACTCTGATTGCCTGCAGGCATAAGTACCGTTAAGTATCTTGGAACAATCGGTCACTTCTATTTTCGGCTCTGTTTTTGATACGCAGCATTGTATATCGGCTGATCCGGCGCACAATCCCGCCTGGTATGTTCCAACGCAAAGAGCGGTATTTTTATTTTGACAGGCTCCGCCTGCTTTGGTGCATGCCGCTGATTGCTTTACAGCTTCAGCTCCGATCTTTGGCGCCACAGATTCGCACGTGATCTTATTCCAGGGCATCACCTTTTCGGATCCGGTGAGCACGCCAAGCAAAGTTCCTATGACCAACCAGCCGCTCAAAGCGATAGCGATGCCGATAACAGCCGTCGTCGCGGTTTCCCGCGCCTTCGATACTTTCCCCGAATCGCCTCCTGAGAACATCATCAACATTCCGGACCATACTATGAAGCCGGCCGCTACCGCGAAAATAAATCCGACCAGCCAATCTATGATATTTTTTATAAGTTCAAAAATACTGCATAATGTGCAATTAAATCCTGTGCACGGAACCAATCCTTTATTCGCTGTATCGGCTTGAGCCAGAAATTGCTTGCACTCCGCGGAACTTGATCCCAGCGAACAGGCCGTTAGGCAGCCGGAGAGTTGGGGATTTCCGGCGCAAGTTGTGATTATCGGATCATTCGTCAGGTCTATTAAGGTCTGCTGGCACATCAAAGAATTGGGATTTTGGCCGCAATCCGAAACGTACTTATCGCAAAAATCAGATTTAAAATCTCCGACGCAGATGCTGGAGAGGCTGTTATTCAAAGTATTATCCTCGGTACAAACTCCGCCCGGACAAGTGATCTCGGTGATTTTCGGCGCGATACAGCACAATTTAGGCGGCACGCAGTCGCTGGTATTCTTGCCGATAATTCCCACCCCGCCGCAATTTGTTACGTTCCTGCATTCGCCTATGCCTAGATCATTGGAACCGCATTTTGAAGGCGCGCAGCACTGCTCATTTTTGGCGCAAAAACTTCCTTTTCCGGAAGAAGTGGAAGCGGATATAATGTTGTCATACGGACCGCAACTTGATTGGCATAGCCCCTCGCCGGAAACACCGCAAGCGGAAGGAACTTGGGCATGAACAGATCCTCCGGGCAGAACAAAAACAACAGCTAAGACAGCAATTAACAGATATTTGGAATAATTAAATTTCATAAAGATATGTACTCTTTAATTCTAAACCCAAAACCAATAAGAGCAAACTACTGTTGCGCCCTGATCAGATCGCTCACCTCTCTTTCGGCCTGGCTCAAAGCCTCATAAACATCCAGCTGTTTGGAAACCACGGCCTGCACCATTTGGGAAAAAATAGCTTTAACTTTTTCGGGATCCGGTTTCAGCCAAGATTTCGCGGTCAAAGCCTGTTTGGCAAAAACCCCGATATTCGGATCGTCCGCATATTTTTGTATAAGGCTTCGGAGCGCCGGCGGACGCTTGGAAACAGTAAGATAATTTTCAGCGACAGCTTCATTGGTGGCCAGATATATGACCAGATCCCAAACCCATTCAGGATATTGCGCGTACTTGGAAACAGCAAGTCCCCGATAATCGGCATAATTGACCGCCTCTTGCTTGGTATCCGGCTGAGGCATGGAAGAAATTTTTATTTTCAAAAAAGGATTTTTAATTTTCAAAACATCCACCTGAGAAGCGTATTCAAAGATCATCGCGGCCCTGCCCTGGCTGAAAGCATCCAAGGAATAAGGCATTTTTTCGTTCCAGGTATAATACAGATCATTCGGATCAGCGAACTTGGTGTAAAAATCCAGGGATTCCGTCCCGGACTGCCCGCCGTTCTTTGAATAAACGAAATTGGCGCCTGTAAAATTTTCAGTGGTCATTTCCGATCCGGCCTGCAGCATCAGCAGGCTTAAAATATCCGAAGCGTTATGGATATTTTTTTCAGACCCGCCTATGGCCGCGGCCGCTCTTTCCAAATTGCCGTTCGAATCGGTCTTTCTGAGCTTAGGGATCAGATTTTTGAACTGCAGCCAATCAGCCGGCGGAAGCGCAATGGCGTAATTATCAAAAATATCCTGATTGTAAAACAGAGCCAGGGTATCTATATATAACGGAAGCGCATATATGGAATTTTTCCAGAAAAAATCTTTTTCAACCACTTCCGGGAACAAAGATCTTAACTGAGTAATGCTTAATTTATCCTGAGGCATCGCCAACATCTTGTCGGAGTGTTTGGGCAGCCATGAATTGCTGACCATAAAAATATCCGGCCCTTTTCCGGCAGCCAAAGCGTTCACCAGTTCCTGTTCATAGTTGGCCTCATCTATTTTTTTATAGATAGCCCTGATATTCGGATAAAGCTTGTTATAAGCCAAGAGGCTGCTGTCAAAAGCTTCGCCTTCATCGCCGACGCCCCAGATCACCAGATCCATTTGCGGAGGAGGAACTTCCTGTGTTTTCAAACCCGGAAGAACGCCGGTAAAAATACCGATAAATATCAAAATTACCGCGACAATAACGCCGATCACTATAAGCTGCGGTTTGGAAAGATTCTGAAATAAATTTTTATTCGGCTCCATTGAACTAATTATACCAAACTTAGAAACAAATCACACCAACAATTTTATCGCCGGAGTTCAAATTCATAATTCTCACGCCTTGAGTGGCGCGCCCGGCCAATCTGATGCTTGCCAGTTCGGTGCGGATTATTTGGCCCTTGGCCGATAAGGCCAAAAGTTCCTGTTCTTTTTCAACCAATAGTGAAGCCACCACATTGCCGGTTTTGGACGTAACTTTAGCGGTTTTTATTCCTGATCCGCCCCTGCCCTGCACTTTATATTGTGAGATCTTTGTTTGTTTGCCGAAACCATTCGCCATCACGGTCAAAATACTCGTGTTAGGATCGGCTTTTTCCGCAACAATACCCAAAGAAACAACGCTGTCTCCTTTTTTAAGGCGGATACCCTTAACTCCGGATGCTGTTCTACCCATGGCCCTGATCTGAGATTCTTTGAATCTGATCGCCTGTCCGAGAGCAGTGCTCAGAACGATCTGGTCGCTTCCGGAAGAAAGCCTGACCCATTGCAGCATATCTCCTTTTTTAAGATTTATAGCAATGATCCCGGTCCTTCTGACGTTGGCAAAATCAACCAATGCGGTTTTTTTAATGATCCCATTTTGAGTGGCCATCACCAAAAATCCGGCCGCGCCCTTCTTGTCATCAGGATATGAAATAATGTTGGCAATTTTTTCTTCGGGCGGAATTTCCAGGAAATTATGGAAAGATTTCCCTTTGGCTATTCGGCTCCCCTCGGGAATTTCATAAACCTTGGTCTGGAACACCCTGCCTTTTTCGGTAAAGAACAAAATGTTGTCGTGCGTATTGGAAAAAATGAATTGGCTCAAAAAATCTTCTTCAGCCACTTCGGAACCGATCAAGCCCTTGCCTCCGCGCTTCTGCGAATGAAAGCTGGACGGATTGACGCGCTTGATATATCCGCTCTTGGACATCGTGATTATGGTTTCTTCCTTCGGGATCAGGTCTTCCTCGCTGAATTCTTCCAGCCCGGAATTGATCACTCTGGTTCTTCTTTCATCTCCATATTTTTCCTTCATTTCATCAAGCTCGGTCCCGATGACTCCCAAAATTTTCTTCGGATTTTTCAAAAGAGCGTTCAATTCTTCGATTATTTTTTTCTTTTCTTTAAGCTCGTCTTCAATTTTTTGGCGCTCCAAGGAAGCCAGGGTCTGAAGCCTCATTTCCAAAATAGCGTTCGCCTGGATATCGGAGAATTTGAATTTGGATACCAAATTCTTATGCGCTTCGTCTTTGTCGGCTGATCTTTTAATGGTGGCAATCACTTTATCAATATCGCCCAAGGCTTTGAAAAGGCCCATTAAAATATGCGCCCGCTCTTCGGCTTTTTTCAGGTCGAATTCCGCCCTTCTTTTAATGACATCCTTTCGATGCTCGACAAATGCGTTAAGAATTTCTTTGATGGAAAGCGTTTGCGGCTGAATGCCGTTTACCAGCGCAACCACGTTAAGATTGAAATTCTTTTGCAGATCGGTGAATTTATAAAGCTGGTTCAGAACTTTCTGCGGCGAAGTGTCGTTCTTAAGTTCGATAATAATGGAAAGCCCGTCCTTGCCGGATTCATCGCGCACGTCTTTAATGCCCTGGATCTTCTTTTCGGTCACCAATTCGGCGATCTTTATGATCAATTCCGATTTATTTACCTGGAAAGGTATCTCGGAAATTTCAATTCTGTTGTTCTTGCCCATTTCCTTGATCTCGGCTTTGGCGCGCATGGTAACAGCGCCTCTGCCGGTTGCATATGCTTGCTTGATAGCTTTTTTATCATAAATAATTCCACCGGTCGGAAAATCGGGGCCTTTTATGATCTCCATAATTTCATCCGATGTGATTTTTGAATTTTCAATAAGCGCTTTTGTCGCATCAACTATTTCGGATAAATTGTGCGGAGGAATATTCGTCGCCATACCGACGGCAATGCCCACCGCTCCGTTGAGCAGCAAGTTAGGAAGCTTTGCCGGCAAAACCTTCGGCTCCAGCCTGGTCTCATCATAGTTCGGAGACCAATCCACTGTTTCTTTTTCTATATCCGTCATCATTTCTTCCGCGATCTTAGAAATTTTGGCTTCGGTATAACGCTGGGCGGCTGCGCCATCACCGTCAATACTGCCAAAGTTTCCCTGGCCCTTTACCAGCGGATAACGCAAAGAAAAATCCTGTGCCATACGCACCATAGCTTCATAGACCGAAGAATCGCCGTGCGGATGGTATTTACCAAGCACTTCACCGACAACACGGGCTGATTTGATGAACTTAGCGCTGGAAGACAAGCCCATATCCCACATAGCCCACAAGATCCTTCTTTGCACCGGCTTCATACCGTCGCGGACGTCCGGAAGAGCTCGCGCCACAATGACCGACATTGCATAGTCTAAATAACACTCTTTCAATTCAGTGGTAATTTCCCTCTCATCTATCTTGTCTGCCGGTATTAAATTTTTTTCATCGTCTGGCGATTTTTTTTCTTTTGCCATATAAATTATTTATTGGTTTTGAGTTGCGGTGGCACTGGCCTGCGTTGAACTTGCCGGAGCCTGGATCTCGAAAGTGTTCGTCTGGTTTATCTTTTCTTTAAAATCTTTTAATAAGTTGCCGGCATCTTTAAGGGTTGCCTTGAATCCATTTTTTAAAATCTCTAACTTTGAAATATCTTTAGTCGCATCAGCGGCATTGTCTTTTTTAAAACCGAAGTCGGTATAAGAGAACCAGATAAAAATGATCATGATCATCGCTATCGACACTCCTATCCACATTATTTTTATTTTCTTTTCATGGCTCAAATTCTGAAGCTGTTCTAAATTTTTTTCGAGATCATTCATACCAAAATTATTTAAATTTTAAGCTGAATTAATCTGGTAGATCTGATTTCCGACAGATCCTTTTTCTTTATGGTCAATTTTTCCTCGATTTCAGCCTTCAAACCCAATTCATCAATAAGTTCTTTCGTATCTTCAGCTTTTCGTTTTAATCCCGGAACTTTAAAGAACATCGGCACCACGATCTTCGGATTTATTTGTTTGACCAATTTTGCCACAAGCTCCTGGCTTATGAACGGCTTGCCTCCGGCCGGCACAAAAAGAACATCAATGGATTTGAGTTCGCCCAAAGCATCTTCGTCCGGATATTCGGCGATGTGGCCCAAAAAACACAGATTTGCATCTTCGGTTTTCACCAGATAAATAGTTTTGAAAAAATTAATGGAAGATTCTTTGACCAAAGGAATTCCTTTTATATCAAAGCCTTTTATTTCATATTCACCGGGACCGATCAGCGTGGCGCCCTCTTCGTTTTTATCCACCTCAGGAGCCGGCCAGGCCGAAATGCTTTTTAACAGAACATCAAATTTCCCCCTGGCGGGATTAAGCCCAAGCTTGCTGTCGAACGGATCGCTTACCAAAGTAAAATCACCGATCTGGACTTTAAAACATCCCTCTCCGTACCAATTTATGACCATTTTTTAAAATATAATTTAATAAAAACAACACTTACATTATAGTCTTTTTTACATCAAAAAACAATAATTTAAATAACTAAAAACCCGCCTACTTGGCGGGTTTATTTTTTTCTTCCTGTTTATAACGCCATTTGTTTACCTTCCACATACGCCGAAAAAGCGAAACAAACATATAAAGCATTATGAACAGAGTAAAAAGCGCTATGACCGGTGCCATTGCGGGAAACAGCGCGATCATAATACGGGATACATAACCCAACGAAAGCGCCATCAATGAAACGACTATATTGGCCGTAAAAACACCGATCACCTGGCCTAGCGTCCGCGACCCCCTCTTGGGATTGGAAGCTATAACGATCCGCGCCCAATATCTCATCGGGTTCATATTCTTACCCCCTGGCTATATTTTTATGTAAATGTACGCCCTAATGACTAAACGATAATCCAAATCAAATACAATTCCAAGCGCTTATATTTAAAAATTGAGAGGATGGTGCCCAAAAACCAATATTCCAATAGCGGCTGCGGTGATCGCAGACAAAAGCACGGCGCCGGCGGCAACGTCTTTCGTGTCCCGGGCATAAGGATGATGATCCGGAGACGTAAGGTTCATATCTATCTCAATTGCGGTATTAAAAGCCTCCGATACAAATACCAGCCCACTAGCAAAAATTAGTAGCGCCCATTCTATATATGTGATCTTAAAATAAAAGCCCAACAATATTACTAAAGCAAAAATAACGATCTGGATCCACGCATTTGGCGTCGTTCTGACGAATACCCATATTCCTCTGCCGGCATGCGCGAAGCTTTTGGCTCTCCTGATGAGCGAAAATTCTTTTTTTGTGTCGATTAAATTGTTTTCCATAATCTAAAGTATACCAAAAAAGAAAACAAAAAAGGCGCAACAAGAGCTGCGCCTTTTTGTTCCGGCGGTTATCCGTCAGAACGCCTTAAACTTAACCTGTCCCGCCTTATTTTTGACCACCTTGAAACCCTTCGCCTTCGAAAGGCTCACCGACGAATCGTCGATCTCTCTCTTTGTGATCTTGACCGATCCGCCCCGGTCTCCGACAAGGACGTACTGCATAAACGAGCCGTTCCTGCCGGTTATCACGTTGGTTTTGGCGATCGTGTAGGTGCTGTCCGGAACAACGACTGGAACAATGACTGGTTTTTCAGATATGCCTATCGCAACTTTGACCGCTTCCAGTTTTACTGACAGTTCCTGCACCTGTTTTTTGAGAGCGACATTTTCTTTTTTTAAACTGTCGATCTCATATTGGTTGTCGCTATCGGACATTGATGATCCTATCACCATCCCGATTATCATACTTCCGTCGGCATTCGCTTTTACAGGAACAAAAACAGTGATGACTGACAAGAAAACAAGCACAAACACATTTATGTTTTTCATATATCCTCCATACCCATATTCAAATTTCAAACATCTGGCAACGAAGAAAAACTGCCTTCATTGTTTTTATAGAATAGCACACTTTTACCTTTTTGTCAAGTTGCTTTTTATCGCTCTATTATATATATTTATTGAACGTTGGTATCGCTCTAAGAATTGGCAAGCCAACAAATTATAATTAAAACGCTGTCCGTACATATATATGTATGTGTCCAGCAAAAAATTCTTAAAAAATATGAATCTAAACAAGAAATCCAATCCTACGATCAATCATATAATGAAGAACTCGCCGGCGTTGCTTCCGAGCATCAAAGAAGGCGAGGTAGTCGAAGCTAAATTATTGCAAAGGACCAAAAAGGCGGCCTATTTTGATCTTGGCAAATTCGGCATGGGCGTGGTCTACAGGCAGGAAATATTC
>Ga0172379_10004971_pt1 | contig 19032 bp, 17 predicted proteins | sample GrowelOW334metaG_FD_119756 | JGI IMG/M metagenome (GOLD analysis project Ga0172379, IMG submission 119756) | Groundwater microbial communities from an aquifer near a municipal landfill in Southern Ontario, Canada - Groundwater well OW334 metaG | ecosystem: Environmental > Aquatic > Deep...
GGCCAGCTTGCTTTTCCTGGACATCCCGCTTTGATGGCGGAAGCGAAGCTGGGGATAATTGTTGCTTCGACAGTGTGCGCATCGATGGGGTTGTTATGGCTATACATAAGCTCGGTGAAGGTCCCCGAGCGGGTTTAGAGATAATTTAAGAGGTGAAGATATGCATTTCGAATGGAAAGAAGTTTTATTTTTAGTTGTCTTTGTGCTCATTCTTTTTTCTCCCGTGATTTTCGATATATTAAAGGCTTTGAAGCGGACGATTAAAAAAAAGTGAAAGTAATAAGTCAGAAACTTACAATAATGTATAGCTGATTTAACCGTAAAATACGAATAATCGCTTGAAATTTTTAAGCAGGCAAGGGGCCAAGGGTGATGTTATGCAGACTACGGGTTCATTAAAATGCATGAAGAAGATTATTAAGATAATCGACAATATTTCGGGATTTAGCGGCTGGATTGCAGGGATCTTCATTGTCGTTGCGATGATTCTCATCGTTGCTGAAATCATCTGGCGTACAGGTTTGTCCAGCACCCTGTACATTGCTGACGAGTATGCCGGATATATCATGGTGATGCTTACCTTCTGCGGTCTTGCCTATACCCTCCGCGAGCGCGGTCATATCCGGATGATGATGCTGCCTCGTTTTATCAAAGGCCGGGCGCATATAATTTTCAATATGGTCTGCTTTGCAGTTGGTTTTGTCTTCTGCATCGCCCTTACCTGGTTTACTTTTGTGTTTTTCTTGGATTCCTATGTCAGCGGCACGAAATCTATGCATGTCTCGGAAACCTATTTGGCTATTCCCCAGTTTTTTATGCCCTTCGGGGCCGCCCTCATGAGCCTTCAGTTCCTCGCCGAGTTTCTCAAGGGCGTGGTCATGCTCCGGGGTGATACCGAGGGGCTCCGCATCCTTGAGGAAAGAGATGATCTGGGCAGGTGAAAAAATTGGTTTCGTCATCGGCATCCTCAATAACAACGACATCTCAAAATCGCCAGAGCAACCACGACGCTCTTGACACATGACGCTCTTTTCCTTGACATACAGAACACCGTTCCCTATACTCGAGCTATCATAGAAGTAATTATTATCATTATCAGATGCCATGAATACAGTTGCTGGACATGAAATAGATACCCGCACTTTAGTCGAAAAAAGACCATGGCTTACCAAGTAGGAGATCGCATGTGCTCAACTCTATAAACCTGGGATTAATCGGCAATTGCCGCATCGGAGCTTTGATCGATGCCACGGCGGAGATAGTCTGGTTTTGCCTGCCCCGCTTTGACGGGGACCCAGCGTTCTGCTCATTGTTGCGCGAGCACGTAACCGGTGAAGGGTCCGGCTATTGCACCATAGAACTCGTCGATCAGGTTGCGGCCGAACAATCTTATCTCCTTAATTCGGCTGTACTGTTAACTCGCCTTACCGACGCCCATGGAGCGGTCATCGAAATTACGGATTTTGCTCCCCGTTTTCGCCAATATGGCCGCATGTTCATTCCGATGATGCTGATCAGGCAGGTCCGGCGCATGCAAGGGACGCCGCGCATCCGCCTCCGTGTGCGACCTGCCTACGATTACGGTCGAGAGCGATGCGCCGTTACATACGGGAGCCACCATATCCGCTACGTGGCGCCCGACTGGGTTATGCGCCTGAACACGGACGCCTCCCTCACCACAATCCTCGAAGAAATACCATTCTTTCTTGAAGAATGCGTGACGATCATTCTTGGTTCGGACGAAACCATCTCCGAATCCATCAGCGAAATGGCCCGTCGTTTCCTGGACGAAACACTCTCTTATTGGCAACGGTGGGTCAGTGACCTGGCGATTCCGTTCGAATGGCAGGACGAAGTAATTCGCGCCGCCATCACGCTGAAACTCAATGCTTATGATGATACCGGCGCCATCGTCGCAGCCATGACTACCTCCATACCTGAAATGGCTACCGCGCCGCGCAATTGGGATTACCGCTACTGCTGGCTGCGGGACGCCTATTTCGTGGTCAATGCCTTGAATCGTCTCGGTACCACCCGCACCATGGAACGCTACCTGAGTTATCTCGTCAACGTCGTGGCAGGGGCTCCAGAGGGCCGCATCCAGCCCGTCTATGGCATCAATGGACGAGCCCGACTGGAAGAGCGGGAAACCGACTCCCTCTGTGGATACCGGGGCATGGGGCCGGTTCGCATCGGCAACCAGGCATACGCTCAGGTTCAACACGACGTATACGGATCAGCCATCCTGGCGGTGGCCCATGTGTTTTTCGACCACCGCCTGGTGCGACGGGGTGATGCGGCCCTTTTCCACCGCCTGGAGCCCTTGGGCGAGACAGCCCGGATCGTCTATGACCAGCCGGATGCTGGCCTCTGGGAGTTCCGGGGCAGACAGCGCATTCACACATTTTCCAGTGTGATGTGCTGGGCTGCTTGCGACCGGTTGGCGCGGATCGCATTTAAGCTGGGGTTAGGTGATCGGGCAAGCTATTGGCGTGGCCACGCGGACCGCATCCATTCCGTGATCTGTAACCGGGCATGGAGCGAAAAGAAACAGACATTTGCTGCGGTTTTTGATGACGACAATCTGGATGCAAGCATGTTGCTCCTCCATGATGTCGGATTTCTTGCGGCTGACGACCCACGCTTTGCGAAAACGGTGGCGGCGGTTGAACGAGAGCTGAAACACGGCAATTATATACACCGTTACGTCGAGCCTGACGACTTCGGGGTTCCCGAAAACGCGTTTGTCGTCTGCACTTTCTGGTATATTTATGCCCTGGCGGCTCTCGATCGTACCCAGGAAGCCCGCGATCTGTTTGAAAACCTGATCGCCAGGCGCAACATGCACGGACTCCTTGCCGAACATATCAACCCGCATACCGGCGAGCATTGGGGTAATTTCCCTCAGACTTACAGCATGGTGGGGCTTATCAACGCAGCCATTCGTCTGAGCAGCCGCTGGGACAGCGCTTTTTAGGAGCCGCCATGAAAGGTTACCTAAGAAACAGGCTATCGCTACGCTCCCTGCGCCTGTCGCTCCGCTTTGTCCTCCCCCTTGTCGTTGTCCTGGCGCTGCTCGCCTTTGCGATCGTGCCGATCGTGGACAATCTCACCTTGCGCTGGTTTGTGCGAGACATGGATATTCGCTCCCAACTCATAACCAGCACCCTTCAAGAACCGCTTTTGGAACTTCTGCAGCAGGGGAACAGGGCCAAAATCAACAGCCTTTTCATGCGGGCCATTCAGGATGAACGGCTCTTCGCCGTCGGCTATTGCGACGGGAAAGGGAAAATGCTGTATCGAACCCCCAACTTTCCAAGCGACATTGTATGTTCCTTACCTGACACTGCAGCATACAAACCACGATCGCTCCTCCATCTGACCCAGGGACCGGTGCATGTGGCCATAAATCCCATTAAAGATAACGGCGCGCTGGCCGGTTCCATGGTCCTTGTCCACGATATGAGCTTTGTTGAGCGCCGTAGCGCCGACACCAAGCAGTATGTGATCATCCTGTTTGTAATACTTGGCGTTGTCATTTCCGCAATTACGGTCTTCATAGCCCATCTCAGTTGGCGTGGCTGGCTGAAAGGCATGCGGGCAATGCTTCATGGGGAAGGGCTTGTGCGACCCTTTACCCAGACTGACAATCCCGAACTGCAACCCCTGGTAGGGGACTTGCGCGCCCTGTTGCGCACTATGGATTCGGAACGGCGCTTCGCCGATGATGTTACTATTGCCTGGACGCCTGAATCTTTACGAAGCCTGCTCCATAAGCAACTTGACGGTGATCAGGTTCTGGTCGTCTCCAACCGTGAGCCCTATATCCACATGAAAGGCAAGGAAGGGATCGAGGTCAGACGGCCTGCCAGCGGTCTCGTAACGGCGATGGAACCCGTCATGCGTGCATGCTCGGGGATATGGATCGCCCATGGAAGCGGCACGGCGGATAAGGAAACCGTGGACAAATACGACCGGGTACCCGTTCCGCCCGATCGTCCCGACTACACCCTGCGGCGTATCTGGCTGACCAATGAAGAAGAGATAGGATACTATTTCGGGTTTGCCAACGAAGGTTTGTGGCCACTCTGTCACATTGCCCATGTCCGCCCGATTTTCCGCAGCACGGATTGGGAACACTATATGGCCATCAATCAACGCTTTGCCGATGCTGTCGTCGAGGAAGCGAAAAGCGATGACCCGGTGGTGCTCGTCCAGGACTATCATTTCGCCCTCCTGCCGAGGATGATCCGCAAAGCCCTACCTAAGGCAACAGTCATTACCTTCTGGCACATCCCCTGGCCGAACCCCGAATCCTTTGGCATCTGTCCCTGGCGTGAGGAGCTGCTCAGGGGCATGCTCGGCAGTACCATCCTCGGCTTCCATACCCGGTTTCATTGCAAAAATTTCCTGGAGACTGTCGACCGCTATCTCGAAACCCGCACTGAACATGAATCCTCAACCATACATCATCGTGGCAAGCTGACCCTGGTGGAAAGTTATCCCATCTCCATCCAGTGGCCCCTAAAAGTGCAACAAACACAGCCGTCACCATTGGAATGCCGCGCTGAAGTGGAGCGATCATTGAACCTTGCCGCGGATATGTTGATCGGTCTGGGTGTGGACCGGCTTGACTATACTAAGGGGATTCTCGAACGGTTGCGAGCGGTGGAACGGTTGCTCGAACTCCATCCCGAAATGGTCGGCCGCTTCACCTTCATCCAGATTGCCGCCCCGTCCCGTTCCGTTCTTGAGGACTATCAGGCCCTCGACACCCAGGTTCGCTCCCTGACCAACCGCATCAATCAACGGTTCGCTGCCGATTCGTATCAACCGATCATCCTTAAGGTTGAACACCATGAACCTGATGATGTGAATCGCTATTACCGTGCTGCCGATGTCTGTATGGTGACCAGCCTCCATGACGGGATGAATCTAGTGGCGAAGGAATTTGTCGCCGCCCGGGACGATGAGCGGGGCGTTCTGGTCCTCAGCCAGTTCACCGGTGCGGCGCAAGAGCTGCATGAAGCGCTCATCGTAAACCCCTATCACATCGAACAGACCGCGGAGGCGTTGCACCGCGCTCTCACCATGCCCGATTACGAGCAACAGGAACGTATGCGCAGCATGCGGGACCTGGTGCGCGACTTCAATGTTTATCGCTGGGCAGGGCGGATGCTCCTCGATGCGGCCCGAATCCGGCAGCGGGAGAAACTGGCCGGGCGTATCGGCATAAATCATGACGCTTAGGCAGAACTTGACATACTTGTTCAGTGAAACCGGATTGGCGGCCTTGCGTGGATTCATCGATTCCGCGACCCTCCTTGCCTTCGATCTCGACGGCACCTTGGCGCCCATCGTCGCCGACCCCGGCGGAATTCGGGTTCCACAAACAATTCGAGATGCGTCTCTAAAACTAATGGAGCAAACGACGATGGCCGTCATCACCGGCCGCAGCCGCAGCAACGCCCAAGCTCATCTCGGCATGACGCCTCATTATCTGATTGGCAACCACGGCGCGGAGGGGCTGCCCGGACGGGAAGCGTATGAAGGGGAATATCTGGAACTGGCAAAGAATTGGGAAAAGCAACTAAAGGGATTGTTTGCCTCTGCAAACGGCGCGGGGATCGTCATTGAAAACAAGGGGGCGACTGTGTCGGTTCATTACCGCGCCTCCTGTGAACGGGCGGCGGCCCGTTCTCAGGTGCTCTCCGGCATCGAGTTGTTAAATCCTCAACCGAGAATAATTTCCGGGAAATGCGTCGAGGACTTGGTCCCGGCAACAGCGCCCAACAAGGGGGAAGCCCTTCTTTACCTAATGAGGCATCTTGGATATCCAAAGGGTTTCTATATAGGTGATGACAAGACCGATGAAGATGTGTTTCGACTGATGGGAGAACAATTGTTCACGGTGCGAGTTGGAACTGCGGGACCGAGCCGGGCCGGTTACGCATTGCGGAATCAACAAGAAGTTCCTGGCCTGTTGAAAGAGCTTGTCAATGCCCTGGGTGGCCAGCATTAATAAATTTTGCTCGGCTGTCCGCCGACGAGGCGATTCGCGGAGATAAAAGACCAAATACTAACGAACGCCTCCTCTAAAAGTATCCCTCAATATGTTGAGGTCCCACCAAATATTGAGGTTAAAAGAATCATTTTTATACTTCTTCAGTTTTCTCCTAATTGATCTAAGCATCTGTTATTAAATATTTAATTAAAAAACTTTAGTTTTTGCCGCTATTGGTATGTCATTTGCTATGTCATTTCTATGATTGTCGTGATCTCACCCACGTGCCAGTTCTTATCATTATTTGCGTAAATGTATAAACATGATGACGATGCCAAACATACTCACGATATTGATTGTATTTTCTGCGCTTCTGAGCCTGATTTTTCTTATTGCGACTGTGGCAGCTTTACGAAAAAAGAAAGTTTTTACTTCAGCATTCCGTTTTTTGTTTGCCCTGCTTGCTTTATTATCATTGGGACTGTTGGGGATGATTGGCATCGCAACAGAGGGGTATCGTGCTCTCACACACGAAGAGATAGCCGCGGTCGTTAAGACAGAGCCTGCCGGAGCAAAAGGTTTTACGGCCCATTTTCGATTTCCGGGCGGTCGTGAAGCGTCATACTGGTTGGCCGGGGACGCTCTATACGTGGATGCTCACATTCTAAAATGGAAGCCCATAGTCAATATGTTGGGTTTGCATACAGCTTACGAGCTTGACCGTGTTGCGGGCCGTTACATCGATCTCAAAGAGGAGCGGGAAAGTATCCGCACGGTCTTTCTCCTTTCCAAGGATAAACCGTTTGACATGTTCACTCTGAGGCAGCGCTATTCTCTATTCGGGTCGCTGTTGGATGCGGAATATGGCTCTGCTTCATTTATCAATGCAAACAAACCCGCGCACTTTGAGGTAAGGGTATCCACAACAGGGCTTTTAATCAGGAAGGTCGGACCGGAAGTGTCTCCGCAACCAAAGAATTGAAACTGAAATAATTTGTATCTTACTGAAGTGAGGGTTGATCATCGATCGGAAATGCCGCAATGCGGGAGGCTGCGATACACCATACACGCCTGGCACTTGCCAGGGCAGAAAATGTGCTGAAACTTCCGGAAGACTTGGCGATTTTGCGAAAGTTGGCAAAATTCGCCAATTCCGTTTAGCAGAATAATTGCGGTCCATTATGAGTGTTGTGCTGTCGTAAGGCATTGGAATGATAATTTGGATTGACACAGATGCATTTCTCGAGATCTTTCGGATGGGGTGAAAGGGTGAGATAACTAGCATATCTCTAAATAAGAGGCAAATAAACGGTGGTTTGAGATGAGAAAGGAGACGGAGATGGAAAAAAGCAAATGGAGTCTTTATGTCATGGGGGTTCTCGGGGTGTTGGTGATTGCCATGTTTTTCTGGAAGGTCATTGCCGTGCAGAATGTGGAAAAGAAGATGGCCGAGGAGCGCAAAAGCATCACGGAAAAATCGCAGCAGCTACTGACGGACAACACCCGCGGTTTTCTGCGGCTGACAACCGTCCCCCTGGTGTGGGCCGTACGCAAGGAAATGATTCAGGGAAACTATGACCAGATCAACGAATATGCTAAGAGTTACGTCAAGGAGCGCAACATGCAGCAGATCGTCCTCGTCAAGGCGGACGGAACCATCGCTGTGGCAACTGACAAGAAGATAGAGGGGGCACAGGCGAAGGACGTTTTTCCTCCCCAGCTTCTGGAGCAGAACGACGTCAGTATTACTGAAGTTAACAACGGCAACCTGCAGGTAGCGGCGCCGATTATGGGCCTCAACGCTAAGCTCGGCACGTTAATCCTGATCTATAAACCGGAAAGGATCATTTTCTAGATAAAATCATGACAGTAAGGAAAGCAAAGCTATGGCAGATCAATTAGCCACTGTGAGCAGATTAAGGCTTTTTGATCGTGCCTGCCGCTTGTAAGGGCAGATTAACCTCTGGTGAAAGAATTAACTGCGGTGGAAGTTCCTGCACCCCCAGGATATTTACCAGTACTTCCAAACCTGCAGATATCTCCTGCAACTTCTCAATAGATAACTCTTTCAGCCCGGCAACCAATAAACCCTGGGCGACTTGTGGCGCTTTTGCCACTAACTCGTTGCCTGCATCCGTTAATTCCACATTGACAACCCTCCTATCGCCGTTTGTGCGCACCCTTTTGATCATTCCCTGTAATTCAAGCCGATTTAATATGCCAACAACGGTTGCGGGATGGAGATACATACGACGCGCAAGTTCTGACACCCTTACGGGGAATGATTCTGCAATAGTCTTGATTGCCCATAGTTGGGGGCCTGTAAGTCCCGTTTCTCTCCTTGCTTTTTTCGATTGTTCATTAACCACTTGAAATACCCGTCTTATGTTATCGATGATTTCGGAAACCATAGCTGATTTTTTTGCCATATATACACCTGCCACCCGTTTATGATCGTCATTAGTATACTAATCATTTCTACAGAAATCAATTGACAAGATAAAAAAAAAATTTTATTCAAAACGAAATTTTAATTATAGGGATTGAGCGGTTCGTTAACTTGGCAAAGAAATCTTGTTTACATATCATCTTGGCGGGATACATCCTTGGAATCTTCCTGGGAAGTACATCATATGCAAACGAAAGAGAAAAAATACACAAACTGCTCGGTAAATGGCAGGGGAGAAATTCTTTGAGTGTTGCCGGAACAGGCTTCACATCATTGAAAGCAGATTTGATCCTCAATATTTACGAGCAATCAGACAGAAATTTCAAGGGCAGGATGGAGGGCATAATCGATGGCGCCAAATATGGCCAAGACTTGACTGGTTCTATTGATGAAAATGACAAGTATCTCTGCGCTACAACTTCCGATGGCAATTTATATATTGGCTATTTTATTACAGATTCATTTATAAGATTCTATAGTTTCGAAAAAAAGGGAAATACGCGAATTATTCAGTATAAACTCAGAAAGCTTCAGAATAAGTAATGATTATTTTTGCAATATCGTCATTCGAGCAACTGGTTATTTGTCTTTGAGCAGGGTTTTTGTCATAATGTTTATTCGCGAGGCGTCACCTCCGACCGACTTATCCAGAAACCCTGCTCATCTATTTCCTCGAACAATCATAGTGAAACAAGATGAAAGATAAAATCCTTGAAGAATCGATCATTTTTGTTAGTATCTTCAAATGGATCGTGTTGGCGTCAAGTATTGGAATAATAATTGGTATTGCCACCGCTGCATTTCTCAAGATCCTCCAAATATCAATCTCTTACGCAACGTCGTATCCGTACTATTTCTGCCTGCTGCCGTCGGGACTGTTTCTGAGCGCCATTCTCGTCAAGTACGTAGCCGGCGAAGCAAAAGGATATGGTACGGAAAAGGTTATTGAGGCTGTCCACAAGCAGTCAGGGAAAATGAGGGCCATCGTAATCCCTGTCAAACTTATTGCAACGGTAGCAACGGCAACAGTCGGAGGTTCAGTGGGTCAGATCGGCCCGTGTGCCCAGATCGGCGGCAGCCTGGCATCAGTTACCGCCGGAGTCCTTCATTTTGACGACAACGACCGGAAGAAACTGGTCATCTGCGGTATCAGCGCCGGATTTGCCGCTGTGCTGGGGGCGCCCATTGCCGGCGCCATTTTCGGCCTGGAGGTGCTTTTTGTGGGTGCGATCCTATATGAAGTCCTGCTGCCGTCCTTTATCGCGGGAATCGTTAGCTATCACACCGCCTCGTTTCTTGGGGCAGCTTACTTTCATTATCCAGTTCAAATCGCCCCGGCATTCTCGGATACATTTTTCTTCATTAATATCGTTGCCGGTGTCTTTTTTGGTCTCTGCGCCATTGTGGTGATTGAAACGGTGCAGATGACAAATCTCCTGTTTGAAAAAATAAATATCTGGCCGCCCCTGAAAGGAATCATCGGCGGCGTCATGCTGGTAACATTAACTTTTCTTTTTTCAACACGTTATCTCGGCCTGGGATTGGATACCATCCAGGAAACTCTAAGGGGAGTACAGATTACCTCGACCGCGTTTATCATGAAAACGATATTTACCGCCCTTACCTTTGCCTCCGGCGGCAGCGGCGGCATTATTGCACCTATTCTCTTCATCGGCGCAACGGCGGGGAGTTTTTTCGGTGATCTCATCAATATGGATCGGCCCACTTTTGCCGCCCTCGGCCTGGTCGGCGTCCTGGCCGGAGCGGCCAATGCCCCTATTTCCATGAGCATTCTGGCCATCGAACTCTTCGGGAGGGAGATCGGCGCTTATGCCGCGGTGGCGTGTGTGATCAGTTTTCTCATCACCGGGCACCGCAGCATCTTTCCCACCCAGATCATCGCCATGAAAAAATCATCCTCCGTGGAACTGGAACTCGGACAGGAAATGGATAATATCAAGACAAAATATAAGTTCCGCGATAAAAGCCTTATCGGCAGAGGGATCAAAATGACGAAAAAACTAAGAAAACCAAAGAAGGAAAAATAATATGGTCGCCTTTCATCTTGACGGGACATTTTGCCGACGTGAATTCGAGAGCCGGGGTTATCGTGGTTTACGACCGCGAACCACATAGACAAAGAGAGCAATTAAAAGGTTGATTTTTTGAGGTTCTTTCTGTAATGTATCCGAAGTTTACAGATTCATCGTCTTCTCCGATCATCAGCGCCTGAGGGGGGCATATGAGGATGGTGTTTAAGGATGGGGTTTAATGAGATCCGCGTCATATCGACGGCGGATTTTTTTATTTTCATCATCTTAAAGGAGGTGTAGTCATGTTAAGAAAGCTTGCGTCATTTTTTACCTACTTCATGCGTCATTACCTGCCTGACGCCTACCTGTTCGCCATTTTGCTGACGTTCATCTCAGCGATCCTGGCTCTGATCTTTACCCCGTCAGACGTCATGAAGGTGATCACGACCTGGGGAGGCGGTTTCTACGGGATCATCGCCTTTGCCATGCAGATGATCCTAGTTCTGGTAACCGGTTATATCCTGGCCCTGACCCCGCCCATGAAGAAGGTCCTTGACTGGGTAGCGGGAATGGCGGACACCCCTGTCAAAGGGGCGATGATCGTCGCCTTTGTCGGAGGCGTCGGTTCCTGGATCAACTGGGGATTCGGGTTGATCTTCGCGGGGCTCCTGGCCCTCGAAGTGGCCCGCCGTACCAAGAAGGCGGACTTCCCCGTTCTCATCGCCGCCGCCTACAGCGGGTTTATCTGCTGGCATATGGGCTTTTCAAGTTCCATCGCCCTTCTTTTAGCGACGCCCAAGCATGCCCAGAACCTCATCGAGAAGCTCACCGGCAAGGTCGTTCCCGTGTCCGATACGATCTTTGCCTTCTGGAATCTTCTGCCGGCGGCGATTATTATTCTGGGCTTGCCCGTCCTCTTTTATCTGATCCATCCCAAAGAGGAGGACACGATCAGTATCTCTCCTGAACGCCTTAAGGAGATGGAAGACCAGACGGTAAAGGTCGAGAGACCGGCGAATCCCACCCTGGCCGAACGGATCGATCACAGCTATGTCGTCAACTTAATCTTTGCCGCTATGGGGGTTTTCTATCTTTTCCTCCATTTTTCCACTAAGGGCCTCAATCTCGACCTGAACATCGTCATCTTCATCTTCTTTATCGCCGGCGTCATCCTCCACGGGAAACCCATCAACTACGTGAGCGCCATGAATATCGCCATCCGGTCTGCCGGGGGGATCGCCCTGCAGTTTCCCCTCTACGGCGGCATCATGGGTATCCTGATCGGCACGGGCCTGGCCAAGGTCATCGCCGGCTGGTTCGTGGCTGTCTCCTCGCCGGAAACCTTCTATATGATGCAGTTCTGGGGGGCCGGAGTGGTCAACCTCTTCGTTCCTTCCGGCGGCGGCCAGTGGGCCGTCCAGGGACCGATTACCATCGAGGCGGCCAAGATGATGAATATCGATACGGTCAAATCCGCCATGATGGTGGCCTGGGGCGACCAGTGGACCAACATGATCCAGCCCTTCTGGGCCCTGCCGCTCCTGGGTCTCGCTGGTCTGTCGGCGAAGGACATCATGGGCTACACGACCATGACCCTCCTCTGGGCCGGTTTGGTGTTGAGCGCCTTTGCCCTCATGATCGGCTTCGGGGTGATGTGATGCCAATCCCGGAATAAAGAAAGAGACTCTCCGGAGTAGTTGATAAGACGAGGCCGCCTTCTCGGAAGAGAAGGCGGCCTTTTTTTAGGGAGCAAAGACCGAGGGTTTGCGAACTAACTTGCCCGGCGCTGGCGGAAGTATTCGATTACCCCGGGCATTACGGAGATGATAATAATGGCCATGATCACCATGGTGAAGTTGCTCTTCACAAACGGCAGATTCCCGAAATAATACCCGCCCAAGATAAAAATGGCCACCCAGGCGATGCCGCCAAGAACATTGTAAATGATAAACTTGGCATAGGTCATGGCGCCGATCCCGGCGACGAAGGGGGCAAAGGTCCGGATGATGGGAACAAACCTGGCGATAACGATCGTTTTGCCCCCGTATTTCTCGTAAAACCGATGGGTCCTCTCCAGATATTCTCTTTTGAAAAAGCGGCTCGTCTCCTGATGAAACACCTTTGGTCCCACATATTTTCCAATGTAATAATTTACCGTATCGCCGGCAATTGCCGCGCCGGATAGGAGGACAAACAGCCATGCCACATTCAGATCACCGATGGCCGCCAAGGCGCCGAGGCCGAAAAGGAGGGAGTCGCCGGGCAGGAAGGGAGTGACGACGAGGCCGGTTTCACAGAAGACAATCATAAAGACGATCAGATAAACCCAGACGCCGAAATGTTGAATAAGCCAGATCAGATGCCGGTCGAGGTGAATAAAAATGTCAATGAATGTAAGCAGCAGATCCATAAAGTGATTCCCATTTCAAGGCGTCGGATATAAAAACAGGGACGGTTGCCTGTCCCTTCCATTTTCTATATTTCTCAAACTAAAACCTATCAGGGTGCAGGGATTAATGCAAAGAATTTTATGGGAATCCAAAATCCATGATGTATGGCGCTCTCATCTCTACCAATTTTATTTTTTTCCCGTCAGGTAATCAATCATCGGTTGAGTTACCAGCGGCACAACGTCGGCGATCATATGCGGCATCAGGGTGTCCATTACCTTCGGCATCAGCGAGGGCATCTGGGCAAGCATATAATCGGGCATCGGAATTTGGTCGGCAACACGCTTAAGCATCACCGGCATTACCTTCGGCAGCATCATGGGCAGCAGTTTAGGAAATAATACCGGAAACATTGGCTTCATCAACGTCAGGGCTCCGGGAATCTTGCCCATGGCCCGCATCATCGGCCCCATCCCGAAAGGCATGGCGTTTATCAGTTCCGGCCACATTGTTCCCATCAAACTGGCGAATCCCCGGGGTGTCATCAAACCGATAAAAGCATCAAATACACCCCATTGACGGTGCACATCGGGATTGGGATCGGGAAATTCATATCCTAAGGCCTTCCCGGCAAAATGAGCCAGGTCGACAACTTCGATAGGAACATTTTTCTTTTTTGCGGAGACACGTAACTGCACCTCGCAGCAGGGACAAAGGGCCAGCATTTTCTCCGCCCCTGCTTCCAGTGCTTCGTCAAGTCTGGTTTTACCGATATCCGCAGCTACCGGCGGTTCTTTAATTAACGTCAACACGCTGCCGCAACAGTGGGCATTTTCCCGATTGTGTTCCATTTCCACAAAGTCAACATTCGGGATGGCTTTGATTAAATCGCGCGGCGCATCGTAAACACCGGAGGCGCGACCGATATGACAGGAGTCGTGCCAGGTTACCGTTACCGGCGGGATATTATTCTGCGGAAAGACAAACTCGCCGGATTTGATTTTTTCGGCGATAATTTCCGTGTAATGTTTCGCCTGGAAGTTAAAATCCAAACCTTCCTTTTTCGCCCAGACCGGATAAACGTTGCGCCACATCATATCGCAAGCCGGGCAGGACGCGACGATGGTGTCGGCGCCGCAATTCCTGGCTACCTCCATATTCTTTTTCATTGTTTCCGCAAAGAGTTCCCATTTGCCAGCCACCAGCATCGGTGTACCGCAGCAGTTTTCCGGATTGCCGGCATAAACAAAATCAACACCGGCCTTATCGAGCAGGCGGACTGTGGCCATAGCAATATCGTGTTCGACATAGCTTGCCGTGCAACCGGCGAAATACATAATTGACGATCGGCGCCCCGGGCCATGCTTTTCCTTCAAGTCTTCAGGAAACCAGTCCGAACGGTTTTTCCGGTAGCCCGCCCAGATATTTCCCTGAGTGCTCAACGCTTCTGCCATCATTTCAAACGGCGGGAAAGTCATGCGCTTTTGTTCCTCAATGAGCATGCCCCGCAGTTTCATCCACGCAGGCTCAATCGGTAGCGCCGTTGAACAGCGCAGGTTACACAGCTCGCAGGTGGTGCAGACTAAAAAAGTATCCACCTGCGCCTGATTCCACTCAGCACGTCCTTCCAGGTATTCGCGCAGCCAATACCATTTACCGCGTGGGCTCTGGCTTTCCCATCCGCGCCCGTAAAATTGGTCGCATTCTTCCACGCAATAGCCGCACTGCGAACAGCTATAAGCGTACCAAGCTACATCCGCTGGAATGTCGCGTAAAGGATAGTTGGGACGCTCACCGATTTTGGTAATCACATAATTGCCCAGAGGCCGGCTTAAAGGCTCCAATGTACCACCCAGCGACATCGCTGCATCCAGAAGGCCATGGCCAATGACTTTGTCCGGATTGAAAATTCCTTTGTCATCAATCTTATTTTTAAATGCTTTGAGTTTGGCCACCCGTTCCGGTCCAAAGACTTTTTCCGCTTTGTTTTTGAAATACAAACCGGTGGCATAGGCCCGCCCGCCGTTTCTTTCAGCGATATTCATAATGGAGAGAGAAAGGCTGAAAACAAAATTGTAGCTGAACCGCCGCTGATCAGCCGGGATAAAACCTAAAATAACAACTTCCGGCCGACCGTCTTTACCTTTACGGATAACCGTCCCTTCTTTAACCACGGGCTGATTAATCTTGTTTTCCACTTCCTCCATGAAGTTGCCTAAACCGGCAAGGGGTATGACCACTTCCGCCGGAACGAGACTGGGGCCGAGACGCTTAACGACCATGAGCTTGAAGCGGTTTTTCCATTCATGTTGGGCAATCCTGTCACTTAAGATTTCACCCTGACATCCATGCAATATACCCTTCAAGGTGTTTAAAATTGGTAATTTATGTTTGGTGCGGAAGGCAAGCGTTGCAATATAGGATGCCGGCAAGAGAACCCTTTCTTCGGCAGGATGGCCGTTGTGTTCCCGCAAGGGCGCACGGTTCTTCAACTCAGCCATGCGCGGATTGATGAAAACCAGCGACCATAGCGGCAGATCAGCCTTGACGATATCTTCAACTATCCTTTGGAGATCACGGGCATCCGGGCAGCCAAGGGCAATAATCTCCAGCTCTTCTTTGGGCTGGACCTGCATGGTCAAGTCAATGATGAATCCGGTAGTGCCTTCGGCATCTGCGATCAGATCCAGATCATCGCCGGCAAAAACACGGATGGAGCCATCGGGCAAAACTACCCGTGCGGAAACAACATTTTCGGCAAACCAACCGTATTCATAGGAACCGAACCCGGCGCCGCCCTGTGCCAGCCAGCCGCCGACGGTCGAACCGGGATAACTGGAAGGATAAAGTTTTACTGTTAAGCCCTGCTTGGCTAATGCCGCATCAATCTTTTCCCAAACAATACCTGCCTGGCAGGTGACAGTCAGCGCATTCTTATCAATGGCGACAACATGATTGAGACGAAAGAAGTCAACCACAATGCCTTTTTTTGTTGGCATCACGCCGCCGTAGCCGGACGAAGCCTTCGCTCGCGGCGTTAAGGCAATATTGTTTTTATACGCCCATTTAACAAGGTCGATTAATTCTTCTTCATCTTGCGGCTGAACAATAGCATCGGGTAAGGTATCGCCGATTAATGGCTTTATTAACGAGGGGATGGCGCCGACATCGTGACTGTAAAGCCTCCGCTCCATTTCATCGAAATTGACGCGCCTGCCGAATTTTTCCGTGAGGTAAGCTTCTAGATTCTTATCCATATCCGCGCCTCCTGTTTGCTCCATTCAAGACGTTGATAATTTATATTCAATCTCCGTCCCGGCAGTGGAAAAGATCCGCTTTCTGCCGGAATCAGCCTTTAACTCAGGCGGTATCCGGTTTGAGTTCCTTCTTCGCCAGAAAAACGGAGCAGGGCATCTTCCGGATTATCGTATCGTTACTGCTACCGACCAGTAAGTTCACAATATCTATTTGCCCACAGTTAAATTTATCGTCTTGGAGCCATACAGGCTGCAACTGGCGGTGGCTTCAAGAGTTTCGCCTACTTTCGCCGGCACCTTATAGCTGTATGTAAAAGTGGCGTTATCCGGTTGATTTTCGTACTTGTTGGTGCTCACAATGTTGCCGTTCTTCTTTATTTCAACACTCTTGATATAGTGAAAATTTGGAAATGGAGATTTATGCGTAATTGTAACCGCTAGTATCTGTAAATTTGAATCATATGATATCTTCATATCTTGAGGCGGGTTAGCAAAAGATAGCTGCGGATACATAAAACAAACGGCAAAGAGAATCAGGATACATATAAATACTTGAGATATTTTTCGTTTTATCATTGTGTACCTTTCTTTTAGATCATCTTCATAAGTTGTATAAATTGATAATGTGACCTGTATTTGTTGTTGAGAAGCATCAAGTTTCAAGATCACGCTTCATTCGGTCAAAATCATCCTTATTGATTTCACCTTTCGCGTAACGCCTTTTAAGGATATCCAGAGAACTTTCACTCTGTGTCGGTGTCTGGCTCTTCGTTTTCTGGGCCTGAACAATGAAATAGATCAGGAATCCAATGACGATCAGAAATATTATCCACATGAACATCCCTCCATATCCAAATCCGTAATGCATCATGGGTCCCCATCCACCGGGACCTTGCGAGCCATAGTACCCTCCGCCGGTGCAGGATACAAGCAAACCGGCTATCATCATAAGAGATAATTCGAGATATTTTTTCATCTTCGGGATCTCCTCATTTTATGGCGGCGAAGACCTTTTTCAACTGCTCCTCTACTACCTCCGCAACTTTTTGAAGTTCCACATTATCAATCATCTGCATGGCAACCGCTGGCCGTATTATGGAAAGCACCGTCTTGTTGCCCTTTTCATAAATAATCACGTTACACGGAAGCATGAGCCCGATGTTTTCCTCGGCAAGGATCGCTTTGTATGCATTCGGTGGATTGCAGGCGCCCAGGATAATGTATTTTCTCATATCAAGGTTCAGCTTTTCCTTCATTTTTGCCTTGATATCGATTTCTGTCAGCACCCCGAATCCTTCTTTCTTCAGCGCCTCTCTCGCCTGCTCAACAACTGCCTCATAAGGAATATCCAACTCCTTGGTGAAACCGTAATTGATCATAACATGTCCTCCTTACGCAAACATCTCTCCGTTTTATATCATGGAGGCAGCGATTCGACTCTGCCCCCATGATAACATTACCACCTTGAAACAAGGTTGAAGACCAACCCGGATGTCTGCCCTGTTCCTAATAAGCCGATCTTATATAGCCCGTTTCCTTGTCGATGATAACCTTATCGACAAGTGCGTTTTTCTTCGTCAATATCTCTACTTCGAAGCCATTGCCGATATCTTTGATTTTCCCAAGTTTCAGGTTGGGGTTCTTCGAAGACTTCAAATAGTCTTTCATCATAGCCTCGGCTTCCTTTGCATTTATGGGTTTGCCGGTTGACTGGTATTGTCGTCCGTAGCCGCGGCCCATGCCATAACCATAATTGCCGCCCATCATGCCGGGACCCATTCCATAGCTGGAACCGTGGCCTCCCATCATACCCGGTCCCCTGCTGTATCCGTAGCCATGACCCATTCTCAAAGCATGCTCGAACATCACCAGATGCCAGCGGCTTTGAAGGAGAATGGCATTCAACACCTGAGCCGTATCTCGGTCCTCCGCTTTTTTTACGAGCCATTCATAACGGGGCAATAAATCGTTTTCCAATTTTGTGCTGAGTTCGTAGGCCTCGGTTAATGTCTTATTATCCACTACCGGTTTCGTTTTTACATCGGCAGGCAGACCATAAGCTTTAAACAGTTGTTCGATCCACTCAATGTGATTCTCCTCCTGTGGGATGACCATCATGTACGGCATATAGGCGTTGAATTTTTCCTGATCCGCACGATACTGGGCAAGCGATTGTTTCTCCATCGTTAGAATTTCTTTCAGTTTCTGAACCCATTCCGTGCTTTTGGGCGCTGGCAGCTTTGAAGGGATATCCACCCCATCCCATCCCCCCATCATTCCCGGTCCCATGCCGTAGCCGTAACCCATGCCTTGACCATAGCCGCCTCTGCCAGGCTGACTCTGCACCGTAGTGATGCCAAGGACAAATGCCACAGCAAATGCCAATGAAATAACGAAAATAGTCTTTTTCATACGTCCTCCCTTTATTGATCTGTCTTGGTTTATGGATCTTGAAATTTGTATATCATATGATAATTCCTAAATGTCTTGGCGATCAATCGGGTTTATCCTGATTTCAACCTTCGAAAAAACTGATAATTATCAAAATAATGAGAGGGATTACTTCAATGCGATGGTGCTGATCATGCAACGGGAGGTCATTTTGATGCGTATAGCTTAAATGCTGCCTGTCAAATTTACGACTATCATTTGTTATGGGTTGGCAGATAGCATATTTGGCAAGTATGCATCTGCTTCCTTCATGACCCTGTCGCCGGCCTGAGTAAAAGTCTATATATTCTTTTGACTTTTATATGTTTTATCTCTATCATGCGGTAAATAATCGTTGCGAGGAGGCGCCCCCGATGGCCACAACATTTACCAAGGGCAGAATCTATAAGCTCAACCCCGCCGACCTGTTGCCAGACCCCCAGCAAGCAAGAAAATTCATGGACCCGAA
>Ga0172379_10004972_pt1 | contig 19025 bp, 23 predicted proteins | sample GrowelOW334metaG_FD_119756 | JGI IMG/M metagenome (GOLD analysis project Ga0172379, IMG submission 119756) | Groundwater microbial communities from an aquifer near a municipal landfill in Southern Ontario, Canada - Groundwater well OW334 metaG | ecosystem: Environmental > Aquatic > Deep...
CGTTCCGCCAAAAACCCCTTCAGGAATTCCCGCGCCGTATGAATAGCTATCGGGTCAACCTCCGGCATCTCATTCGCGATTTCGTCTTCAGAAGGAAGCGCGAGGACCGCACCCAAGAGGTGAGAATGAATGTCTTCTTCCTCCAAAAACGACTTGAATACTTCGGCGATACGCTCATCCGGAGAGAGAGGGCGTCCCGCCTTCACTTCTTCCGTAAGGTTGATTAAGATTTCCTTGCCAAGCGTTTGCACGGCAGACCATTTTGCGAGCGGGCACGGATCGTATGCCGCAAGCTGTTTGATTTCGTTTTCACGATACGCGTACTTAACGCGAACGGGAGCAAAACGACGGTTGAGTGAAAGAGCCGGTTCGTATGGAACGTTCCTGAACACAAATGTTTCAGTTGGTTTCCGGAGAACGAGAAGGCCCGTATCGGGGTTGTATGCGCCGGAATCTTCCTTTACATACATATCGCCGTCAAAGCCGACGAAGCCAACGACAAACGGAATCACCAGAGCAGGCTTTACCGGTTGTCCCGGAGTCGGAGGAACGGATTGGGTAAGCGTTAGCGTGAGGCTTTTTTCTTCAGGATTGTATTCCTGAGTCACTTCCACAACAGGCGTTCCCGCCCATTTATACCACTCGCGAAATTGAGTAAGGTCGACACCGCTTGCATCTTCCATCGCCTTCACGAAGTCTTCGCAGAAACATGCTTGGCCGTCGTGTCGCTCAAAATACAAGTCGGTTCCTTTGCGGAACGTTTCCTTGCCGAGCAAAACTTCGATCATCCGCACCACCTCCGCGCCCTTCTCGTACACGGTCAAAGTGTAATTATTTTCCATCTCTTTCACTTCATCCAAACGAATAGGGTGTGCGAGCGGGCCGGCGTCTTCGGCAAACTGACGAGAAGTCATGAGTGCCATATCGGCAATCTCTTTACGAATTCCCCATCGTTCACGCGAAAATTCTTGATCGCGATAGACAGTGAATCCTTCCTTGAGAGAAATCTGGAACCAGTTGGCCACTGTTACGCGGTCGCCCGACCAGTTGTGAAAATACTCATGCGCGACAACACCTTCAATGCGCTCATAATCCGCATCTGTTGCCGTTTCGGGCAACGCAAGGACGAGAGAAACATTAAAGATGTTGAGCCCTTTGTTCTCCATCGCGCCCATATTAAAAGTGGGCGAAACAAAGATCATAAAGAGATCGAGGTCGTATTCGCGACCCCATCTACGTTCATCGTACTCCGCAGAGGTCTTGATCGAATCGAGAGCAAATTTGCATTGCCCTGTTTCAATGAACTCCTTCGTCGCGAGGACCCGGAGAGTAACTTCGCGTTTTGACGGCGTTGTTACCCACTTGTCTTCGATGTAATCGAGGTCGCCCGCGACGAGAGCAAAAAGATATGATCCTTTTTTGAAGGGGTCAGACCAGACTGCCGTACGAGTTCCGTCATCGTTGTCTTCAAGCGACAAAGGATTGCCGTTTGAAAGCAGTACCGGGTACTTTTCACGATTTGCCGTGATCTCGACCGTAAAGACCGACATCACATCGGGACGGTCGGGATAATACGTCATCTTACGAAAACCTTGCGGTTCGCACTGAGTCGTAAAGGCGCCGGAAACATAATACAATCCGGATCCTGTCGTGTTTGCTTCGGGGTGTATCTCGGTCGTAACCGACAATTTGAATTCCTTCGGAACATTCTTGATGGTCAGTTCTTCTCCGACAATCTCGTAGTTTTCGGAAGGAACATCCACTCCGTCGATTTGGAGAGATTTCAATTCCGGCCCGTTTCCGTCTAAGACGAGGGGGGCTTTCTCGAAGTCTTCGCCCTCCTTTCGTTTAATAGAAAGAAGGGAGTGAACAACGGTCGTCTCGGGTTCGAGGACAAAGTGAAGAAGAGTGGACTGTATTTCAAACGGATACGGTTTGTAGTCGAGTCTGCGTAATAGCATTTATCTCACCTTTGTTGGTTGCTGAACTGTCAAAAAACACCAGTAAATAACGTCTTCGAAACACGTTTTTACTTTGCAAACACTACACAATTTTTTGTATTTTGTCAATTTATATATACCGTGTTACGATAGAAAAATCATGGAGAAAAAAGAGCATCAAAAGGAAAGAGGATGGCTTCTTCGAGAAAAATATAACGGGATTGAAACTCCGGAATTTTTTGACGACCTAAAACGAGTGGAAGAAGGAGAGCCCGTGGATTATGTTATCGGTTTTTCCGATTTCCTCGGAGCAAAAATAGATCTCGGAATGAAGCCCCTCATCCCCCGCGTTGATACGGAGCACTGGGTTGAAAAAGCGATTGAAGAAATAAAAAAGAGCGAAAAGAAAACGCCAAAAATTCTTGATATCTTTTCAGGCTCCGGATGCATCGGAATAGCCGTCCTAAAAAAAATCCGCGAGGCAAATGTTGATTTCACAGAGAAAGATCCCATACTCGTAGAGCAAATCAAGAAAAATCTCGATATAAACAAAATTTCATTCGAACAGGCTGATATTTTTGAATCCGATGTTTTTCAAAACGTCCCCGCCAAAAAATATGATTACATTTTCGCCAATCCTCCTTATATTGCAGAGGAAAGAAAATGGCAGGTCGGAAGCTCTGTTCTCGACCACGAGCCACACCTCGCGCTTTTTGCTGACGACGACGGCCTCTTTTTCATAAAAAAATTACTCGCGGAAGCACCCGGCTTTCTTGTCCCCGGCGGAAAAATATGGATTGAATTTGATTCGTGGCAAAAAGAAAAAATTGAGAAAATTCTCCCCGACTACGAATATTCGGATTTTGAATTTCAGAAAGATCAATTTGAAAAATGGAGAGCTGTCGCCATCACTTTATAGTTTTGTTGTGATATACTTTCTGTATGAAAACTAAGATTTTTATCCTTCTCGCTGTTTCTTTCATTCTCGCTATTCTTGCGACAGGGCTTTGGATTACAAAAAAAGAGCCCGCCCAAAGAATAGAAGCCCCGATTCTTCCTTTCGCCGAAAAAACGAACGAAGCTACAACGACTCCGACAGAACCTATCACAAAAAACATTATTTATACGAAAGACGGTTTCAACCCCGCGGTAACAAACATAAAACCGGGAGATTCCATTGTTTTCAAAAACCAAAATTCAAAAACGCTCGATCTCGTTATGAGCGACGCAACCTCCGCCACGATTGCCAAAGGAAAAAATTTTGAAATGGTGTTCAGTGAAGTGGGAACCCTTTCCCTCTCCGACAAATGGAATCCGCAGGTGTTTGGAGTAGTAATTGTACGGTAGAAACGAAGAAAGTAGAATGTAGAGGGTAGAAAGTAGACAAAACCGTCGCCGGACGGGGGTACCACCGCTTGCAAGCGGGGCCCCGCCAGCGGGCGGTGGCAACCCCCGTCCGAAAAAACCACCCGCTGTTAAAATCATCCATATGGCAATTTTAACAGCGTCAAAAAAACCGGACGGGAGTACAACTCCCGTCCGGCGGATAAAATGTTTTTACTTTTTCATTATCTTTTGTATTTCTTTCAGTGTGGCCAAATCTCGAGCGAATTCCTCATCGGTTTTTTCTCGGATTTCTATCTTTTTAATTACGGGTAAATGCAATTCTTCAAGCTCCCTCTCGAACTGTGCGATTTCATCTGCGTCCGACTCCACTTCCTCAAGAGTTATGCCTTTTCCTAGGCATTTTTTGAGATTAGTAAGGTTAATTTCAAAGAGTCTCGGAAGATAAGATGGTTGGTAGCAACGTAAATAGCTAAGGCAATTTAACGCTTCCTCTTTCCATGAGAGGTGAGCGTAGTCCTCTATGGTTCGGCTATTTTCACTTTCTGTGTTCATTTTTAAAACCCTAAATTTTTTCCTTATCTCAACCCGCCATTTCCCCAGATCAAGACAACAGACTCCGCCGTTAGGCCTTTCGGTTTCCCAAAATGAAATTTATATTTCACCGAAAGATGTTGGGTAAGGTAAGGGGGAGTGACCTCGGACTGTTTTGAAACATACGGACCAAAAATAAAAGGCGAATCTGCCTTCCCGGTGCGAGCTCGGATAGGAAAAGGGTAGTATTCATACCAACCAATTCCATACTTTTTCGCGAGAAACGCACGGAATTTTTTGATTAGACGCATCTCATCTACTCCTCTTTTGATTGTTTAGGAACAAATATTTCAATTGAAGTTATATCATTTTTATATATGTTTGTCAATACACCTCGTCATTCAACAGGAGTTATCACTGCGTGCAAACAGTGACACCTCCAACAGAAAAAACCACCCGCTGTTAAAATCATCCATATGGCAATTTTAACAGCGTCAAAAAAAACCGGACGGGAGTTATACTCCCGTCCGGCGACATAGAAACCTACGTATTTATTTCTTAAAAATTGGCTCGTTTGGATCATCCCTGATTACCAAGCGACCACTCTCATACCTGTATGGCCCCTTCCTCCCCCTGACCCAGAAATAAGGAGTAACGAGTATCGCCCATAGGCAGATGCATACCGACATTATTTTAAAAAGCGGGTGGTCAAGCAGGTTAAACATGAAACTAATACCTCTCATGTGGTTAACAAACACTAAGGGAAAATCAAGCTAAAATCTCATCTCTCTCCTGCTTTGATTATGTCACTATTATATTTTCTTGTCAAGTGATACTTCCGTCTGCTATCATATCCAGATGACACCCGATTCTCGCATTGATGAAACATTTCGCCTCACGGGAGATCAAAAATCAGCGCTTTCTCGGCTCGGTCTGCATACCGTTACCGAGCTTCTCTATTACTTCCCCTCCCGTTACAGCAATATCTCTGAGATAAAAAATATTTCCGATTTGGTAGAAAACGACAAGGCGGTGCTTTTTGCTAAAATTTCAAACCTCAAAACAGCAAAAGGGTTCCGATCCAAAATGTCGTTTGCGGAAGCAACCCTTGAAGACCGCACGGGAAAGATAAAGGCGGTCTGGTTCCGTCAGCCGTATATCGCAAAAATGTTTACCGAAGGCGACTTGGTAAAGCTCTCCGGCACGGTTTCAAAAAGAAAAGACTCGCTTTATCTCAACAATCCCGAAATTGAAAAAACAAAAGACCTTCCCATAGACGGGGGGAATTCTCTCTTCAAAGACACCTCCGAAATGTCCGCATTCTCTTTCCCCGTGTATCCTGAAACAAGGGGCGTTACCTCTCGCTGGTTTTATCACGCCATAGAAAAAGTTATCAAAGCGGGAATTCTCGACACTCTCGTTGATCCGATTCCCGAGAACATCCTTCAAAAATACAGCCTTCCCTCTCTCAAAACAGCGCTTCATTGGGTACACCTTCCGCAAAACGAAAAAGACGCGGCGATTGCCCGAAAGCGTTTTGCTTTTGAAGAAATTTTTTTCGTTCAGCTGATGCGTCAGAAAGCCAAAAAAGAATACGAGAAAAACAAATCGTTTTTCGTACACCCCGCAAAAGAAGATGTGGACGATTTTGTTTCTCATTTTCCTTTCTCTCCGACCGAAGCGCAAACAAAAGCGATTGAAGATATTTTTAAAGACCTGCGAAGCGAGCGCCCCATGCTTCGGCTTTTGGAAGGAGATGTCGGCTCCGGAAAAACATTTGTCGCCGCGGCGGTCGCCTATGCCCTCACCCAAGAACGCACGCAGGGCGAATTCACAAAGCTCCAAACCGCCTATATGGCACCGACGGAAATTCTCGCCGGCCAGCTTTTTGAAAATTTCATAAAATATTTCTCGCATCTGCCTGTTACCATCGGTTTTATTACCGGCTCGGGCTGTAAAAAATTCCCGTCAAAAGTTTCTCCCGATGAATGGACCCCTATATCACGAACGCAACTTTTAAAATGGGTCGCGGGAGGCGAGGTAGATATTTTGGTTGGCACGCATGCACTCATTCAAAAAACGGTAAAGTTTAAAAATCTCGCGCTCGCAATTATTGACGAACAGCACCGTTTCGGCACGGCGCAAAGAATGAAGCTCGTGCACAAAGGCGAACCGGCACCGCATTTTCTCTCTATGACCGCCACCCCTATTCCCCGCACTCTCGCTCTCACTATTTACGGCGACTTGGACCTCACGCTCTTAGACCAAATGCCACACGGCAGAAAACCGGTCATTACCGATATCGTCTATGCAACTCATCGTGAAAAAATGTATGAAGATATCCGAAAAGGGCTTTCCTCCGGCCGACAAGCCTATGTTATTTGCCCCCGTATTGATGAGCCTGATCCGGAAAAAGAAATGGCTCTGAACGCAAAATCAGTAAAAGAAGAAGCAAAGCGCTTGAAGAAAAATGTTTTTCAAGAATATGAAATCGGCATATTGCACGGGAAGATGACCCCAAAAGAAAAAGATTCAATAATGGCCAAATTTGAGAAGAATGAAATTCAAATTCTTTGCGCCACCTCTGTCGTAGAGGTCGGAGTAAACGTGCCAAATGCGACGATGATTGTGATTGAGGGCGCGGAACGTTTCGGCTTGGCCCAGCTTCATCAGCTTCGCGGGCGAGTAATACGAAGCAATCACCAGGCATATTGTTTCCTTTTGACCGAAAGCTTCGCAGAAAAAACAAAAGAGCGCCTGCAGGCACTCAAGACCGCCAAAAATGGCTTTGAACTCGCGGAAATGGATCTTTCTCTTCGTGGAGCAGGCGAGCTTTCAGGTAAAAAACAATGGGGCATCTCCGACATCGGAATGGAGGCTATTAAGAATATCAAAATGGTAGAAGCGGCGAGAAACGAAGCGCGAGATTTACTTGAGAAAGACCCAAATCTCAAAAAATACCCTCTTATCTCAGCAAAGCTAGAAAACAAACACGCCTTGAGTCATTTTGAGTAATGAAATAGTGGCCTCACTGCATCGTCATTCTTCGCCGGACAGGGTTTCTTGCCTAAACCACATCGAAGGGTATCCCCCCACCTGGAACGACTTGAAGGGAAAACTCGGTGTTTCCAAGCTATTGAACCATAACAAAAGTTGACTTTCTATATCTTTTGTGACATATTTGAATATGGTATTCACCTGATTCGAGAGGTAAGAATGTCTCTAAATGTTCAGTGGTACGAGCTTGACAAAACGCCGGAAAAAACCGAACCGACACAAAAAACATTTTCCTGTATAGATTGGTGGGTAACATTTCTTGTTGACAACCCTATGAGCACGAGTGAATTTTTGGCGCTCTGTGGAAGTTTGATCTTCATGTTGTGGTTCTTGCCATATGGGCTTTCTTTTTTATTTCGCTAGGATAAGCAACAGAAAAATCCACAGTGAAAATCTTCCCCCGCCCCTTCTTGGGGCGGTTTTTTGTGAATTATAGTTCCCGAGCAGAGATATCCGCATCTTCCAAAATTTTTTTCAATATTTTCGGATGTAAAACTTTTTCAGCATGAAACGGAACGGTAACGTGTTTATTTTTTGAATTTTTATAGATTTTATGACTTCCGCTTTGCCGTGTAAAAGCAAAACCGTGTTTTTGCAACACGGCGATAATTTCTTTTGCGGTCAACCGGGGTAGTTTCGTCATACTATACCATTACGGAAACCATAGATAAACTTACCGGATGCTGAGCCGGTATTTCTTGTTTTTCCGCGAGAAGCTCCTCCAGATTAAGAGAGATGGCATCTTTTATATTTTCCATAACTTCTTCATACGTTTCGCCTTGAGAATAACACCCCTGCAGTTCCGGACAAGAAGCAACAAAACCGTCTTCATCTTGCTCGATAATAACGGAAAAATTATATTTTGTGTTTTTCGTAAACATGCCAACATTTTACCAGAAATATGGGAAAAAGCAAAAATATCCCCCAGGGGAGGGCAAACAAACACGCCTTGAGTCATTTTGAGTAACCTTGACTTTTAAGTATTTTTATGTTTTACTTTATTAGTAATCCATTGTTCCCTATTTCGGAGAATCCGTAATGGAGACCCTAAAAACAAAAGTCCTTTCAGCTCGTGAAAAGTTCAGAAATACTGAGGCGGGAAGCGTCGAAGCAAAAACCGCTCTTAATAAATGGGGCGAAATAGCAGTAACTCTTGCCCTCTCGGCTCAAAGCCCGAAAGAAACAGAAGAAGCATTTCTCCTTACCCCCGGAGGAAGCACCGCCGAAACAATCGCCCGGGCCAAAAAAGAATACTGGCAAGACCTGAAAAAACTCCGCGTGTTTTTCAAAAAAAATGATTAGACCCCCGCCCCTTTTTGGGGCGGTTTTGTTTTATTTGGAAACGCGGTACAATTTTCATATGGAAAACTTTCCGAAAAATGAGAGTGCACACGACAAGAAAACCACCTGGGAAAAACTGCGCGAACAGGTGAAGGCAATCGGCATAGTCTTGCCTCTTGCCGTAAACCAGGCGAATGCCGTCGAAAACCCATTTGAGATGGAACCTTTTTACGGGAAAGAAGTCGCAACGGCACCGACAACAGAGCGGGGCGAAACAATCGGCGAGTCGGAAAACTTTTCTCCGGAGGAATGGAAATTGGCGACAACATACCGACACCACGCGCTCTGGGGAGAGAATGAAAGAACTACCATATATTCCATATTTAAAGACGGAAAGGTTGTCCAAGTTCCGGGAGAAACCATGCTCGGAGAACAGGGGGGATTGAGCGATATGAGACCGCAGACAAAAAATCTTCCGGAGTCTCTTCAAAAGATCATAATTCATCAACATCCCATTATCACGGGATATTCGGGTGCATACCAAAAAATTACAGGACAATACGATGTACAAAAACAATCCCCCGAAGAACGAGATCGCACAAAGGTCGAAGAAAAAATTTTAATTGAAAAAATACGCCACGGCGAGGTTCTTTCCGCTTGGCCTCCGAGCGCAACAGACATCGCGACGGCAGTGTTCAACAAAGAAAGAATCGCGAGAGTGGTAGACGCAAACGGAGTATGGACGTTTTCAATAGACAAAACATCCGAGAAAGGGAGAGACCTAATGTCTCGCGGAAAGCTTATGGAGGTTTTTTATCAAAAACTTAAAAGCGCGGGGTATGATAAATCTGACTATGAACATTACATGGAAGAACTCAAAAACATGAAAAACGATCCGAATTACGATACCCCAAATGGTCTTCCGGACTTTTTGACGGCAAAAACCAAAGCGGAAAAAGAGGCGAAAATGTTTCTTCTGGGAGACCTTGAGCCGGAATTGAGAGAGGATTACAAAAAACACCAAATTAACGTCGCGCACCCCACAGAAAACAGAGCGGAGTGGGAAAATAGCATTAAAGATTTCGTCTCTTATTGCAAAAACTTAGGGCTTCGGGTAAATTATACGCCCTTCAAATAAGGACTAAGTTTACATTGCGAAATAGGAAAAAATCCTTTACACTAGCAGGTATAAAGGTAATGGGCGCATAGCACCCTGCTTCACCAAGGCTACGCAGGGCAAAGCAATAAAATTTTTTACAAATATCGATTTTGAAATAAAAACGTATGGGCGCATAGCACAATTGGTTAGTGCATCCGGCTTATATCCGGAAGGTTCATGGTTCAAGTCCATGTGCGCCCACAAATTAGCACAATTGGTTAGTGCAGAAGGCTTATAATTTCGAGAGAGGAAAAACGTGAGCTTGCTCATGTTTTTTCCGAACGATGGAATTATATCGTAGCGAAGCGGAGATATATCCGGAAGGTTCAAGGTTCAAGTCCTTGTGCGCCCACTATTGAAGTGTTGATATATCCAGAAGCCTGCCCTCCGTAGCTTTAGCGAAGGAGGGGTTCAAGTCCCCTGCTCCGCCAAGGCTACGCAGGGCGAGCTTGTGTGCCCTCCCAACAACAAAACCCGCCCTCTTTTTGAGTGCGGGTTTTTAGTTCTATAGCCTCTGTATCCTCTCAATAAGCATTTCGGCGGTTCTCTTCCACTTCGGGAGGGGTTCTCTTACAAAAAGATTAACAATCTTATCTCTTGAATATCCCGCTTTTTCGAGACGTTCGAGAGCAAGAATACTTTGTTCCAACAGCTCTTTATACTCAGCGCCAAAAACTCGCTCTACCGATTGGGAAACAAGATTTGCCGGTTCGTCTCCTTCAAGCCATTTTGCAATTTTTGTTTTTGAGTCTGAAACAAAATCGTAAAGAGGAGCTTCGTTTTCCATACCCAAAAGAGCTATACGGATTCCGCCGGGAGATTCTCCGTCTTTGTAGTGCGCAAGTATTTCATCTCGAGCGCTTTCTTCGGCTATCTTTCGATCCTCTCGAAGATATCCGAGAAGAGCGAGTTCATGCTCCTCGTCTCCCGTCGCCTGATACAGCCTTTCGGTTACTTTTTTTGCAGAATCAAATCCTTTATTTATTTTATAAATCCGATTTATGGAATGCTGACCCTCGTGAACGCGTACAATCTCGGGAAGATCCCCTGAAATGGCAGAACTATTTTCAAGGGTAACAACCCCGAGAGAAGGTTTCGACGGCAAAGAAAGAGCAGAACCTCCCGTTTTTCTCGCGCTTTCTTTTTCTTGTTCCGAAACGCGAAAACGCCCTGAAAAATATGCTTTGAGATAATCTTCTTCTTCAAAACATTTTATATAAAAATTGGCCGGGTCGGTCAGGAATTCGATTTTCCCTTTTGGCCGAAACTGAAAAAGCTCCTCAAAAAGACGTTCGTCCGAAGGAAATTTCTCGCGAAGCTCTTTCATTTCTTTTCGTTTTGTTTCATATCGAAGAAGAATTCTGTGGGAATATCGTTCTTGTTCGGGGTTCATTCCGTATTCGATACCAAGTTCTTTTGTCTTCTGTAAAAGTTCATCGAAAGGAGTATCTGGGTTTTCACGAATAAGTTCTTCGACGCGGAGAGAAACGTCGGTCATCCCTTCGGTCTGAAAAGCGAGTTTTTCCTTAAACTCGGCATATTTCTCCCGGCGCTCTTTTCCCTTCGAACGCATAACTTCTTTGAGTGCCTCCGCCGGATTAAATATTTCTCCCCGAGAGATGGGAAGATTTTCCGGGGATAAATGAGAAGGAAAGTTTTCTTTCATACCCGCATTGTAACAAAAAGAAAATAAAAACCCCAGTTCATAACTGAACCGGGGTTTTTGAAAAATAATTTTAGTATTCTCTCATTGAGATCTGAGCGTCGACTTTTTTGATGAGGTCCAAGACGACGGAAACAACGATGAGGAGGGCAGTACCGCCGATGGCAAGCATTTGATTTCCCGTGACCGTCTGCATTATAAGAGGTAAAACGGCGATAACGGCGAGGAAGCTTGCACCGACGAGGGTAACGCGAGTAACGATCTTTCCGATGTACTCGGCGGTCGCCTGTCCCGGGCGTACTCCCGGAATGAAAGCGCCGTTCTTCTGAAGGTTTGTGGCGGTAGAATCGGGTTCAAAAGTAATAGCGGTATAGAAGAAAGTAAAGACAAAAACCAATACAAAGTAGGTTACCGCGTAAAGAACGGAGTTATTCAAGAACCATGTCATTGCTCCGGCGATCTTTACGGCAATAGGAGCAGTGGAAGCACCCAAGAGACTGCTTACGATCTGCGGAAAAACAAGCATAGAGAGAGCGAAGATGATCGGAATAACTCCTGCCTGATTGATGCGAATCGGAAGATACGTTGAGATACCTCCGTATGTTCTGTTTCCACGAACCTGTTTTGCATAGGTAATCGGTATCGGGCGCTCTGCCTCGGTTGCATAGACAACTCCGGTGACAACAGCAACGGCGACAATGATAAATCCGATAGCTGTCGGAATGACCTCAGGTGAAATGAAGGGGAAATAACTTACTCCGTAAGCAGCAAAGAATTGAGCGATTGATCCGGGAAGAGCGACGACGATACCGGCAAAGATGAGGAGTGATGTTCCGTTTCCAACGCCGAACTCAGTCATAAGCTCTCCGAGCCACATAAGAAGCATTGCGCCTCCCGTAATGATTACGAGATTCAATATGAAGTCAAAATTTGAAAGCGGTACCAAAATCTGCTGATTTTCGAGGAGTTTCAAAAGTCCGAAACCCTGGAGGATAGCGAGGGGGACAGTAAGAAGGCGTCCGAACTGGATAAAGCGCTTTCTTCCAATCTCTCCTTCCTCGTGATACATCGATTTCAATTTCGGGGACATAACCGTCAGAAGTTGCATGATGATAGAGCCGGTGATATACGGGCTCAAGCCGAGCATGACGATAGAAAGGTTGGAAAGTCCTCCTCCTGAAAAAAGATTCAAGAAACCGAGAAACTGAAAGTCTGTAAGAAGAGTTTTGAGGCGCATTGGATCCATTCCGGGAACAGGAATTGTGGAGAGAAGTCGAAAAATGCCGAGGCCAAAGACCACAAACAATATTCGGCTACGAAGAATACGATCGTTCGCTACCAGATGAACTTTGTCAAAAAATGTTTTTAACATAGGTTATAAAATTAGGATACTTTTCCTCCTGCCTTTTCGATCTTTTCTTTTGCCGGTGCGGAAACAATGCATCCGGTGATGGTGAGTTTCTTTGTGAGATCGCCCGTGTTCAATATCTTTATTCCGGGATTTCTGCCTCTTACGTTGCGGACAACTTTCTTTTCAACAAGGAGTGCGGGGGTAACAGTTGCTCCTGTTTCGAAAGCCTTATCAAGAGCGCGGAGAGTAACACTCGCCGGTTTAACCAAGGCGGAAACAACAGATTTCGCGCGATTTTTTCCATATCCGCGACGTTTTGGGAACTTCTTAATGAAGTCGCGAGCTTCCGGACGCTTTTTGTGTCCGGCGCGAGCATTCTGCCCTTTCGTACCGCGTCCGGAAGTTTTTCCGTGCACGCCTCCTCTGCCGACCCGTTTGGCCCGCTTGTTGGGATGTGCTCTTTTAATTTCGTGAATTTGCATGATAGTAAAGTTTAATAGCGTTCTACTTTCTTTATTGAGCAACAAACGGCCCACCTTCTACGACTACTTCCGGCGCGCGATAAGGCTTTTTCGGAACTGAAAGCATTTGGAGAGCCTTGATGGCGGCGCGAGCGTTGTTCAATTTATTTTTAGTTCCTGAGAGAAGTTTTGCGGTTACATTTGTAACTCCGGCAAGATCGAGTACTGGACGAACGGAACTTCCTGCGACGAGACCTCTTCCTGGAGCCGGCATCAAGATGACGCGAGCGCTCGAGTATTTGGCTTTGACTTCGTGAGGAATAGAACCGGTATCTGTACGACGAACAGTAATCATCTGTTTGCGTGCTGAGGTGGCAGCTTTTTCAATAGCGAGAGAAGTATCTCCGGCTTTTCCTGTACCCACTCCGACACGTCCTTTTTTATCGCCGACAACGACACAAACACTGAAGCTGAAACGACGGCCTCCTGCGACAACACGAGCAACGCGTCTGATATCGATGATTTTTTGAGCGAATTCCGAGCGAGGTTTGTCAAAACCTCTTTTTCCACCGCGAGAATCTCCCGGCTTTCTGCCTGCTCCGGGTCTGCCACCCGCTCCGCGAGGACCGCCTGTCCGTGCGCCCGGTGCTCCTGCACCGCGAGGGCCTTTGTTATTCCACGGTCCGGGGCGTCGTGCGCCACCTTGCTGTGAAGAAGTAAATGGTTTTTTATCCATAATAATTTACATTAAAAATTCAAACCGCCTTCGCGTGCCCCTTCGGCAACGGCTTTTACGCGACCGGTATACAAATACCCTCCGCGGTCAAAGACGACCTTGGTAATGTTGGCTTCTTTTGCTTTTTTCGCAAGCTCAATACCGGCGGTCTTTGAGCTTTCAAGCTTGCCTCCCGTCTTGCCTTTTCCTTTTTTCATTTCAGCATCGGTAGAAGCGACGAGAGTCTTTCCTGTTTCGTCGTTTATGATCTGAGCGTAAATGAATTTATTTGAACGGAAAATAGAAAGACGCGGTCTCTCGGTAGTACCGAGAACCTTCGCGCGAATGCGAGCGTGGCGTCTATTTCTTTGTTGTGATTTTATAGCTTTCATGTTTTTTCAGAAATTATGAGGTTTTCTTTCCTTCTTTCCTCTTAATCACTTCGTCGGCGTATCTCATTCCTTTTCCTTTGTACGGTTCAGGCTTCTTTTGGGAACGGAGGAGAGCAGCGTATGAACCAACCGCTTCTTTGTCGATGCCGGTGACGGTAATAATGTTCTTTTCTGCGGTAACCTTGAGGACTGTCGGAATAGCAAGGCGTACTTGGTGAGAGAAACCGAGGTTGAGTACCATAGTAGTACCTTCGACGAGGGATTTGAATCCAACTCCTTCGAGAATGAGCTTTTTAGTGAAAGGCTCGTTCACGCCCTTGATCATATTTTTGATATGAGCGGCAACCGTACCCCAAAGGGCGCGGGCGAAGATCGTCTGGTTTACCGGGGTAACCTGAATCTGATTTCCATCGATAGTGACAGTGACTTCTTTAGCGAAAGATCGTGAAAGCTCGCCGAGCGGGCCTTTAACCACTACCGTGTCGCCTTTTACCGAGACCTCAGTCTTTGCCGGTATAGTTATGGGGTTTTTTCCAATTCTTGACATAATAGTAGTTTACCAAATCTTAAAGAGTGCTTCGCCGCCGACTTTCAGCTTTTTTGCCTCATCACCGGAAAGAATACCAGCAGGAGTGGAAAGCATAAGCATTCCGTACCCGTGGCGAACCGGCTTTATGTCTTTCACGCCGTAATAGACGCGTCTTGAACATCTGGAAATTCTTTCGGCTCCGGTCACTCTCGGTTTCCCGTCGGTGTAAAGAAGTCCAATTTCCATAAGACGCACCACCTTTTTGCCTTTTTTGGTGACTATTCTTACATATCCGCTCTTAAGGAGTGCGGACGCTACAGCAAAGCGCAATTTTGAATACGGCAAAGTGATCGAGTCCTTGCGGACCGCTCCTGCATTCCGTATCTGCGCGAGCATATCTCCTATAGGGTCAATTACCATGATGATTTTCTTACACCCGGGATCTTACCGTCATTGGCAAGTTCACGGAAACAAATACGACAAAGATTAAAATCCCGCATAAAAGCGTGCTTGCGCCCGCAACGGAAACAACGCCGTACGATACGGGTTGAAAATTTCGGTTTCTTTTGCGCTCTTACTACTACGGATGTCTTCGCCATAAATATTAATAATGTTTAATAAATACTTTTAAGCATATAAATAAGGGCCTTAGCCCTACTGTCGCTTTTATGAAACCGCGGAGTCGAACCCCAACCGACGCTTCAAAAACGAGAGTACGTCTATCCTATCAGGGTCGTTTACAAATGTCAAACAAAAGAAAACCCCCGGCCGAAGCCGGGGATTATAAACGCTCAAGAGACAACGATCGTCCCATTCACGACGCGAAGTGCACCGTTCGGAAGGAGAGGAACCGGTTCACCATAGGCTTCGCCGAATTCGTCTTTCCGACGAGCGAGTACCGGGTCGCCGTTCGGGCGGTACAGAGGGGTACGGGCTTCCAGATTCACGCTGATATGAAACTTCCCTTCTTCTGTGCGAGATTCGTTCTTATATGCCCGAACCCGCCAAAAGGCAGAAGAGTCGATTTCAACGAGCGATTTGCGGAGCAATGTTTCATATTGCTCTTTAATTTCCGCTACGCGTGAGGGGTCTCGGGAGAAAACGAAACGGACCATATGATAAAATCCGCCCTTTTTAACGTTCGGGCGCTTCTGATAGAAAGCGTCAACCAAACGAAAGCCGAGCTCGTAGAGACCGTCGGTAAAAACGGACACCATGACTTGCTCCGTCGGAGCAATGAATTGGGTACCGGTAAGGGGTTGGCCTTTTCGGTCGGACCGAGCTTCAACGGTTTCTCTCTCTTTTTCCCAAAGCCATTGGGGAACGGCAGACTGATTTGAGAAAGAAAACTGCATCAAGACAGTAGAAATTCCGGAGTCAAGATAACCGATTGCGTCCACGACGCGCTCCTATAAAAGATGAAAAGAATGTATCTTTTTAGATTATATCACCTTTTGGCTCTAATGTCAATACAAAAAACCGCCCAATTGAGCGGTTTTTTGGTTGTGTTTGATTGAAATTACCAGGAGAAGTGAGCGAAGGCTTTGTTGGATTCTGCCATCTTGTGGGTGTTTTCTTTCTTCTTGATAGCCTCTCCTTCGTTTTTGCTTGCAGCGATGAGCTCATCGGCGAGACGAATTCCCATCGGTGAACCTTTCTTGCTTCTTGCGGCGAGAAGGATCCAGCGCATTGCGAGGGATTGGCGTCTTTCGGCGCGAACCTCTCTCGGAACCTGATAGTTTGCTCCACCGATACGGCGAGAGCGGACTTCCATGACAGGACCGGCGTTCTTCAAAGCGGTTTCAAAAACTTCGAGTGGGCTTTCGATTCCCTTTTCTTTCATAGCATCAAATGCTTCGTAAACAACCTTTCGGGCGGTTTCTTTTTTACCATCATACATAAGGTAATTCACGAATTTCTCGAGTTTTACCGATTCGTAAGCCAAGTCAGGCTTGATGGTGTGTTTGATTTTAATTCTTCGTCTCATGGTTTTTATTATTTCTTAGCGGCTCCGCCTTTCGGTTTCTTTGCACCGTATAAACTTCGGCCTTTCTTGCGGTTTTCAACTCCTGACGCGTCAAGAACGCCACGAACAATATGATAACGAACTCCGGTCAAGTCTTTGACACGGCCTCCGCGAAGGACAACCACTGAGTGCTCTTGCAAATTGTGCTTCATTCCCGGAATGTAGGCGGTAACTTCCAAACCGTTCGTAAGGCGGACTCTCGCGATTTTTCGCAAAGCTGAGTTCGGCTTTTTCGGGGTCGTGGTAGTAACACGAGAACATACTCCGCGTTTGAACGGGGAGAATGAATACATCGGCCGGTTTTTGAGGGTGTTAAAACTCTTTCCGAGCGCGACGGTTTTCCGCTTCTTAGGAGCGGTCTTTCTGGGTTTTTTAACCAATTGTCGTATTGTTGGCATATGTAGCGGTTATCGTAATATATTGTGCAAAAAAAAGCAAGCCCCCTCCCCGAGAAAAGATGTGGTAGTAAGTTTGAAGACTAAACCCCCGTTATCAAACGAAAAAGTATCGAGACTACGGGAGAGATAATATCTCCGAGGAAAAAGACAAAAATGACAATAAAGATGAGCCAATACCTTTCAACAAATTCCTGAACGCTCCGAAGATGATACGGGAGCACGGAGAAAAGAATCTTAGAGCCATCGAGCGGGGGGATAGGAACGAGATTGAAAAGAGCGAGAACCAGATTGATAAAAACGATAAGAGAGAGGATATCAAAGGTCGCGGAAACCGTGGAAAAAGAACCGAAGCGGATTATCATACCGAACAATAAAACCAAAAAGAGATTGGAAAGAGGGCCGGCCGCCGCAACCTTGGCCTCGCCCCATTTCGGGTCGCGGAGGTTGTATGGGTTGTAAGGAACGGGCCTTGCCCAACCAAAAATTGGAGCTCCGATAAGAGACAGCAACGCCGGGACAAAAAACGATCCGACCGGGTCTAGGTGCTTTAAGGGGTTTAAAGTAAGCCTCCCCGCCCTTCTTGCCGTAGAATCGCCTAAAATATTCGCCACAAAGCCGTGAGACACTTCGTGCACCACAACAGACATAATAAGAACGGCGATTGAGAAAATAAAATTAACCTCTTGCATAATGTAAAATATATGATAGCATAAGAGAACCAAAAATTAAACCAGAAATATATGTCAAAAGTATGCACCAACTGTAGCAAAGGTTCACTCATGGCCGGAAGATATTCCAACCGTGTTCGTGCGACCAAATTCAACCCGACAGGCAAACACCGTGTTTACCCGAATCTCCAGTGGGCAACTGTCCCCGCAGGCGGTCGCGTCAAACTCTGCACACGTTGCATCAAGGCTGGAAAGCATTTAAAAATGCCGAAAGTTAAAGCCTAAACATTTTTTAAACTCTTCAAAAAACCCTGCAATTAGAGGGTTTTTTGTTTGTTTACACAAGGGCGGTCCTTGTATTTGAGTTGACTTACTTTTTGAATGTGATTATATAGGATCAGGAAAAGCTGTTCACAAACCGAAAGGAGGAAATATAAATGAAAAACCACTTTATCTCGATTGCCGTTCTTCTCGATCGCGCCGAATATGCTCTTAAAGAAGATCTCCCCGACTTCGCCCTTGAAGTTTTCGAGAGCGCCGAAGCAGTCGGCGGATGTAATCTTCGTACGACCGGACGAGGAAAGCGCGTTTATCGGGAAATCCGGAAAGCTCTCGCAAAGAAAGAAACGTGCCATGGGTGCGCTCTCATTCGAGAAGGCCTCCGCGAGATTTACGAATCCGCTGTCACCCTCATTCGTTCTTGGAAAAAAACATTCTGAACAATCAGAAAAGCCCCGCTTAACCGCGGGGTTTTTATTGCCCGGAACAGGCCGTCTCTCTTCCCGAAGAAGTACAGATGATTCTTCCGGAAATGTCTGTCCTCAATATTAAAATTTTATCTTTTACGGCGAGATTGAGTGTTTCAGGGTGTGGGTGGCCGTAACTATTATCGGCCCCGACGGAGATAATTCCATATTTCGGCGCGACGGTTTGTAAAAATAAAGGAGAAGTGGATGTCCGCGAACCATGGTGTCCAAATTTTAAAACCTGCGCATTCAGTGCTCGGCCATATTTTTCCACAAGCGCATCTTCTTCCTCTTTCGGAAGGTCTCCGGTAAAAAGAAAACTTTGATTTCCAAACGTAAGTTTTACAACCACGGAAGAAATATTCGTATCTATGCCGGGCGGAAATTTTCTGTCGGGATATAAAATCTCAAGCGTCGTGTTTTTATCAAGACGAATTTTTTCACCGGCGCGGGCGATAATTTTTTGCGAACCATCCGCCTCCGCTTCTTTTTCCATCGCATCATACGAACCATTTTCCGAAGTAAGACCCGTTTCAAAAATCGCACCGATTTTGTAACGATTAAAGACCTGGGGAAGTCCACCGATATGGTCTTGGTCGGGGTGCGTCGCGATAACGACATCAATATCGCGATCAAAAAACGACATCATTTTTCCGAGTTCGGAAAGTACTTTTCCTGAAGGTGCCCCGCCGTCTATAAGCGCCTGATTTCCATTCGGAGCCTCTATATATACCGAATCTCCCTGCCCTACATTCAAAAAA
>Ga0172379_10004973_pt1 | contig 19025 bp, 16 predicted proteins | sample GrowelOW334metaG_FD_119756 | JGI IMG/M metagenome (GOLD analysis project Ga0172379, IMG submission 119756) | Groundwater microbial communities from an aquifer near a municipal landfill in Southern Ontario, Canada - Groundwater well OW334 metaG | ecosystem: Environmental > Aquatic > Deep...
GAAAATACCGCGCGCTTGCGCGCGCGAATACACGCAAGCCCGCCAGAGGCGGGCTTGCGTTCCGAACTGAATCCGACTGAAGTTTCGATTTGTGACCCCACGGGGAATCGGACCCCGATTTACGCCGTGAAAGGGCGCTGTCCTAACCGTTAGACGATAGGGCCGTTACTCGAACCTTATCATTTTTGCTTCGAAATGCTAGGATAGCAGGCACAGGAGAGGTGGCTGAGTGGTCGAAAGCACTGGTTTCGAAAACCAGCAAGGGCGAAAGCTCTTCGTGGGTTCAAATCCCACCCTCTCCGCAGCGAACGAAGTGAGCAAGGGAGGAATAAGGCGCCTGCGCGCCTTATGTGTGGGATTTGAATGGCGGAGCGGTGTTTTGCCAGCAGGCAAAACCGCGAGCCGCGGACACGGCCAAAACGAGCGACGGCGAGTTTTGAGCTGCGGAAAAATCCCACCCTCTCCGCAAATTATGATATAGTTTCCGCACGCGCGCTTAGCTCAGCTGGTTAGAGCGTCTCATTGACGTTGAGAAGGTCGGGGATTCGAATTCCTCAGCGCGCACAATAAAAAAATACCCTCGTCTGGCCAAAAGCGCAGATGAGGGTATTGTGGAAAGTGGCAAAAAGCGGCTTAGGATACGTTCTATAGGTTACGAATCATAAGACGCACATTTGTGCTCCAACTTCGATTACTGTCGAGGCCAAAATCGTGGGATTTCTCTATTTTCCAGGCACCACTTCTTTGGCGATAAAGGCCATTAACCGAGACGTCTTCATTAATTGTCCCAGCAAAGAATATGGTTGCGTAATCATCAATACTCACCGCTGTCTTGTCACCAATCTCTGCTACCTCTCTTGCTTGCTGGGAAGAGATGGTGTATCCATTGCCGATAAGTAAGGCGTCACGGAGTCTCGGATCGATTACAGCGCTTCTTCCGAAGAGAGTACCTATGACATACCGAAGAGTCCAATCCTTAGAGAATGAAATGGTCGAGATGGCGCTACCATCGCCAAGTCTAGTCGTCGAAACGACCGTGAACAACTGATTGTCTTTCATGGTAATCCTCCTCTAAATGATTTTTAGACTTAGAACTTCGCGAGGTCTAGGTTCCGGACGATGAGGCCAAAACACTTTTCATGGCGGCAACCTAGGCCAAATCTGCTAACGCAGACATATCGGGCCGTTTTTCCACGAGCTATGTAACCCACCGAGACAGGCTCGTTCGGATCGCCAGTTTCCACGAGAAAGTGGTGTCCGACCCAATTCCGTATTCCGGTTCCCCCGTCGCAGCTGGTGATTACATCTGCCATTTCTTGTGCCTGTTCCTTGGATAGCGCATATCCGCAATCGATGATATTCCTGACGTTAGTGGCACCAAGCGCATCGACCGCAATCTCTCTAGCCGTCCAAGACTCAGGAAAAGCAAGAATCGTGGCAATACTCCTGTCACGAAGTTTGGCCGCCGCAACGACCGTGAACAAAGGTTTCTTTCCCATGACTTTTCTCCTTTCAATGTAAGTTGCCCAAGCCGAGATGGCTTGAGGTTAAGAACAATTTCTGAGGTTTATTATATACATTTCGTACTTTTTGTCAAAGAGTGCCCATTTGGCAATTTTGTGCCATAATCTATGTAATGCAAATCAATCGGCACCCAGCACCCCGAGACACGAAGCGGGAAAAGGTCTACATATATGGCAAGCATGCGCTTGTCGAGGCTCTCACGAGCACGCCACGCATCATACGTAAGGTATTCCTCGCGCCAGACGCGGGCGACAAAGAGCTTCATTCCCTTCTCGAGAGGCACAACATCCCGAAATTTCCGCTTGGTGTGAGCAGGGGCAAAGAGCTCGTGGGTAGAGACGCGACACATCAGGGCATCATCGCCGTCATGGACCCATCTGCCCTGCTCATACCATTTGATGATTTCATCGAGACGCTCGATGTGAAGAAGAACCCTGCTGTCGTAATACTCGGCGAGATACACGACCCGCACAATGTGGGAGCGATCATCCGCTCAGCGGCCGCATTCGGTCTCGCCGGTGTCCTGATTCCTGAGCATCGCCAAGCAGGCATCACCGGCGTCGTGGTGAAGACATCCGCAGGCATGGCATTCCGTGTGCCGCTCGTCTCTATCGGCAACGTGAACACCACGCTCAAAGTGCTCAAAGAGAAAGGTTTCTGGACATACGGTCTAGCAATGGGCGGCACGACTGCGCTCGGCTCCGAAGCATTCGATGTGCCGGCCGTGTTCATAATCGGGAACGAGGGCGCGGGCATACGCGAAAAGACGCTCGAAGCATGCGACGTGGCGCTCTCGATACCAATGCACCCACGCACAGAGTCGCTCAACGCGGCCGTATCGGCTGCGGTCGTATTCTATGAGTGGAGCCGGAAGCACCCAGAGGCATTAGTATGAAATACGACCAGCACCTCACCACTCTCCCATGGAGCGACTACGAGCTCCTCGATTCTGGCGAGAATATGAAGCTGGAGCGTTTCGGGGAAGTAATCGTCGCACGCCCAGAGACACAGGCACTATGGAAGAAGCAAAAGCCCGAGCTTTGGGAGAGCGCGCACGCTGTGTTCGCATTCCGCGACAAGCGCGGCGGCTGGGACGTGCGCCAGCCGGTACCGAAGTCCTGGGAACTCACGTGGGGTGACACACACTTCACCGCCGCTCTCACAAGCTTCAAGCATACAGGAATCTTCCCTGAGCAAGCGCCGAACTGGCAATGGCTCCGCGAGCGTATATCTGGAATGTGGGACATATCATGTCCCACGTCTGATGTGGGACATGATATGTCCCACATTGAAGGGCCACGTGTTCTCAATCTTTTTGGATACACTGGCATCGCGTCGGTAGTCGCAGCACAAACAGGAGCTTTTGTAACTCATGTCGACGCATCGAAGCAGTCGCTCGATTGGGCGCATGACAATGCGCGTCGCTCAGGCGTGGGCGAAGACGCGATACGCTGGGTGCTCGATGATGCGCTTGCATTCGCCAAGCGCGAAGCGCGACGTGGCGTGAAGTATGATGGAATAATTCTCGATCCGCCCGCATTCGGCCGAGGGGCGAAGGGTGAGGTGTGGAAAATCGAGGAAAATCTTCCAGAATTGCTCGAGACATTGAGCGAGATATTTTCAGACAAGGCCGGTTCGTTCTTCCTCGTGAACGGATACGCAGCTGGGTACGCCAGCGTTGCCTTCGCACAAACTGTCGAAGGCATCTTCAACTTGGCGGTTGAACCGCCAAGTTGCGGAGAAAGCGGAGAACTTTTCATACAAGAATCTTCTTCAGAACGCGTAATCCCAGCCGGTATCTATGTGCGCTTTGTGCGATAAGCGGTACAATCTACAAATGCACACAGATCACAAAGAAATAGCTGTCTTGTACCATGGCGGATGCCCAGACGGCTTCGGCGGCGCCTATTCCGCATGGAAGAAATTCGGCGATACTGCGGAATACATTCCTGTTAAGTACGGCCTTCCTGTACCTGAAGGTCTCGATGGTAGGAAAATATACTTCGTAGATTTCTGCTACCCGCAAGAGATCATGAACCAGATTATTGCAACCGCCACATCGGTCACGGTGCTCGATCACCATCTCGGCAATAAAGAAAATGTTGAAAACATGCCCGAGCATATCTTCGACGACAAACGCTCCGGCTCAACCATAGCCTGGAGCTATTTCCATCCAGACATACCTGTACCAACTATGCTGAAATACGTCGAAGACGGCGATCTGTATGTCTTCAAGCTACCCGACTCGCGGGCGATACTTTCCTATATGTATGCGCAACCATTCAATTTCGACACATGGGACTCGCTCGCCACAAGGCTCGAAGATGACACTGAGCGCAAGGCTCTCATAGAGCGCGGAAACATATACGCCGAACATTTCGCAATACTCGTCGAGCAAATCGCCAACAAGGCAGTTCTCGTGTCATTCGAGGGATATGAGTGCTATCTCGCGAGTAGCGCACACATGTTCACATCGGATGTCGGGAATCGACTCGCACGCATAAAGCCGCCACTCGGCATCATCGCAAGCTTACACGGAGATGTCCTGAACGTGTCGCTCCGTAGCGACGAGAGCATAGACGTGTCTGCTATCGCTCGAAAGTACGGTGGCAATGGGCACCCACACGCTTCTGCCTTTCGAATCGCGTGGGGCGACCCGCTCCCATGGACTGTCTTAAAGGAACATGAAGATTCTAGCAATTGAGACGAGCTGCGACGAAACAGCGATAGCAATACTCGAATGCGCTGGCGACGAGAAACATACCGAGTTCACAGTGCTCGGGAACGCGCTCATTTCGCAGATAGATATACATAAAGAATATGGTGGCGTCTTCCCCGCACTCGCGAAGCGTGAGCACGCGAAGAATCTAGTACCGATTCTCGAAGCTGCGCTTGAGGAGGCGGAGCTTTTGCATGAAGACACACAGGCGATGAGTGAAGATATGCGCGCCAAAATTTCAGAAATTTTGGCGCGCGAACCAGGCCTATCAGAAGCCTTCCTCGATTTCATTTCAGAATGCGAACCGCCAGCGATCGACGCGATTGCCGTCACCGCCGGCCCCGGCCTCGAGCCCGCGCTATGGGTCGGCATCAACTTCGCGCGCGCGCTCGCACTCGCGTGGGACAAACCACTCATCGCCGTGAATCACATGGAGGGCCACATAATGGCAGCGCTAGCAAAAGAAACAAGGTCGAACCTTGTTATTTCGGAGGTGAAGATGCCTGTGCTGGCTCTGCTTATCTCTGGCGGGCACACCGAGCTCGTGCTGATGAAAAAGTGGCTTGAGTACGAGCTCGTCGGACAGACGCTCGACGACGCCGTCGGCGAAGCCTTCGACAAGGTGGCGCGCATGCTCGGGATGCCGTACCCTGGCGGACCAGAAATTTCGCGCCTCGCTGAGGCAGTGAGGGAGGTTAAACCTCCCCCAGCAGCTGAGGGAGGTTTAACCTCCCTCACGCAGTTCCGACTGCCACGACCAATGATAAATGACGCGACATGTAATTTTTCATTTTCCGGGCTCAAGACCGCTGTGCTCACTCTCTTGAAGAAAGGCCCTTATTTGAATGAGCAAGAGAAACAGCACATGGCGCACGAGTTCGAAAATGCCGTGACCGAAGTATTGTGGAAGAAGACGTCGCGAGCACTTGAGCAGACTCAGGCGCAGACGCTCGTCATAGGTGGAGGTGTCTCATCCAACACCCACATCCGCCGCACGTTCACACACTCTGTAGACACCATGTGTCCACACGTATCACTCCGAATCCCGTCCGCATCGCTCTCGACCGACAACGCCATCATGATCGCACTCGCAGGCTTCTACCACGCGCAACAAAAAGACTTTGTCATCGATATAACTGCTAACGGAAACCTTCCCCTCGCGTAAAGGCATTATTTTGCTATATTTTAAGCAATGGATGAGAAATTTCTGAAGCCCTATGATCCTACAGCGACCGAGAGCCGTATCTATGCCACATGGGAAAAGAGCGGCCTTTTCAACCCTGACGAATGTGTGAAGCGTGGCGTCACCACGGCTGACGCGCCAACATACTCAATCGTCCTCCCGCCGCCAAACGTCACTGGCCGCCTCCACATGGGCCACGCGCTCATGCTCGCAATAGAAGATTCACTCGTCCGTTACAAGCGCATGCGCGGATTCCGCACACTCTGGCTGCCGGGTACCGACCACGCTGCAATTGCTACCCAATCAGTCGTCGAGAAGCAAGTAAAAAAAGATGAGGGGAAGAGCCGCCACGATCTCGGTCGTGAAGAATTACTCAATCGCATAGAAGCGTTCGCTGCACAGAGCCACGACACAATCATAAGCCAACTGAAAACGATGGGAGCATCACTCGATTGGTCACGCGAAGCGTTCACACTCGACAAGGCACGCAGCAAAGCAGTACGCACAGTCTTCAAGCGCATGTATGACGCAGGGCTCATCTATCGCGGCCTTCGCATCGTCAACTGGGATCCGAAAGGCCAGACTACCATCTCTGATGATGAAATCGTGTACGAAGAACGCTCCGCGAAGCTCTACACATTCCGCTACAACAAAGACTTCCCTATCCCAGTAGCCACGACACGTCCAGAGACTAAGGTGGGCGATGTGGCTGTTGCCGTGCACCCAGATGACGCACGATACAAGGAGTTCGTCGGCAAAGAATACGATGCTGTGTTCTGCGATGTACCTATTCACATCAAGATTGTCGCAGACAAAGAAGTAGACCCTGCTTTCGGTACAGGTGCAGTAGGTCTCACACCAGCGCATAGCAAAATAGATTGGGACATCGCCGATCGCCACGAGCTCTCTCACGAAGTGATTGTGATAAACGAATATGCGAAGATGACCGTCGCAGGAAGGCTCGAGGGTAAGAAGACCACCGAAGCGCGTGAGATAGTAGTCGAATGGCTAAAGAGAGAAGGGCTGCTCGAAAAAGAAGAGGACACTGTGCAGAATATCTCTACCGCCGAACGCACGGGTGGCATAGTGGAGCCTCTCCCGAAACTTCAGTGGTTTATTGAAGTGAACAAAGAAATCCCAGGGCGTGGAAAAACATTAAAGGAATTGGTAATCGAGCCAGTTCGTTCTGGCGATATCAAGATAATTCCTGAATACTTTGAAAAGACATACTTCCACTGGGTCGAGAATCTGCGCGACTGGTGCATCAGCAGACAGATCTGGTATGGGCACCGCATACCCGTCTGGTACCGTGGAGAAGAAATCACAGTTGGCGAGGCCCCTACTGACGAAGGATGGACGCAAGATGAAGACACGCTCGATACATGGTTCTCGGCTGGAATCTGGTCCTTCTCGACACTCGGCTGGCCCGAAGCCACGAAAGACTTCCTGGACTACCACCCGACAGACCTTCTCGAAACTGGTTACGATATACTACCGTTTTGGGTTATGCGCATGATCCTCATGACAGAGTTCACGCTAGGCATTGCCCCATTTAAGAACGTATATCTCCACGGCCTCGTACGCGATGCGCAAGGACGCAAGATGAGCAAATCGCTCGGCAACAACATGGACCCGCTCGACGTGAAAGCGAAATTTGGCGCAGACGCAGCGCGCATGGCGCTCATCGTCGGCAACACTCCTGGCACAGACATGCGCATAAGCGAGGACAAGATCAAAGGCTACAGCCGCTTCGCAAACAAGCTCTGGAACATCGCGCGCTTCATACTCGATAGCACAAAAGATGCAAACATGAGCGCACCGCTCACGGCAAACGATACGGAAATTCTTTCAGCATTTGAGATGCTCACCCAAGAAGTTACCACTGACATGGATGAGTACCGCATATACATGGCGGCCGAGAAGCTCTACCACTACGCGTGGCATGAGCTGGCCGACAAGATACTTGAAGAATCGAAACCGATTCTTGCTGGCTCAGATGAAATCTCGCGCGCTTCGCGCGCGCGCACCATGCTCACACTTCTCGACCGCACTCTCCGACTTCTTCACCCATTCATGCCATTCGTAACTGAAGAGATCTGGCAATCTATGCCGACCAAGGACACAGAGTTCCTAATGGTCGCGGAGTGGCCGCAGCACTCATGACACTCTCCGTACTCGGCTATGCATTTCTAGGTGGCATCCTTCCATCACTCATTTGGCTATATTTTCTTCTGAAAGAAGATGCCTCTCACCATGAGCCTAAGAAGCTGCTTGCGATAGCGTTCATCGCTGGCATGGCTGCAGTGCCGCTAGCAGTGCCTCTTGAGCAATTGGCAAATGCTACCCTAATCGGCAGCATACCAGTCCTGACAACATGGGCACTTATTGAGGAAGTGCTCAAATACGGCATGGCTGCCGCGTTTATACTGTGGCGCCCAATAGTAGATGAAGCGCCTGAATACGTCATCTATATGATTACCGTTGCGCTCGGTTTCGCCGCCACAGAAAACATGCTGTTCCTTATTACGCCAATACTAGACGGAGACATAGCATCAAGTATCTTCGCCGGCGACACGCGCTTTATCGGCGCCACATTACTACATGTGTTCGCATCTGCACTAATCGGTTTCGCTCTCGCTTTCTCCCATACAAGCCGGCCTGCAATACGCGTCGCGGCCGCTTCTGGTGGACTTATCCTCGCCATTGCGTTGCATACTGCCTTTAACGCGCTTATCATTACACAAGGTACTTCGACCACGTTTGCCGCAGTATCCCTCGTATGGGCTGCCGCTGTGATTTTCTTCGCAACATTCGAGGTGCTAAAATTTTTCCAGTACCGTAATCCTCCATCTAACTCATACAAACCATGACTATAAAAAAATCGTTTTTTGAACGCCTTTCCGGTAACTCATCCGTTGATGACGCTTTCGATTCCTTCGATGACGAACTCCCTGTCGCCAGGACATCACAGGGAGACACTCACAATCCCCGCACATCATTACTCGATGACGACTCATCAAAGAGCGATGGCCAGCTCCCTGTAGACGTACACCAGACAGCGAGCGATATAATAATACGCACTTTCGTCGCAGGGGTGCGCCCAGATGAGCTTAGTATTTCTATAAGTCGCGATATGGTGGAGATATCAGGTACTCGATCAGAACGAGAACAAGTATCCCGTCCAGACTACTTCTCACAGGAACTATTCTGGGGCTCGTTCTCACGCACTATCATGCTCCCGCAAGAGATAGACGTAGACGCAGCCTCGGCAAATGCCAAAGACGGCCTCCTCACAATCATCCTACCGAAGCTAGACAAAGCGAAACAGACTAAATTGAAAGTGAAAGCGAGCTAATCCAGGATTATCGTTTCCTCTGTCGGCTGCGTCGCAGCTATCTCAATCACGAACGGTAAACGTGCTATCGTACGTCCGTCCATCGTCTCTACAGATACGCGCCACTCTCCCGACGTATCAATACGCACCGTCGAGTAGCCCTTATACCCGCCATCACGACCGCCGATAATTGGGTATGCAACTACTGCTCTCGTAACCCACCGTTTCTCAGCCATGTCATACAGTTGCCATCGGTGCACTATAGTCGTCGTGAGCCGTGTCGGCGCGAAGACTGAACTGTATGCAGAGAGTGATTCGCCCTGAGTTATGTGCATAGTCGGAGCGAAGCCGAGATAGCGGACACCCCACGACTGAATAGTCTCGTTCACTGCCACATATGCCCCATTGGAATGTACCACCGAGTGATACACTCCCGTCGCCGATGCCGATAGAGGCAGCGGCGGTAATATGTTAGTGAAGTAAAAGATGTTGATGATGACAAGTACGGCTAGAGCGCCAGCGCGAATACGCCACACATCGGCTAGGAATCGCTCGCGCCCGAGAATACGCAATAGGACAGTGAAAAGCTCGAACACACACACCGCAGCAACGCCGCTCCCGAGGAATGTCATCGTACCGATAGAACCAGTGAATACCGGCACAGCGAAAATCGCGTAGGAGTACAGCGCGAAAAAGAAAAGTGTGCTCGTGAAGACGAGCCTAGCGTGATACTTGTGGAAATATTCACTACCGAGGAATACCAGAAATATGAATAGAAGAAACGGCCACGACGCGCTCACAACCGCCGAGCGACCATAGAAAATGACGAACGCGCTCCAGAAACCTCCGAGCGCGAACTGCGTCGTAAATGTAAGGAGTACGATCCACCGTGGGCGTGGCCTGCCCCTCTCTGCACGCGCCTCAATGAAATGATGTAGGGGAATGGCTATTAAACACGCTAGCGCATATGAGATGAGCACTAATTGCGTCTGCCATAAGTCATCAACACGCCCGAATAGGATATTGTCGGCGACGAATCCAGCAACCATCGCTAGCGCGGATATGTGCCGCTCATATTTATGCACCCACGCAAAGATCTTCTGATACATAATGTGTGCTTGGAGGCGGGCTCGAACCGCCGACCCTTCCCTCTTCAGGGGAATGCTCTACCAACTGAGCTATCCAAGCTTCATGGGGCTATTGCCCCGTCTGAAGAGAGTTTATCAGCTTTTGCATCTCAGCGAAAGTCGGTAATCCAAAGAAGCCGGAAGTCGGCACTCCACTCGCCGCAGAGAATTTCGCAACCGTCGGCTGTAGATATTGCTGGTATATATACAGAGGAGCCGCGATTATGAATATCCAGAATACTACTTTCATGAAAGCACTCACCCATTGCCCGCGCCGTATAGCGCGAAGCATCTGGTGATTATCCTTCACGAGTGCATGAATCTCGTCCAGCTCGCGTCTCAATTCTGGGTCCATATTGTTTTAGTATAGCACTGTGCCCCCTCCGGGAGTCGAACCTGGATCAGCTCGTTAGGAGTGAGCCGTTCTATCCATTGAACTAAAGGGGCAGAAACAATTACGCGGTAATACCAAGAGCGGATACAAGCCTCTCCTGATCAAAACCGACAATCATCTCCTCGCCTACGAATATCACCGGCACACCCATTTGGCCGGACTTCTGAATCATTTCTTGACGCTTCTCGAGGTCATGCGCAACATCATAGTCGGTATATGTGATACCTTTTTCCTTCAATAAATCCTTGGCAATCTGGCAGAAGTGACAAGTCGGCGTGCTGTAAATGGTTACTATTTTATCCATGTTCTTTTTATTATGTATTGTATTGGGAGTATAACACTTTGTTTTATACACAGGAAACATTTGTGCGACCAAGAAGATAAGGAGCGGAGCGACTATATCTTCTGAAGTACTCTTGTGGTGCGGGTACCGAGAATCGGACTCGGGTCTCAACCTTGGGAAGGTCGCGTTCTACCACTAAACCATACCCGCATATTTGTTGTTGAAGTCTAACTTCAAAAAGTAAAGAGGTCTGACCTCTTTACTTGAACCATCTCAAGAGCTTCTGCCACCACGATGGCGTCGTCGTGGGCGTCGCGGTCGCTGGAGGTACCACCACGATAACCTCTTCTCCCGGGCGCGCAACCCCGAAAGCCGTGCGGACAGCTGCATCCTGCCCGCGCGCTGTCCTGAGAGACGCAAGATTTGCCTCCAGAGCGGCGCGACGCGTTTCGAGCGCCTGATACTGCTGTTTTACCTCAGTCGCCTGCGACACAGCTATCTGCGCCTTCCCAGCCAGACCCCAGATCAGCGAGCCTAGCCAGAATATCACAAGCAGAAGCGTGCCGACTAGAAAACCTCGCTTCCACTGGTTAGTGCGCATGCCAGAAGTATACAGCACCGAAACTCGGTCTTCACTTAGGTGTCCAACACCCAAGCAGCTTGGGTGTTGGACACCTAAGTTATTTCTAGTCGTTCTGCACCATTTTCATGAACACTTCTTCTGGAATTGACACCTTCCCAGTGCCGCGCTCAAGCATCTTCTTCTTTCCGCGTTTCTGCTTGTCGAGGAGCTTGTTCTTGCGCGTGACATCTCCACCGTAGAGATAGCCAGTAACATCTTTTCGCATAGCAGAGAGCGACTTAGACGCTACTATGTGCCCGAGCGCACGCGCCTGTATCTTGGTTACGAAGAGCTGCCGAGGTAGGACATTATGTAACTTCTCCACCATCTTCTCTGCCTCCTCTTGAACCCTCCTCCGCGCTATTACGCGCGCGAAGGCTGGTACCGGCTCCTCAGCTACGAGTATATCTAGCCGTACGACATCTGCCACGCGCTCAGGAAGAAGCTCGTACGAGAGCGACGCATATCCTGAAGAGATGTTCTTGAGCGTATCGAAAAATCCGCGCATGAGCTCGCGCAGAGGCATCTCTACAACCATCTCGATGCGACCATCATGGTATGTCTCTGTAGCGAGAGTCTGCGCTTCGTGCTCATAGAGCAGCTGCACGAGCGAGCTGATAGTGTCTGGCGGCGTGATTATGATGACTTTTGCCCACGGCTCTTCGATGAGTGCGATATTGCCATACTCTGGGAATTTCGCAGGCGTGTATACGACCTCGCGTGCACCATTCGTGGTGGTGACGATATATGAGATGGTAGGAATCGTGACGATGAGTCTGAGACCGAATTCGCGTCGCAAGCGCTCAGTGACAATCTCTAGGTGCAGAAGCCCGAGGAATCCGCATCGGAAACCTCGCCCAAGCACACCCGAAGACTCCTCTTCAAACGACAGCGATGAATCAGAGAGCCTCAGTCGCTCAAGTGACTGCCGCAGGAGCGGTAGATCATCCTGGCTCTCCGGGTATATAGACGCCCACACTACAGGACGTGGCCGCGCGTAGCCAGCAAGCGCTGGCAGCGAGCCCTTCACCGCGCCGATAGTGTCGCCGACCGCCACGACGCCAGCCTCCTTGATTCCAGTCACGATGTAGCCTATCTCGCCGGCCGAGAGCGAGTCTGCCGGTGTCTCACCAGGTGTGAAGATGCCTGTCTCAAGCGCGATGAATTCTTTACCAGCTGCATGGAACACGAGCGGCTGACCCTTCTTGAATACGCCATCGAACACTCGCAGATACACAGCGACTCCACGGTGCTTCGAATAAGAGAAATCGAAGACGAGACCACGGGGCTCTGCGCCTGCAACTGGTGCTGAGTCATGTGGTGCCGGCACGCGTGCGACAATCGCCCCCAAGAGTTCGTCGACACCTGCGCCAGTCTTACCAGATACGGCAATCACTTCGCTACGGTCGACATGAATGAGCTCCGCTAGCTCGATCGCTACTTCGTCTGCGCGCGCAGCAGGCGCGTCGATCTTCGACACTACAGGTATGATCACACATCCCTGCTCCTGCGCCATCGCAAGAGTCGTGAGCGTCTGCGCCTGCACGCCCTGGGTAGAATCCACGAGCAGTATCACACCCTCGACAGCATGTAGTGCACGAGAGACCTCATATGAGAAGTCGATATGTCCGGGTGTATCTATTAGATTCAAAATGTACTCGCCGTACTGCATCCGCACTGGTTGCATCTTGATGGTGATGCCTCGCTCTCGCTCTAGGTCCATGCGGTCGAGCACCTGGTCGCGCATCATGCGCTCAGGGATGGCTCCTGTGCGCTCGAGCAGACGGTCAGCCAGTGTCGACTTACCGTGGTCGACATGCGCGATTATTGAAAAATTACGTAGATTGTTCTGATTCATGGTTGAGTTGAGTCTGCGACCGACGACTTAGGAACGGAAGACTGTTTGTCTTGCGCGTATAGAAGCTTCAAAAGCGCTTGCATCACGATTCGGAACTCTTCATTCTCAGTTAGATAGAGCGCGAGAGCGGCTGCGGCAAGCCCCACGACACAAGCGGTGACTCCTTGCGTGAGTACTGCCACGAGCGTCGTGAGTGGCATGATACCTCCACCGATTACTAGCACGCCATACGCCGCAGCGCCACCAGCTACAGCAGCGATACATCCGTCTATGGCAGGCCGCACGAGCGCACCACCGAGCCCCGGAGCGACACCTCGAAGCGCTATTAGTGATAGAAACACCAGGAAAAACTGCCCGAGTACGTTCGCGAGCGCTAGGAGCAGTATACTCACTCCCGGCACATCAGAGACCTTCAAGATTGCGGAGATCGTCGAGAGAAGTCCAGTGCTCGGAGTAGCAAGTAAGAATACCGCGAGTGCTATAGTGAAGACACCTGCGGCAAGCTGGTACGCAAGCGGTCTCCACGACTGACGGGCAGCATAGAGTGCGCGCGAGAAGAGGAGCTCGAGTGCATCCACAGCTAGACCCACTGCACAGATAGCGAGCAGTGCAGCCGTCAGGCGCGTAGCGTTCCAATCGAATGCACCAGTACCAAGAATAATTCGGACTACATGCGCGCGCAGGACCACGATTAGCCCAAGTGCCACAAGCGACCAGAGTATGATATGTCGCGCGCTCGCAGATAAAATCTTCATGAATTCCTCATGCTTCTTCTGCGAGATTGCCTCAGAGAGTGCTGGGAAAGCCGCGACAGCATAGGACGACCCTATGAGTGCGAGTGGGACCGCCTCGAGATTGCCCGCAAAGGTGAAGACAGCGATATCTCCAGTGCCCAGCCGAGAAGCCATAGCCGTCAGCACTAGCATAGTGATTGAGTTCACCCCGAGTGCAAGAGATCGTGGCATCGAGTTACGCACGACCGAAGACATTAGTGAGAATGTCGGGAATCGGAAGCTTGGCATGGCTCCCGCACTGATCACGACCGGTATGTGGACAGCGAGATACCCTACCGCTCCAATCACCACCCCAATACCTATGCCGGGCAACCCCCATAGCGGGTAGAAAACTACTGCACCGAGTATGATTCCTAGATTGTAGAGCACCGGAGAAAGAGCGAATAGCACGAAGCGGCGATTCGCCTGCGTCACACTAGCGATTATACTCGAGAGCCCGAGCAGGATTGGTTGGGCGAGCAGGATGCGCGCGAAAAGTATGAATTCTGCTTGATGCGATGACGCTGCGAGTTTTGGATACAGGAGCGTCAAGAATTGCGGCATGAAGAATCCGAGCACGACGCAGAGTGCGCCACCGACTGCGAATAGGAATGTCGCCGACTCGGAGAGAAGCCGACGTACATCTTCCCTGTCCATATCCGTGATGAGTGGGATGAGCACATACGCGCTCACGAGCGAAGATACAAGCGCGAAGACGAGGTCTGGCACGCGAAATGCCGCGTAATACAGGTCGAGCACCTGACCTGCTCCGAAAGTATGAGCGAAGGTGCGGTCGCGTATGAGTGCGAGCGACTGGGACGCGAGCGTCAGCCCAGCGAGCAGATACGCGGCCTGATGCAGGCCGCGTATCGGTGCAGAAATACGCAAATACGCGGCCTTTTGGAAACCGCGTATCGGCTCTGCTATGCGCTCATAAGCCTGTCGAACCATCAATTCATTCTAACTCATTGCTGTACCGTAGTCGAAGATGCTGATAGAAGATCCGACGGAAATGGGTTGGTTCCCGATTCGAGCGCAGCGATCTGCGACGCTACAGCCTTCGCATTTTCAGCAGACATTTCTGCAATCGCTTTCATCTGAACAAGCGCGCTCGGGAAGTCGCCCTGCTTCGCGTATACCGCAGAGAGGAAGTAGCGAGCATTCGCGAACTTCGGGTTCGTCGTTACGGCCGCAGAGAGCGCGGTGACAGCATTTGTGAAGTCACTCTGTGCCGCATACAAGACTCCTACCTGGAAGAGAATGTTCGGATCGTTCGGTGTGAAGTAGGCCGCCGACAAAGCTGAGGCTAGCGCATCTTTCACATTGCCGTCTTGGACTTCAAGCTGGGAGAGTAGGAATATGGCTTGGGTGTAATCCTGCTTGAGCGCAATTGCAGACTTCAGATCCTCCTGAGCCGCCTTCGTGTCTTTATTGGCGATGTCGAGCTGCGCTAGGATGTAGAGAATCTGCGGATTCGTAGGATTCAACGCTTGCGCCTTCTGGTATGCAGTCCTTGCACTTTCATAAGCACTTGAGACACCAAGCGGTACCGCTTGTGCATAAAGATTACCGAGAGCAAGCCAATTCTGATAGTTCGAAGGGTCTAGGTTCGTGGCGGTCATTGCTGCATTTATGCCCGCAGAAAGCGCATCCTGATATGCCTGCTGGGCAGCAGTCTTTTCCATTGTCGAAGAAGCCGCGATACTACTGAGCCGTGCATTTGCAATACCGGCTTGCACCTGATACGCAGATGATGAGGGGGCGAAAGAGATTGCTCTTTGAGCCAGCTTGTCAGCATTATCGATATCGCCGGTAGAAAACGCCTTCGTCGCACCTGCAATGTCTGAAACTGCGATGTAATGCCCCACGAGCGCATATGCGGCAACTACCGATGAGAGCAGTATGATGGTGAGCGAGAACACGATCACGAAGCCGAGCCTCGGGCTACGAGAGAACATGACACCCCACTGGCGCCCATCCAGTGCGAATCTGGTAGTAGAGATGAAGACTCCAGCGAAAACGAAAGCTAGCGCAAGCAAGGCAGGACTAGGCAAATCGAAGAGCGCGATAGCGAAAAGATATAGAGCCACCACAAACGAGACTATAGCGACATACCGGACAAATGCGTCGCGAGGGCTGCGCAACAGAAGCATGCGTAGGCCAATCACGATAAAGAGCCCTAGGAACGCAATCCACGCAAAGGCGCCTACGATACCCGTAGTTACAATTGAAGTCGGTATGAAGCCGATGCCAGATGAAAAATCGACATTCCAGAAGACAGTCGAATTGAGCCCTGCATCACGATGCTTGAGCCACTCGACACCGAAAGTGTTCGGTCCTGAACCGAAGACTGGAGAAGTCGTGTATACCTTCTGAGCTATAGAGAATGTCGACTGCCAAGATGGTCGTACATTGAGTTGGCTTACGCCAAGCCCATTCGCAAGTGCGCTACCTAGCGCTCCTCCGATCAGGAAGAATAGAGACACCGCAAGCACAGCGAGCGGTAAAATGAGCGAATGATTCCCTTCTTCTGTATCAAGCGGATTCTCATCCATTACAGTGACCTCTTCGAGATCTGTGTCAATTGCCGTGCCACCGCGCCGCATGACTGCCTCGACGAATAGCCCGAGTGAGACAAGTGCGAGGAGTGTCCATACGAGCGAGGAGTTTGCGACAGCTAGCAAGAAGAGTGCCAGCACTGAACTCACGATAAGCACGCGACGAGTGAGCTCTCCAGGCTCAAGGAGCCGTAGCGTAATGAGGACAGCGATGACACCAAGACCCAAGAATGAGGCCGCGTCTTGGATTGAGCCCAATATCGAGAATGACGGAGAAACGGTACTCGGGGAGAATTGCCCAATAGCTATTACAAGAACTTCGAAGAGCGCTACAGCGACAAATGAATAAGCACCGACGCGCAGGAATGACTGGTAGTGCTCAGATCGGCGCAGAAGCAATGCCGCTATAGTGCCGAGAACCGTCACGATGAGCATGAGCCCGAGCGTATCCATTTCAAGCGCAGTCCCCCACAGCGAGTTCATGAATGGAACGCCGGAGAACACAGAGGAGAGAGCGTAAGCGATGACGGGGAGCCAGAGCGCGCCCACGAGTATCGTCGACGGGAAGATGATGTTACCTCGCGTGAGGCGCGCGAGAATATAAAGTGCGAGCGTAATGATCGCTCCGGCTGCGAGAAGGAAAGATTTAGTCGCAACAAGAGGTGTCGACACTGACGGCACAACGATGATTAAAGCGATGACTATTGTGCCCAGAAGTGCCCATATACTGAGACTATCAAACGAGCGACGCTGCGAAGCAGATTGTTGCGGGGGCATGAAGAATGAAAATAATGCTATCCAATAATAATACCGTTCAGTATACCGCGTGACAGCCCCGTCAAGAAACCAATCCACAGGAATTGTGCTAATATTGCAATCGTTCTAGGTTAGGCGATCGCTCTGCCACTTCGGTGCGCAGGGAGGAAAGTCCGAACATACTTCTTTGCTTCGGCAGGGAAAAACAGGTAGCGGGTAACGCCCGTCGTCCGTGAGGATAGAGGTGACTACAGAAACGTCAACGCCGAAAGGCCGCGAATTCCCTAGTGGAATACGCCCATCGCGAGATGGGAATGCAACGAACAAATCCTTACTCGTATGCAAGGCCGAGCCCGCACACCAACTTTCGCATTGCGCGAAGCGCATGGCCACAGGCCGATGCGAAGGTTGGTGTGCGGGAGTGCCGCTCGAGATGTTGAGCAATCAACACCCCAGATAAATGGTCGCCCACGACAGAATTCGGCTTATCGACCTAGATCATTTATGCAAAAACCCACGCTCCTGCGTGGGTTTTTGCATTACATTATCTCGCAGGTGCCACCGGCGCAGGCCAGCTCGCGCTTCATGTCTGACTCATCTTGGCGCTCATAAGCAGGCAGCTTGGAGTAATCAACTCTCGGGAAGCTAGACATACGCGTCTCATATTCATACTTCGTAATCGCTTCATATGGCGCGAGACGGTATACGTGATTGCTCCGCGGCAGGAACGATAAACCACCGATGATGCTCCAATTCTTCTGCACCCAATCAACTACACTAATCCACTCGTCCTCACTCACCGAGATGGTCGCAGACGGATTGTGCTCCGTATAGTTCAGCTTGACCTTCTTCCAGTATTCTAGCTGATCGAGCGCAGTTAGATCGTCTTTGAATCTCGCCTCCTTAGAGTGATCAGGAGCCTTGACCGGGAACTCGAACACATAAGTGTTTGCATCTTCGATTGATTGCCCCACTTCTGGATAATACGGCACGCCCTGATCGCGCATAAGCTTGAAGAGCGAGTCGGTAGCGCTGATGCGCACGCGGCGGATGTAGTACGGAGCGTGGCGTGGATGGATGCCAGATGCGCAATCGAAAGTCTGAGATACCGTGCCGGACGGCTTCACCGCCGTGACAGCCATCGACCGTTCTACGCCGAAGCGCTTCGCATACTCGATATTCGTCTTGATCGCCGTATCACGTACCTTACGCATCACCTCTGGTCTACGCACTACAGGGCTATCCCACTGACCCGTAATGGAGACTCCGAGTAGCCGCTCCGTCTTGTTGTGATCGGTCCAGTCCTGCGAGATATAGCCGAACTTGGTAAGCGTCGACTGGTATGTGCCGATGAGCGCCGCGAGGCGTGCCTTGCGCAAGAGTGATACCTCAGTGTCGTGTGCTCGCGCGATGACCTCGGAAAGATTACAGAACTGCTTAGATTGCAGGATGATTTCGGCGCACGGGTTCGTGCCGATTGGACCGCGCACTACACCATCATCACCGATGAAACCGACTGACTTGAAATAATCCAAGCGACGCTTAGGTAGCGTCTCGCCTAGCGCACCACGATTGAATATGCCTCGCTCGCCCGAGCCACTCTTCATTAGGGCGACCCACTCATCCATGAGCTCGGTATTGGTCGGCTGAGCTTCGTAGACTGCGGAGTTGTTCGCCACTGAGCGGTGCGGGTCGGTCATGTAGAACTGGCCTTTCTTCGCGTCTCGCATATCTACATCGTCTAGGTCAGAAAGCGAAATCATCGCTGTGCGGCGCACCCCACCAGAGACTACGCACTCTCCGATCTTGCAGATGATGTCGTGCACATCAATAGCACGCAACCTGCGGCCTTGGCGAGCGAAGATACGCTCCCGAGCGAATGCGAGCAGAGAAC
>Ga0172379_10004974_pt1 | contig 19022 bp, 15 predicted proteins | sample GrowelOW334metaG_FD_119756 | JGI IMG/M metagenome (GOLD analysis project Ga0172379, IMG submission 119756) | Groundwater microbial communities from an aquifer near a municipal landfill in Southern Ontario, Canada - Groundwater well OW334 metaG | ecosystem: Environmental > Aquatic > Deep...
ATCGATTGTTCCCCTGATAAATTCTTCATGAATCTTCGTTAATTCCCGGGCAACCACCAGGCGACGAGGACCCATGATCTCCCGCATATCCTTCAGACAGGCCTTGAGCCTTTGGGGCGACTCGTAAAAGACCATCGTCTGCTTCTCTGCCTCGCACATCTTTAGGATATCCCGGCGCTGCGTGATCTTGGACGGTAGAAAACCATGAAACACAAAGTTATGCATCGGCAGGCCCGAGGCGCTCAGGGCCGCTACGACCGCAGATACGCCGGGAACGGGAACCACACGGATACCTGCATGGATCGCCTCCCTGATGAGATGGAAACCGGGATCAGATATTCCCGGTGTTCCCGCATCGGACACATAGGCAATGTCCTTTCCGGCCACCATCTTTTCTATGAGGGGACCACTTCTTTTCTTTTCCACGGCGTCATAAAGACTCGTGATGGGAGTATTGATATTATAGGCTTTCAGCAGTTTCTTCGTATGCCGGGTGTCTTCCGCGGCAATCTCATCCACCTCTCTTAAAATCCGGATGGCCCGCAGGGTGATGTCTTCCAGATTCCCGATCGGTGTTGCCACGATATAAAGCATCCCTATTCCCATCCTTCTGATACCTTTGATACCTTCGCAGCAAGTTCTATATGGCGCCGACATTGACCCTTGGAGTCCGAATTTTCTTGACAGTAAAAACGCAATGTTTTACATATCCCAAAATTATTGAGATTACCATCATGAAAATGAAACGGATTCTTATTACGGGTGGTGCAGGGTTTCTTGGCTCCCATCTGTGCGACCGGCTCCTCACCGAAGGGCATGACGTCCTTTGCCTGGACAATCTTTATACGGGCAGCAAAGACAACATCCGCCACCTTATCGGCCATCCCAACTTCGAGTTTATCCGCCACGACATCATTCAGCCAATATTTTTGGAAGTTGACGAAATATACAATCTGGCCTGTCCCGCCTCCCCGGTTCACTATCAGTACAATCCCATCAAAACCATCAAAACCAGCGTCATGGGGGCCATCAACACCCTGGGACTGGCCAAGCGGGTCAAGGCAAAGATCCTCCAGGCATCGACCTCCGAAGTGTATGGAGACCCTGAGATCCACCCCCAGCCGGAAGAATACTGGGGACGGGTGAACCCGATCGGCATCAGGAGCTGTTACGACGAGGGGAAGCGTGCCGCCGAGTGCCTCATGATGGATTATCATCGCCAAAACGGCGTGAGGATCAAGATTGTCAGAATCTTCAACACTTATGGACCCCGTATGGCCATCAACGACGGTCGCGTGGTGAGCAATTTCATTGTCCAGGCGATCAAAGGGGAAGACATAACCGTCTATGGCAACGGCTCCCAGACCCGTTCCTTCTGTTATTGCGAGGACCTGATCGAAGGAATCATAGGGATGATAGCGACGCCGGATGACATCATCGGTCCGGTGAATCTCGGTAATCCCTCGGAATTTACAATCATGGAGTTAGCCGAAAACGTCATCCGCCTGACCGGGTCGTCTTCCCGGATTGTTTTCAAACCGCTCCCCCAGGATGACCCGACCCAGCGCCGACCGGACATCTCCAAAGCGAAAGAGTTGCTCCACTGGACGCCCCGGATACCTCTTGCCGATGGCCTCGTAAAGACAATTCAGTACTTTAAAGGCGTACTGAACTCCCTATGAGAACCTCCCCGGACATGACGTTTGATGTGATCATCATCGGCGCCGGCGTTGTCGGCCTCGCGATCGCCCAGAAGCTTGCCCGCCGGGACCGGAAACTGGCGGTCCTGGAAAAACATGACCGCTTTGGCCAGGAAACGAGTTCACGAAACAGCGAGGTCATCCACGCCGGCATCTATTACCCCGAGAACTTCCTGAAGAGCCGCTTATGTGTGGAGGGAAACCGCCTGCTATACGCATGGTGCCGGGAGCACAATATTCCCCATGCCGGAATTAGCAAACTCATCGTCGCAACAACCGAAGAAGAGGCATCCTCATTGGAAGTCACCCGATCCGCGGCAGAGCAAAAGGGCGTTCCGGGCCTGGAGCTGCTGGGAAAAAAGCAGCTCCTCTCGATGGAACCGGATGTTTCAGCATTGTCCGCCCTGCTCTCTCCGACCACCGGCATCATTGATAGTCATCGCCTCATGCAGTCGCTGCTCCTCGCCGCCGAGGACAAAGGGGCAGTGATGTCCTGCCGGGCGAAAGTTACGGCTATTCAACTTGACGACAAAGGTTATGATATTGAGATCAATAACGGGGAGTACCGGATTCAGACGAAAACCGTGATTAACAGCGCCGGCCTCCATGCCGACCAAATCGCCGCCCTAATGGGAATTGACATTGACGCCCGGGGATATCGTCTGAAGCCGTGCAAAGGAAACTATTTCAGCGCCTCCCCTGCCCCGAGGCTGAGACATCTTGTCTACCCCGTACCAATGAAAAACAACGTCGGTCTCGGCATCCATGCCACTCTGGACCTGACCGGCCGGGTCAGGTTCGGTCCGGACAGCCGCTATCTGGACAATGAGGAAATTCTTTGCCTGACCAACAGACAAAACGGCAATGGCCTCCCTCGTGAATCTGCACTCAACCTGTACAAGGTTGATGAAGACCATAAAGAAGCCTTCGGTAATGCAATCCGCAAATATCTGCCGGGATTTGACACCGCAGCTCTGCATCCGGACATGAGCGGCATTCGCCCCAAGGTTCAGGGTCCCGGCGATCCGGTGATGGATTTTATCATTCGAGAGGAGAGTAACTGCGGCTACCCCGGATTCATCAATCTGATCGGAATCGAGTCCCCCGGGCTCACCGCATGCCTAGCGATTGCCAAGCATATAGAGGAAACTTTTATCAAGGACGGGGAATAATTAAATGACCAAGACCATACTTTGCATAGGCGCCGGTTATGTAGGCGGTCCCACTATGGCCATGATTGCGAGCAAGTGCACCGATTACCGGGTTACGGTTGTGGATATCAACCCCCAGCGCATCGCGGCGTGGAACTCCGAAGACCTGCCCATTTACGAACCTGGTCTGGATGATCTGATCCGGGCAACCCGTGGAAAGAATCTCTTTTTCAGCACCGATGTAGAAGGGGGCATTAGAGACAACGATATCATCTTTGTCAGCGTCAACACGCCGACCAAGACCTTCGGGGCCGGGGCCGGGATGGCCGCCGATCTACAGTATTGGGAAAAGACGGCCCGTCAGATTCTGGAGAACGCCCAGTCTTCCAAAATCGTCATTGAAAAAAGCACCTTACCTGTCAAGACAGCGCTGGCTATGGAGAGAATTCTGAACAGCCAGGCTAACGACATCTCCTTTGATGTCCTGTCCAACCCGGAATTCCTGGCGGAAGGATCAGCCATTCGGGATCTGGAAAACCCGGACCGCGTCCTGATCGGATCACGGGAAACGGACAGGGGACGACAGGCGAGAAACACTATTTTAGAAATCTACGCCCGCTGGATTCCCAGGGAGAGAATCCTCACCACCAATATCTGGAGCAGTGAGCTATCCAAGCTGGTGGCCAATGCCTTCCTTGCCCAACGGATATCATCCATCAATACCATCTCCGCCCTGTGTGAAAAAACCGAAGCCGATGTCGCGGAAGTAGCCCGCGCCGTCGGCATGGACAGCCGGATAGGCGCCAAGTTTCTCAACGCGAGCGTCGGTTTCGGCGGCTCCTGTTTCAAAAAGGATATCCTTAACCTTGTTTATCTCTGCCGGTTTTATGGCCTTGAGGAGGTCGCAGACTACTGGGAACGGGTCGTCGGGATCAATGTCTATCAGCAGGAACGCTTTATCATGAGCATGCTGACGGCCATGTTCAACACTCTGGCGGGAAAGCGCATCTGCCTGTTAGGGTTCGCCTTCAAGGCCAATACGGGGGACACCCGGGAGAGCCCCGCTATTTTTATCGCCAGGCGTCTCGCCGAAGAACACGCCGAGGTGGTCATATCCGACCCCAAGGCCCTGGGCAATGCCCGCCTGGACCTTGCCAAAATTGACGGCGCCTTTCATTACATAGAAGATCCCTACGAAGCGGCCAAGGGCTGCCACGCCCTCGCCGTCATGACGGAATGGGACCTCTACCGCACCCTCGATTATGAAAAGATCTATGAGAAGATGGATAAACCGGCCTTTATCTTTGACGGGAGAAATATTCTCGACCATAAGCGGTGCTTTGAGATCGGCTTTAACGTCTATCCGATCGGCAAGCCGCCGCTGACCCACTTCGAGGTCTAACAGCGGCTTGGCATTATCAGAGAGGATAGCCCTTATCCGGGGGCAGGTCTCTCGCTGTTGCCGCCTGCTTTGACAACTCGTCGCAACGTTCATTCTCCGGATCCCCGGCATGACCACGGACCCAGACGAACGTCACCTGGTGGCGTTCACACAGATTGAGCAGCAATTCCCAAAGGTCTGGGTTCACAGCCTTCTCCGTCTTGTTCCGCATCCAGCCACGTTGCCGCCAGCGCCGCGCCCAGCCTTTGTTAATACCATTGACCACATACTGTGAGTCTGTAAACAGGGTAATGTCACAAATTGTCTTCAAGGATTGCAGAGCTACAATCGCCCCCATGAGTTCCATCCGATTATTCGTGGTCAAACGAAATCCACCAAACAACTCTTTCCGCAGTGTCCCATAAAGTAACACCGCCCCATATCCTCCCGGTCCGGGATTTCCCAGACATGCACCGTCGGTGTATATTTTTACCTGTTTAACGGGTTTAGCAACTGTCATCTTCAAATCCTATCCCCTTTTTTATTCAGTATCATAACATGGTTGCCTCATTTCTGGAATGATCTTTTCTATTGATGGCCAAAGTAAGCTTCAGATATAAGAGATTCTGCGCCTTGCATATCAGGTTGCATAAATTAACGTTGACACTGATCTATTTCTTTGGCAACAGATTCTGAGGATTCAAGATCGCCTCATACAGGTAAGAAGACTGGCTATGACCCCCATAGAAATGGTGGAGAGGAGTACAACTATGAATGGTGCGGAAGTGCTCGTAAAGACTGCGGCTGCGTGCGGCATCGAGACTTGTTTCGCCAATGCAGGCACCACGGAGATGCCCATCGTAATGGCGTTTGACACCATACCCGGCATTAGACCGATTCTTTGTCTTTTTGAAGGCGTTTGCACCGGCGCGGCGGACGGTTACAGCCGCATGCGGGAATGTCCGGCCATGACCCTACTGCATCTGGGACCGGGACTTGCCAACGGTATCGCCAATCTGCACAATGCGCGCCGCGCCCGGACGCCCATTGTCAACGTCATCGGCGATCATGCCTCCTGGCACCGGGAAGCGGATGCACCCCTGGCTATGAATATCGAGGGACTGGCGGAAACCGTATCCGGATGGCTGTGTACAAGCCGGGACGCCGAAAGCCTATCCCAGGACATGGCCGACGCCGTTGAGGCCGCATTACAAGGGCAAATTGCCAGCCTTATTGTGCCCCACGACCACCAGTGGATGCATAGTAGTGAAGATCCGGTCACCCCGCCGCGGGTATCCTGTGTGCCCATAGATTTTGATCGTATTGAGACAACCGTCGGTCTGCTGAAGTCGGCAAGAAAAACAGTCATCCTTATGGATGAAAAGGCCCTGCGAAAAAGAGGCCTCCATGCCGCCGCCCGGATCAAAGCGGCTACCGGTTGCGATCTTATGTCCGTCACATTCCCGGCATATATGGACCGGGGCGCCGGTCTGCCTTTCCTACCGAGGGTTCCCTATTTCCCGGAACAGGCGGTAGCGGCACTATCTCAATACGATGGGGTGATCCTGGCCGGTGCGAGAGAGCCGGTGGCCTTCTTCGGATATGAAAACGGGGCAAGCTACCTGCTGGATCCGGCCAGCCGTAAGATACGAATCGCCGGGGAAAGCCAGGATGCCGCCGTTGCTCTGGAAATACTGGCGGATGCCCTGCATGCACCGAAGGCAGACAATGACCTCAAGGTGATGGTTTCTATTTACGGACGACCCCTGGTCCCCGAGGGAAAGCTGACCGCCGAGAAGGCCTGCACCGTGCTTGCGGCGCTACAGCCGGATCACACCGTCATCGTCGAGGAGGGCCTGACGTCGGCTTTTGCCTATTATCCGCAAGCGGCAACGGTTTCACCCCACAGTTACATCACCATCACCGGAGGGGCCATAGGTCAGGGCATTCCCTGTGCGACCGGTGCCGCCGTGGCTTGCCCCGACCGTGCCGTTATCAATCTCGAGGCGGACGGCAGCGCCATGTACACCGTTCAAGGGCTCTGGACACAGGCTAGAGAAGACTTGAATGTTACCACACTGATCTGCTCGAACCGTAGTTATTTCATCCTGCAAGTGGAAATGATGCGGGCCGGGTGTACCGCGCCAGGGCCTAAATCCCTGTCATTGAGCGATCTGGGGAACCCTGCCATCGACTGGGTTAGTGTCAGTCAGGGAATGGGCGTGCCTGCCGTATCGGTAACCATGGCCGAAGATCTCGCCGAGGAGCTGCAACGGGCGATCGAAGAGCCCGGTCCCCATCTTATTGAGATGGTCCTTTAAATAATTTCCCTTTAATATTCATCGAAGATCCGCTTAATTTCCTTGATGCCACTGGTTCTGGTCACAACAATTTTTGAATATTGGACGTCGTTTCCCAACAAATTATTTATATGGGTTGTAGCGTTATCCTTCCTCATTCAATTTTAGCTTAGCTATTTTTGCTTTCTGATCAAAACATCAGTGCTCCTTAATCGACCAGCATGAGACAATAAAGATTCTGTGTCTCCGTCTTCTCTCTCAATGTCTGGATGAAAAACCCATTGTTCTTTGCGGTCTGAAATACATCGATCCCGCATGACTCCATGGACGGTCTTGCCTTGCCTGGGAAGTTGCAGGTCGCATCCTTTACTTTGGCACATTCCTTACATAGGGGGCAGGGACCCGCCAGATAAACAAAAGCCTTGTAATAGCCATCCTTAAAAACCTCGCCTTCCAAGGCAACGAGCATATCGAAAAGACCGAGATTCTTTTTGACTCGCTCCGGCATCCTGGGCGCTTCGATATGGAACAGGATGGCGCGGGAGTAACTGTCCAAGACGTCCCGCGTCTCTTTCGGAGTCGGTGTCGTCGGGGGGCAGCAATGACTGACCCGATAGGGACAGCCAAACAGACATTTCATCCTGACCCATGGGGCCGTGACAACGGTGCTTGGATGGATGGCCTTCGCATGGGTCACCCCTGCGCTTATAGCCTTCTCACAATACTTTCCCAGATCTGAGGTTTGCATATTGCTATCTCCTACTGTCTATATTCATAATAAAAGGAATCGCATTAATAACTTATGCGCTTCATTGAGAATCCTGCTTATCAATTCCTGCCTCGTAAAACGTTTCCGGATATGACCATTCTCTGTGCTTCCGATGTTCCTTCATAGATCTCTGCAATCTTGGCATCTCGCATCAGTCGCTCCACTTTCGCACCCTTGATATATCCGTAGCCACCATGAATCTGTACGGCCTTGATGGTGTGCCTTGCGGCGGCTTCTGTCGCGAAAAGCTTGGCCATCGCGGCTTCTTTGCGGAAAGGTTGGTTGCTGTCCTTCAACCAAGCGGCAAGATAGGTGAGATACCGGGCAGCGGAAAGGTCGGTTGCCATGTCGGCGATCATCCAGGCGATCGCCTGTTGACGTGCGATGGGTTTGCCAAACTGTATTCTCTCCTTGGAATAATTGATCGATTCATCTAAAGCCGCCTGAAGGATTCCTATGGCCTGCGCGGCAATCCCAATCCTGCCACGGTCGAATCCCGTCATGGCTATGTCAAGACCATCTCCCTCCTGTCCGAGCAGATTTTCCTCTGGAACCTGACAATGCCTGAAGACCACTTCCGACGTTTGAGACGATCGGAGCCCCATTTTCTGGAAATGCTCACCCGGCTTTAACCCCGGGGTTCCCCGGGGGACGATAAAGGCGCTCATACCCTTCTTTCCCGCAGTTTTGTCTGTCCAACAAAAAATGATGTAGGTATCGGCTATGGGACCGTTGGAGACAAAAGTTTTCGTCCCGTTGATGACATAGTCGTTTCCTTGATGCAAGGCGGTGGTAGTTACTGCCATGATGTCCGTACCGGCTCCCGGTTCTGTCAATGCGAAAGAACCCAAATGCTGCCCCTTGGCCAACGGAACCAGGTATTTTATCTTCTGCTCCTCGTTTCCAAAGAGTAATAGCGACAGGCCGATAATCCCGGCATGGAATGATAGGGTGAATCCTGTGGATGAGCAGAACCGGGAAATCTCTTCTACGGCAATAATGTGCGTTAAAAAATCTGAACCGGCGCCTCCATATTGCTGGGGGATAGGTATACCCATCCAACCACCCTCTCCGAGTTTCCTGAAAAGCTCTATAGGATGGCGGCTATTCTCGTCGATCTCTGCGGCGATGGAATTCACATACCTCTCGCCAAATTCCCTCATGTTCTTACGAATAAGTTCCTGTTCTTCCGACAATCTAAAATTCATAATGCCTTTTCATATGTTGATGCACATTTATTTCAAGTAAATATTGACTTAATTGTAAGCATATTATAGGCTTTCTAAAATGTAAAATATATTATTCATCTCAAATTGATATTATTTAAGAATCGATGGAATTAAGACATCTCAAGTATTTTATCGCAGTCGCCGAAGAACTGCATTTCGGCCGGGCGGCGAAAAGACTGAATATTTCCCAGCCGCCCCTCAGTCAGCAGATCATGCAACTGGAAAAGGAAATCGGCGTACGACTGTTCAACCGGACCAAACGGCGCGTGGAAATAACCCCGGCGGGATTGGTGTTTCTCGAGGAAGCCCGCAGGATCATGGTTCTCTCAGAAGACGCGGTGCGCAGAACGATCCGCGCCGACAAAGGGGAAATCGGGCGGCTGGCCGTGGGCTATATCGGGTCTGCCAATTACAGCGTGCTGCCACAGATCGTTCGCGAGTTCCGGAAGCGGTTTCAGGATGTCGATCTTTCCCTGGCGGAAATGAACACAAACAATCAGATCGAGGCTCTCCGCGAAGGCAGGATTCATGTAGGCTTCCTGCGCCCTCCCCAGGGTATTGAAAATGAAGGCCTTTCTATAGCGCCTGTTTTCAGGGAACCACTTATGGTAGCTATGCCGCGGAACCACCGTATCAAAGGAAAAACTTCTATTCCTCTCCGCATGCTGGCAAAAGAATCTTTCATCATGATCCCGAGACAACGAGGTCCCGGTTTTTTCGACTACATTATCGCTCTCTGTCAAAAGGAAGGTTTCAGTCCCCATATCGTCCTTGAAGCATCTCAATTCCACACGATTATTGGCTTGGTTGCGGCGGAGATCGGCATAGCGATAATTCCTGCCACTATGCAGCGTTCCCGATTCAAGGGGGTTGTCTTCAGAACGATTTCGGGGGGAGTTGAGACGGTTCTCAAAATGGCCTGGGTTACCAACAATCAATCCCTGGTTCTGCAGAATTTTCTAGACGTGGCAAGAGAGGTAGTCCGCTCGCTTACCCCCTTTGGTTCTTAATACGTTAAAGGAATAATTATTTGGGAAGCCAATTTATCTGTAACATTCTGTCATAGGGGCATGAGATAAGTAAATAATATTCATGTTCAGCATCCAGTTGGATAAAATATATGCGATTTCACCGGTTAGCAGACAAAAAAAGAGAGGCTTAGAAAAACTCTCTAAGCCCCTGATTTTATTGGTAGCGGGGAGAGGATTCGAACCTCTGACCTTTGGGTTATGAGCCCAACGAGCTACCGGACTGCTCCACCCCGCGTCATTGCGTCGTTTTGAATTTGTATTTTTAGATTACTGTCTTTGAAAAGTCAAGCTCTTTTTCAGAGTATGTCCATCCAATTTAGAAATGCCTTTTTCAGAGTGGTTACTTCATGGTAATAATATTAAAGACTTCGATCGGTTTTTCCATGCCCCTGAGAGTAAAAGCCCCCATTCTTTCTACTTCAACAAGATCTTTAACCCGTTCATAGGTCTGCTCGCAGATAAGAATCTGGTCTTCCCGGGCCATGTGCTCCAGGCGGGAGGCTATATTCACGGGATGCCCAAAGGCCGTATATTCTTTTTTCTTTGCCGACCCGAAGATACCAACCATCGCCTCACCCGTGCCGATGCCGATCCCGACAGCAATACGTTTTCCCTGGTCGGCGAGATACTTATTTATTTTTCCCATTTCGTCTCGCATGTGAACCGCGGACATGACGGCCTGCACCGTATCGTCTTCCGCGGCTTTCGGCGCCCCGAAGATGCCCATAATGCCGTCCCCGATGTGTTTATCGAGTGTCCCGCGATAGTCATAGATAATCTGGTCAAGGGGGGAAAAATAATGGCGATTGATAAGTTCGGACAACTCTCTCGGAGTCATGCCCTCGGCCATCCTTGCAAAACCGCGAATATCGGTAAACAGGACACTTACCGTCTGATTTCTTGGATACATGTCGCTGGTGTCCCGCTGCAGTTCATTGAGGACAGGTTCGGACACAAACTGTTTGAGCCTTTTTTTGATATTGTATTCCTTCACCTTGGCCCGGAGTTCCGCGTTGTCAAAGGGCTTGGTCAAAAACCCGTCGATCCCTGCGTTTACGGACTCAATGGCGCTTTCCATCGTAGCATAGCCGGTCAGGATGATTCGCGTAACTTCGGGATTGAGTCTCCCGATTTCGATAAGCGTCTCCAGACCATTGAGCCCCGGCATCTTGAAATCGGAGATGACTGTCTCAATATCGCGGTTATTCGCCCGCACAAGCTCGATGGCCTCCTGTCCGCTTTCTGCCAGAAGAATCGAGTATTGATCTCTCTCGAGGACCTTTTTCAGCGATCTTCTGACGCCTTCCTCATCATCCACAACCAAGACGATCATCCTTTTCTCCTTTTACAGGGAAGCTCGATTACAAAGACCGACCCCTTCCCCGGTTCAGTGGACACGGAGACGTCTCCACCATGTCGTTTGATAATCTCATGGGAGATGTATAACCCCAACCCCGTTCCCTTTCCTACCGGTTTCGATGTGTAAAAAGGTTTAAATATATCTTTGATATGTGCCGCCGGTATTCCTTCTCCCGTGTCCCGGCACTCAAAAAAAACGGCATCGGTTTCCCTTCGATAGCTTGTCTTGAGGTTGATCACCCCTTTTCCCTCCGGCAGTGATTGCAGGGCATTCTTGATTATATTGATAAAAACCTGCCCCAGATTGGCAAAATTACCCTCCACCGGCGGCAGTGCTTCTTCGTAATCCTTCTCGATGGATATGGGGAGCGTCTTAAACTGGTTGTGGAGAACCCGCAGGGCATCATCAATGGCGACATTTATATTGACCGGCTCAACATAGGTCTGGGTCTGGCGGGATAATCCCAGGAGGCTCTTCACGATATCCCCTGCCCTTTTCAGCTCTTTCAGGGAAAAGGTCAGATCATCTATCACTTCTTCTCGCTCCTTGAACCTCTCCGGCCAGTCGCGGATTGTTTCGGTGCTGTTCTGCAAAAGGCTTGCGGCGCTGGCGAGGGGATTGTTCAATTCGTGCGCCGTCCCGGCAACAAGTTGACCAATGGCAGCCAGGCTTTCGGATTGAATCAGTTGCTGCTGCGTCCTTTCCTTCTCGGCAAGGGCCTGCCGCAAATCAGCGGTTCTCTCTTCGACCTTCCTTTCGAGTTCCTGATTCAACTTTTCGAGTTCATTATACATTCTAGCATTATCCAGAGCCGTGGCGCTCTGGTTGGCCAGGGTGGACAACAGCTCCATGTCTTCGTGGACAAAGAGTTCCCCCGATTTCTTCTGTCCAAGATCGAGAATTCCGATCAGTTTTCCTTTGGAATGCATCGGCACAACCAGCGACGACCTCCAAGCCCTGATTAAACTGATGATGGTCTCCTTCTCATGTTTCGATAATCTGGAACGATCAACCAGAGCAGCGCTCAGCGGTCTCTTGACTTCCTCTAAATAGGCAACCAGTGGATGATCCCGATCTATTTCCTCCAAAAGATTCTCAACTACGCTCCCTCCCAACTGTTTTGCTTGAAATCGACTGCTTTTTTCATCAAAGACCAGCAATTCTACATGGTCGGTCTGCAATGTTTCTTCAACCGATTTGAGGAGGAGACCAGTAACCTCATCAATCCGCAAGAGAGTTGTCATCTGAGCGCTGACTTCTTTTAACAAACGTTGATAGTCATATTTTCCCCGAAAGAAGAGTTGATCGATAAATACCCGGACCTTTTCCCGAATGGGGTTAAACAGAACAACCATAAACAGGGCGAGGATAAACGGCATCAGCAGGGGGTGGGTCTGTCCGGTCCTGATGAACAGGGCATTGAAGAAAGCGATGATCAGGACGTAAAAGAGGGTCAGGACGATTGTCAGGAGAAAATAGATGGTCCCTCTGCGGATCACCGCCCCCATATCCAGCAGGTCGTACCTCAAAACACCGAAGGCCAGCACAATTGCGGGAATGAAACTGAAGTTTCCCATAGGGTAAACATTGAACCCGCTGACGGGAAGGATGTTGAGAGAGATGAGAAACGAACTGAGCCCCAATCCCCACAGGATGTATTTGATGCGGTTCTTTTTTTGGTTGTCCCTGGTTTTCTTCATCCCCATGAAGAGGGTATAGAGACAGTAACAGACGGTAAAACTGACCAGGAGAGAAAAGAAATGAAAGGCCATGCCCGCCTGGGCAATGATGCCGAAATCAAAGTGGGCAAACCCCTTGATGAACAGGTCCGTCGGTGTCAGGGCGAGAAAAATTGCACTGAAGCCGTAGGCCACATACTCCAGCCAGCGGCGTCGCGATATTCCAAGGAAATAATGTACAAACTGGATGTAGATAGGGAGACTGAAGACAAAAACCATATACGTGAACCGGTCAACCTTGATGGCGAGTTCCTTGTCCGGAATGATGTTCACCAGGGCCACGTCGGCATTAATCAGGGCGCCCATGAAGCAGATGGCGGCAAAGAGAATGTTTGTCGGCTTCCTTCCTCCCCGGAAGATGGAGAGGAGAGACAGCCCGGTAAGGACAAAGAAACCGAGGACCGGCGGAATGACTGAGATATAGGAGACTTGCAGACTGTTCATGATCGCCCCTTTGCCAAAAATGAGTGGCCGCGAGACAATAAATATCTGATTAAGCGGTCAGATAACCCATGATGCGATAGATCAGTTTTGCCGCCAAAAAATCAGGGGCGATGTGCCCCGGAATGGGCGAGAGTTCAACAACATCAAAACCACGGATTCGGCATTTTTTTGATACCTCTCTGATAAGCCTCAGCACATCGTGCCAAGAGACGCCCCCCGGTTCCGGAGTGCCCGTTGAAGGCATAAAGGCGGGATCCAGTACATCGAGATCGATAGTTACATATATGTCTCCTGTGAGATGTTCACATATTTTATCTATCCATGCGGGTTCATCGAGGATAAAATCGGCGGAAAAGGTCTTGATGGACTGCTCTTTCATGAAGACGGCCTCTTCCTCGCTCATGCTACGAATACCCGCCTGGACTAGGGGGCATAATTCCTGGATTCGGCGGGCGATACAGGCATGGCTGTATGGAGTGCCTTGATATGATTCGCGTAGATCCGCATGCGCATCGAGCTGGAGGACGGTCAAATTGGGAAAGGCGGCCTGTACGGCCTGTACGGCCCCCAGAGTTATACTGTGTTCTCCGCCTAATAATACAGGGATCTTCCCATCCATCAGGACATCAGAAACTACCTGACGGATGGCGCCAACCATTCTGTCCGGCCCCCGGGCGTCCACTTCAATCGGGGCGGCCGTAAAGATCCCTTCCCGATAGGTGACTTTCTGGAGTTCCTCGTCATAGAGTTCCATGTTGGCGGACGCCGCTAAAATCGCTGCCGGCCCCTGACGTGATCCGGACTGGTAAGTTGACGTAAGATCATAGGGAACGGGGATAACGGCGAATGTCGCGCCGTCGTAAGCTGCACATTCCGGCTCAATGCCTCCGAAATTCATATGCGACTCCTTCAGATGGGATGATATGGGTGTGCGTGCTTAACACGCACCTCATTCCATGTCCAGCTTTATCCTCTTTCCCTCCTCATGGTAACATAGCAAATGAAAGCCATGATCATCGTAAAGAAGGTAAGTGTAATGAGCAATCCAGTCACCGAGGGTAACGAAAGTTTTCGTATCTCCCGCTACGGCAAATTCCTGAAGCTGTGGTTTGTGGCAGTGTCCCATAATTACAGCGTCATATCCCTCCCGGAATCTTTCCTCGGCAAAAGCAACCATCTTGGCCATAATCGCATCCTGGGCGCCGCCCATCAACTCCTGACTTGCCAGGGAACTCTTCCGGGCCAAAGCCCATAGAACGGAGAGGGGCAGCATCTTCTGTAAAAAGAAAAAAGACCTGCTCCTGAGGATTTTTCTCAAAAACAGATACCGACGGTTTGTCTGGTCAACCAGATCGCCATGACCGATAAGCGTTCTTCTGCCTCCAAGATTGAGGTCCGCCCAATCTTCGTAGACGTTCATCCCGAGGATTCGGGAAAAATATGGCTTCATGAGGAAATCATGGTTCCCCTCACAGAAATGAATCGTGACGCCGTCTTTTTTCAGGTGAATTAAACGGTCGACAATAGGCATGAATCCAGGATAAATCCTGCCTTGGCGGCTAAACCAGAAATCAAAAAAATCTCCAAGGATAAAGAGGTGGTCGATGATCATGTCACTCCCGGGAAGGGCGCATTGCCTTGCGTCCCTGCTTCGCTCCCGCTCTGCGTCTCGTCCTTTAATCTTAAAAAGGAATTGCAACAGGTCCTGATAATGGGCATCCCGTTCATCTATAAGGTGGGAGTCCGCAAGAAAAATACAACGCAGAGGAGTTTCCGGGCTTTTGGGTTTGATTTCTTGAATTGGGATCATAGGGAGTCTCATAGCAAAGATAGCCAAGATGATCAACTGCCAAGAAACTGTCACTATCTCTCAAAAGAAAAACATGATAAGGAAACGCATCTATAGGTGAAAGGAGTTTGCAGCAGATGAACAACTACCCATTCTTCGAAGTCGAAAAAATATCGGACCAGAAAATAGCCATCCTGTACCTGAACCGTGCGGATAAACTCAATGCCATGAACTGGCCCTTCTGGCGGGATCTCGATTTTGTTGTGGCAGACCTGGAAAAGGATTCCGAGGTTCGGGTCGTGATTGTCGCCGGAAAGGGTAAATCTTTCAGTGTCGGCATCGATGTCTTCGATTTTTTTACCGCTTTCTCAGAGATAATTCAGGGGGCCACGCCGGATAAAAGGGAAGAATTTCATAAGCTGATCCTCCAGATGCAGGAAGGCTTCAGCCGGATGGTCAACGGGGAAAATATCTATATCGGCGCCGCCCACCGCCATTGCATCGGGGCCGGTCTCGATCTCATGTCCGCCTGTGATCTGCGCCTGGCCACCAAAGACACTATTATCTCCCTCCGGGAAACGAAGATCGCCATCGTAGCCGATATGGGCAGCCTGAACCGCCTGCCACAGATTATCGGGCAGGGGAATACCCGCATGATGGCCTATACGGGCCGGGATTTCACCGCCGACGAGTGCCTGCGCATGGGACTTCTCAATGAGGTCTACGAAAATCAGGAAAGCCTGATGGCCGGGGCCTTGAAACTGGCGGAAGAAATCGCCGATAACTCTTCCGCGGCCGTTAAAGGGACAAAGAAGATTCTTAACTACATGGAGGATCACAGTGTAGATGACGGCCTGAAATACGTCGCCGCCTGGAACTCGGCCTTCTTCAATACGAAGGACATCCAGGACGCCTTTGTGAAATCCATGGAGAAAAAGAAGGGCAAGCAGAAATAAATTAGCTGAATTTAGAACGCCGCGCCGGTTCGGAAAAGCAGTAATCTGGGGACGCCATACTGATTCCTGAGAATTCAGAAATCAGTATGGCGTCCCCAGATTACTTAAAGAAAACTATCGGCATATTTCTTTTAGGAAGAAAGGGCTGCTGCTGACGTCGCCTACGAGACTACACGTTTGCAATCTATGCGTATTTATAATGAGGCACTCCGCATCACGCAACTTCAATTTTTACAGGTGTAACATTCTCAATGTTATCTGAAACAGGGCACCGGGTCTCTATTTCTTCAACAAAAGCTATTTTTTCTTCCTTCGTCATATCTGCGTCGATGTTTAATGTGACGTTTATACTTGTAATTCCGGGTCTGTTTTCCTTGCTTTTGCCAAGAATGATCTCCGTATCGAAGACCCCCTCAATTTTCATGTCCATACCGTTCAAATTAATGCGCTTCTGCTTGGCAATGATTCTGGCCACGGTGCCGATACAGCCTGCCAGGGAAGTGAAAAGATACTCGATGGGGTTCGGGCCTTCGTCATCCCCGCCTCCTGCCTGGGGTTGGTCAACATAAAGAGTGTGATTTCCAGCCTTTACTTCAACCTTAAATTTCTCACCAAGTTTTGCCTCAATCGATACTGTCTTCATTTTCGCCATGGTATTTCCTCCAAAAGTATTTTTTATTCCTTCAAATTCCCCTGCTGAGCCATTTATTCACGTGAGGGAGTAAATACGCTACTGTCCACTCATTGCAAGGAAATAATTACCGTGCGGGAATATAACCTGCGAAATTGCATAATAGTCAAGACTTTTATGCAATGCGCCGATTAATAGTCTTGTTATTCTCACCTCCGCAGGCGCTTCTCCCCCATCTTCATGGGAACCGCCACGGCCAAAGCGCATAGCATGAGGACCAGGCAAAAGGACACGACAAGCCAGACCCATTGGAGCGCATCCAAGCCCTGCCCCTTGATCCCGGCCATGAACACGGCATAGACCGGCCCCGCCTCCAAAACAATGACCAGGGCAATAAAGCCCGCGCAGATGGTCATGTAGAGGAGTCCTCCGAAGCTGGTCACCGTCTGGGTGGGGTTCTCCGATGTGAAATCGGGATAGGCAGCCCCGAAACCGATTCCTAAGGCCACGATCCCGGGGACCATAAAAAAGACGGTGGTCACGGAAAGGACCATCATAAAAGGGGTCACATCAAGGAGGAAGTTGGAGACCACAATCAGGACCTCGCTCAGGATTACCAGGGGCAAATAATAGATGAAAAACTTTATCCACAGGAAGGTGTGGATGGACACAGGGGAGGAGCGGACGATCCAGAAAGATTGCCCCTCCAGGCTTACCGCCGGGAAGACGAAACGCGCCGCGATGGCCGTCAGGACAAACGTCGCCAGCCCCATGTTAAGGAAAGAAAAGAGATTCTGAAGATAAACGGTTTTTATCGGCGTCCGGTCCAGAGGAAGGACAGAAAAATTGTAAAGATACACGACGATCAGAGCCAGGAGGAGAAACAACTGGGGCCATTGGGTCTGATCACGGAAGAAGGTCTTGATCTCCTTAACGGCCAGGGCCTTCACCGGGGCCGGGAGAAATGATAGCAGCCCATCCCATCTTTTTCGGGCAGGGGACGAGGCGAACAATCTCGCCGGCGTGGTCTGGGACTGAGAATAACCGCGAAAATACCAGCTTTCCGAAATCCAGACATTTATAAAAAGGAGCGCCATACCCCCGGTCATGGATAGGGCAAGGTTAAAGCAGGCCTGGCCCTTCCTTCCCAGCATGCTGGCCTGAATGCTCTCATAGATCCAGGTCGTGGGCAGAAGGGGTGAACCGGTGGTCTCCATGGATTGGAGATAAACGGCGACAGAATTGAAGGCCTCGGGGTTGACAAGCTGTTCCGGCCGCATCATCCGCACGGCGATGACTACGACCAGGATCAGCAGGACCCCGAAGAAGACGGAGATGGTGCGAATCCGGCCGGCCGGCAGGACCGTCGCCGCCCCCAGCACGGCCAGGGTGCTCAGTCCCGAGGCCACGAGACAGAGAGAAAAGATCGACAAAAACGAGATACCGTAGAAAAAAATCCCGGCCTTGAAAACCATGCCGTAGGAAAGAAAGATTGGCAGGCTGAACAGGACCACCATCCAGGAGCTGTCGATCAGGCTCTCCAGCCAGCGGGCCAGAAAGACCTGGCCTGCCGCAACGGGGAGGGAATGGACCAGGGGGAGGTCCCGGCTGATGTATAGCTTTGAGAGCGTCACAATAACACTGCTAAAGAGGAGGAGGGTAAAAAAGATCATTATTACCATGGACATGAGCTTGGCCGCCAGGATATCGCCAAATCCTTCGACGCCCTTGAAATAGGTCAGGACCCGGTAAAACATCATGTAGATGCCGAGCCAGAAGACAAGGCCAATCGCGCTGAAGAAATATAGCCTCGCCCGGCTATCCCAGGCCCCCCGTGAGATCCTGCCGTTTAAAAAAGTCCAGAGCCGCGGCTTCATAAGAGTGAGGACCGCCTTCATTCCATGCCCTCTTCGGCGGTCAGTCGTAAAAAAATATCTTCGAGGTCCCCTTCTCGCATTTGGGCGGACCGTTTCAGCTCCTCCATGGTTCCCAAGGCAATCAGGGATCCCTTGTGGATGACGCCGATCCGGTCACAGAGGTCCTCGGCTACGACCAGGGTGTGGGTGGACATGAAGATCGTTGTCCCCTGGACCGCCAGGGAGCGCAGCATATCCTTCACCATGCGGATGGCTCCGGGATCGAGGCCGACCATTGGTTCATCGACGATGATCACCGTCGGATTATGGAGAAGGGCCGCCGCAATGATCAGGCGCTGTTTCATGCCGTGCGAGTAAGCCTCGATAAGTTCCTGACGCCAGTTAAAAAGGGAGAAGGTATTCAGGAGTTCCTCTGCCTTTGAGGTGAACGTCCCTTCCTCAACCCCGAAGAGATCCGCCGAAAAACGCATAAACTCCCAGCCTGTAAGTTTTTCATAGAGATACGGCCGGTCCGGAATGAAGCCGATCTTCTTTTTGACCTCCACCGGGTGTTCCACCAGGGATTGACCATCGATGATTACCGTCCCTGAGGAGGGGGCCAGAATCCCACCCATCATGCGGATGGTGGTCGTTTTCCCCGCCCCGTTAGGACCGATGAAACCGAA
>Ga0172379_10004975_pt1 | contig 19020 bp, 18 predicted proteins | sample GrowelOW334metaG_FD_119756 | JGI IMG/M metagenome (GOLD analysis project Ga0172379, IMG submission 119756) | Groundwater microbial communities from an aquifer near a municipal landfill in Southern Ontario, Canada - Groundwater well OW334 metaG | ecosystem: Environmental > Aquatic > Deep...
AAAACCGCAGGTTGGGGGTTCGAGTCCCTCCTGACGTGCAGAAAGCTTCAAAACACTATGATAAATAAAATAAAAGCCTTCTTTAATGATGTCGTCAAAGAAATGAAAAAAGTTACTTGGCCGACAAAAGATGAACTCAAAGAATCAACAACTATTGTTATTGTTGTTTGTTTGATTTTTGCCGCGTTGACCTACGTCATCGATATGGCAATCACCCAGGTTTTTAAAGGAATATTTTAGGTATAATCGATGGATTCTCGATGGTATGTAGTTAGAACGTTTTCAGGACATGAAAACAAGGTCAAAAATCTTATTGATGCTGAGTTAAAAGATAACGAAAAACTCCTCGTAAAGATCCAGCAAGTCCTTGTTCCTACTGAAAAAGTTTTTGAAGTACGTGACGGAAAGAAAAGAAGTAAAACGAAAAACTTCTTTCCGGGATACATCCTTTTACAAGCTGAACTTGATGCTCAAGTAAAAGATTTTATTCTTAATACTCCGTCTGTTATGGGATTCCTCGGCCAACAAAACAACCCAAATCCGCTTCAGCCGGAAGAAGTTAAAAGAATTGTTGGTAGAATAACTCAAGAGGCGGGTGAAGAAAGAAGTGAGACGATATTCAGAACCGGCGATCTCGTTAAAATTATTGATGGTCCATTTAATAATTTTACCGGTAGTATTGAAGAAGTTAACGAAGAAAAAATGAAAATTAAAGTGTTGGTCTCAATTTTCGGCAGAAAAACTCCTGTCGAAATTGATTTTGTTCAAGCAGAGTTAGAGAAGTAAATTCTAAAGGAACGTTACAATGGCTAAGAAAATCACAGGTTATATTAAATTACAAATTCCAGCCGGAAAAGCTAATCCTTCTCCTCCGGTAGGTCCTGCATTAGGTCAAAAAGGTGTTAATATCATGGAGTTTTGCAAGCAGTTCAATGCAAAAACTTCCGGTCAAGAAGGCTTAATTATTCCTGTAGTTATTACAGTTTTTTCAGACAAGTCCTTCACCTTTATTACTAAAACTCCTCCTGCGGCTGTTCTCTTAAAGAAAGCTGCTAAAGTTGAAAAAGGATCGGCTGAATCGAATAAAATAAAGGTTGGCAAAGTTTCTAAAACTCAGGTTGAAGAAATTGCCAAATTAAAAATGCCAGATCTTAACGCAAATGATGTTGAACATGCTATGAGTATGGTTGCAGGAACCGCCAGAAGCATGGGCATTACTGTTGATGAATAATTAAATAATGAGATGATTTCAATATGAAAACTTCAAAAAGAGTTCAAGCAATTAATAAAGCGATTGATAAAAATAAAGATTATACAATTGCCGACGCAGTTAAAACCCTTCAAGAACAAACAAAAGTTAAGTTTGTCGAATCACTTGATTGCGCTGTTCGTTTGGGTGTTGATCCAAGACATGCAGATCAAATGATAAGAGGAACGGTTTCTCTTCCAAACGGAACCGGCAAAGAAGTTCGGGTTTTGGTAATGGCTAAAGGTCCGAAAGCGAAAGAAGCTTTAGACGCAGGCGCAGATTATGCAGGCTTGGAAGATTATTTAGAAAAAATTAAAGGCGGATGGGCTGATATCGACGTGCTTATTGCAACTCCCGATGTTATGGCTGAAGTTGGTAAGCTTGGTAAAATATTAGGTCCAAAAGGATTAATGCCTAATCCTAAAAGCGGCACCGTTACTATGGATGTAGAAAAAGCCGTTAAAGAAGTTAAAGCCGGAAAGATCGAATTCCGAGTTGATAAAACCGGGATCGTACATGTTTCCGTCGGTAAATTAAATTTTGAAACTGACAAATTAGTCGAGAATACAAACGCATTTCTTAATATGATAGTTAAACTGAAACCTGCCAGCGCGAAAGGAACCTACGTTAAAAGTGTTTTCCTTTCATCCACTATGGGACCAGGATTGAAGATATCAAAAGAAGAAGTGGCTGTACACTAAAAGTTTATTACGCACTGTAATGCTTCTATCCGACTCCATGTCAATAACTAAAATGATGTAGGAGAAAAATGAATAAAAATGAAAAAGCTGAAGTTGTAGAAAAAGTAGTTGATTTGGTAAACAAATCTACCGCCCTTTACATAACAGACTACAGCGGAATTAACGTCGAAGATATTAAAAATCTTCGGAGAGAATTCAGAAAACAAGGCGCTCAATATAAAGTAATCAAAAATACTTTGTTGAAAAGAGCCTTAGTTCAAGCTGGAAAATATGAAAAACTCGAAGCAAGCTTAATCGGGATGACCGGTGCTGTTTTTGCTGGAGAGAATTCTGTTGCACCGGCTAAAATCATCAAGAAATATTACTCGGACAAACAAAAATTATCTTTAAAAGCCTGCTATATAGAATCGCAGTATTTTGATGGTAAATTGCTTGATCAATTGGCTACTCTTCCGAGTAAACCGGAAATTATTGCAGGAATTCTTGGAAGTCTCGATGCCCCTGCTTCCGGAATTGTTGGTGTTATCAATTCTGTACTACGCGAGCTTGTTAGTGTGGTTGACGAAATCGCCAAGAAAAAAGCCGCTTAAATAAATTTTAATAAAGAAAATAATAGGAGATCTGAAATGTCCGAAAAAGTTGCTGAATTAGTAGAAAAAATAAAAAGCTTAACCTTAGTTGAAGCCTCTGAATTGAAAAAAGCTTTGGAAGAAGAATTTGGTGTTACTGCCGCTGCCCCTGTTGTTATGGGTGCCGCTGTTGCCGCTGCCGCTGCGCCGGTTGAAGAACAAACCGAATTTAACGTTATCCTCATTGCTGCAGGCGAGAAAAAAATCAACGTAATTAAAGTTGTCCGCGCTCATACCGGATTAGGTTTGAAAGAAGCAAAAGACCTTGTTGACGGCGCTCCAAAACCGGTTAAAGAAAGTGTCTCTAAAGACGAAGCCGAAAAACTTAAAAAAGAACTTGAAGAAGCCGGCGCTACAGTAGAAGTAAAATAATTATTAACTTTTTATTTCATCGTTCCCTTTTCTTAAAAAGTGATCCCGATTACTTCGGGATCGCTTTTTCTTTTTGTTTGTAATGATGATACAGGATACAAGCTATGATTTCGAAAACTAATTGGAGGATTTCACTTGGCTAAACAAAGAATTTCCTTTGGAAAAATTAAACCGGTTCTTCCTATCCCGGATTTGCTCGATATTCAAAAAGAATCTTTTGAAGAATTCTTACAGCGTAATATTCCTAATGCTCAACGCGAAAATAAAGGACTTCAAGCTGTCTTTACTTCCAACTTCCCAATTTTTGATAATAAAGAAAATTTCAGACTGGATTTTGTTGAATACAATATCGAAAAAGCCCGCTATTCAATTCAAGAATGTATTGAAAAGGGACTCACTTTTGCCGCTCCCTTAAAAGCAAAATTAAGACTTGCAACAAAAGACCCCGATACCGAAGAATTTATCAATGCCGTAGAGCAAGAAGTATATCTTGGAAACCTTCCGTTTATGACGGAACAGGGAACGTTTGTAATTAACGGCGCTGAACGGGTTGTTGTTACCCAGCTTCATCGTTCTCCCGGAGTTGCTTTCTCACAAACTATTCACCCGAACGGGACACCACTTTACGCGGCAAGAATTATTCCGCTAAAAGGTTCGTGGGTTGAATTTGCAACCGATATTAATCATATTTTGTATGTTTATATCGATAGAAGAAAAAAATTCCCTTCAACAACTTTATTAAGAGCGCTTGGTTATACAAACGATGAAGAAATTCTCCAACTCTTCGATTTAGTTGAAACCGTAAACGTGAATAAAGTTCAAATTGAAAACTACATCGGCAGAATGATTGCCAGCGATGTTTTCGATACATCAAGCGGTGAAATTTTCCTCTCAAGAGAAAGTATTTTCTCCGAAGAAGATGTTGAAAGAGTAAAAGATGCCGAAGTTGAAGAAATCAAATTTATAAGTGAAGAAATAAACACCGATCAGAGTTTAATTCTCAATACCTTAAGAAAAGATCCGGCGCATACTAAAGAAGAAGCTCTGTTCGCAATTTATCGTCAGCTTCGCACCGGTGAAGCTCCGGACGTTGATACCGCCGCTTCTCTAATTGAAAAACTTTTCTTTAATGACAAACGTTATGACCTTGGTGATGTTGGTCGTCATCGTATGAACGATAAATTAAAATTAGATATTCCGGAAACAACCACCGTTCTTACTCCGGTTGATATTATTGAAATTATGCGCTATATCATCCGCATGAAAAACGGGTTGGAATCGACAGACGATATCGATCACTTAGGAAATAGAAGAGTTAGAACTGTCGGCGAACAAATTCAACAGCAATTCAACGTTGGTATTTCGCGTATGTCGAGAACCATTAAAGAACGTATGAATGTTCGCGACTCAGAAAACTTTACTCCGCAAGAATTAGTAAACGCCAGAACAATAAGCAGCGTTATTAATGCATTCTTCGGAACAAATCCGCTATCTCAATTTATGGATCAGACAAATCCACTTGCAGAGTTAACGCACAAGAGGAGAATGTCTGCCTTAGGACCTGGCGGATTGACAAGAGAACGCGCCGGATTCGAAGTTCGTGACGTTCATTATACACATTACGGAAGATTATGCCCGATCGAAACTCCTGAAGGTCCGAACATCGGTCTTATTTCTTCGTTAACGATATTTGCAAGAGTAAACAAATACGGATTCCTTGAAACTCCTTACCGAAAAGTTAAAGGGAAAAAAGCTACTGAAGAAGTAACCTATTTAACTGCAGAACAAGAAGATTTATACACGATAGCTCAGGCAAATGCCGAGTTGAACGAAAAAAATGAATTCATGAACGATCGTATTAAGTCAAGGAATAAAGGTGAATTTCCTATCGTTCATCACGATCAATTACAGTTTATGGATGTTGCTCCTGCGCAGATAGTAAGCGCCGCCGCAACCTTAATTCCGTTCCTTGAACATGATGATGCTAACAGAGCTCTGATGGGTTCAAACATGATGCGTCAAGCAGTTCCGCTGATGATTACGGAAGCGCCGATTGTAGGAACCGGCTTTGAAGGAAAAATTGCCGTCGATTCACGTGCGGTTATTCTTGCCGAAGATGACGGCTTTGTAGAATATGTTGATTCAAATAAAATTGTTGTTATTTATGATTTAGATCCGAAATCAATTGAAGCCATTACAAGCTTTTACGATGTACGAAGAGAAACTTATCAATTGATTAAATTCACCGGAACCAACCAGGAAACAAGCATCAACCAAAAACCGATTGTTAAAGAAGGACAACGCGTTAAAAAAGGTGATGTTATTGCCGATGGCTGTGCAACCGACCAAGGTGAACTTGCTCTTGGCAGAAACGTTCTTGTGGCTTTTATGCCATGGCGCGGTTACAACTTTGAGGATGCTATTATTTTAAGTGAAAGACTTGTTGCCAACGATACTTTTACCTCGCTTCATGTTGAAGAATTTGAGTTGCAAGTAAGAGAAACAAAACGTGGTGAAGAAGAACTTACAAGAGAAATTCCAAACGTAAGTGAAGAAGCCGTAAAGAATCTTGACGAAAACGGAATTGTTCACGTCGGCGCAGAAGTAAAAGAAGGTGATATTCTGATTGGAAAAATTACTCCGAAAGGGGAAACCGATCCGACACCTGAAGAAAAATTATTACGCGCGATCTTTGGCGATAAGGCAGGCGATGTTAAAGACGCTTCCCTAAAAGCTTCTCCCGGTATTCGCGGAACGGTTATTAAAACAAGATTATTCAGCCGTAAGAAAAAAGAAGCTGACGGTAAGAAGGTTGAGAAAAAATCTTTCGAACAAGTTGAAGCGGCTCATAAAGTTAAAACTACCGCTCTATATAAAAAATTGATTGATAAATTAACCACAATTTGTAACGGACAAACTTCTGTCGGCATCCGCGATGTGGATGGCTCTGTTGTGCTGAGAAGCGGTACGGTAATTAAAGAAAAAACTTTTTCTGATCTTGATGACGTTACAAAATTAGATTACACAAACGGCTGGTTTGAAACTAAAAAAGTAAACCAGATCATTCAAAAATTATATGCAAATTATTTTGATACGCTTTCAGATTTTGAAGAAGATTTCAAGCGTGAAAAAATTAAAATCCAAATTGGAGATGAATTACCTCCTGGAATCGTTCAACTTGCAAAAGTTTACGTTGCTAAAAAACGTAAAATTTCTGTTGGCGATAAAATGGCGGGACGACACGGTAACAAAGGTGTTGTTTCTAAAGTTGTTCCGGTTGAAGATATGCCTTTTATGCCCGATGGAACTCCTGTTGATATTATCTTAAATCCGCTTGGCGTTCCTTCACGTATGAACCTCGGTCAATTGTACGAAACTGCACTTGGCTGGGTAGGAAAACTTCTCGGAGTAAAATTTGCCACTCCTATTTTTGATGGAGCAAAATTATCCGATGTTGAAAACTGGCTTGAAAAAGCCGGCTTGGACAAAGGCAGCAAAATTGAACTTTACGATGGAAGAAGTGGCGAAAAATTCCATCAGAAAGTTACTTGCGGTTATATTTATATGTTGAAACTGGGTCATATGGTTGACGATAAGATCCATGCCCGTTCAATTGGACCATACTCGTTAATTACGCAGCAACCACTTGGTGGAAAAGCGCAATTTGGTGGTCAAAGATTTGGTGAGATGGAAGTTTGGGCGTTAGAAGGTTACGGAGCATCAAATATTTTACAGGAAGTATTAACTGTAAAAAGTGATGACGTTGCCGGACGTTCCAAAGTGTATGAAGCTATTGTTAAAGGTGAAAATTTACCGGTACCTAATGTACCTGAATCGTTTAACGTTCTTATTAAAGAACTTCAAGGCTTAGGCTTAGATATTCACATTAATTAACGCTGAACAATTTATAAAAGTCCCGACTTATGCGGGATAAGGAGATTAGAAATGTCCTTCAGAAATCAAGAAAATACTGTAAGAGAAATTACAAATATTACTATCACCCTGGCAAGCCCGGATGATATTTTATCGCGGTCTCATGGTGAAATAACCAAACCGGAAACGATCAATTATAGAACGTTTCGTCCGGAAAAAGATGGTCTCTTCTGCGAAAAAATATTCGGACCAACTCGTGATTGGGAATGTTATTGCGGTAAATATAAAAGGATTAGATACAAAGGTATTGTCTGCGATCGTTGCGGTGTTGAAGTAACTCAGAAAAGTGTGCGAAGAGAAAGAATGGGACACATAGCACTTGCTGTTCCCGTCGTTCATATTTGGTTCTTCCGCTCACTTCCGTCTAAAATCGGAAATATGCTCGGATTTAGTACGAAAGAACTCGAAAGAATTATTTATTACGAATCTTACGTAGTTATGAATCCTGGTCCAACCGGTCTTAAGAGAAAAGATTTAATTTCGGAAGATCAATACTTTGAAGTATTAAATTCTTTACCTGCTGGAAATGACAGACTGCCGGAAAATGATCCGAATAAATTCTATGCACGTATTGGTGGAGATGCAGTTAAAGAATTATTAAAACAAACTGATACCGAAGCGCTTTTCAATGCATTACGTGAACAAGTAAAAATTGAAACTTCACAGCAGAAAAAAGAAGAAATGCTTAAAAGATTAAAAGTCATTGAAGCATTCCGCGAAAAAGAAGGAAAACTTCCAAACAAACCAGAATGGATGACGCTCAGCTATATTCCTGTAATTCCGCCTGAACTTCGCCCTCTTGTTCCTCTTGAAGGAGGAAGATTTGCAACTTCAGATTTAAATGATTTGTATAGACGCGTAATTATCCGTAATAACCGTTTAAAAAGATTAATTGACATTAAAGCTCCTGAAGTTATTCTTCGTAACGAAAAAAGAATGCTTCAAGAAGCAGTTGATGCGTTGTTTGATAATTCACGCCGCGGTTCTGCCGTTAGAAGCGATAACAATCGTCCTTTAAAATCTTTAAGTGATGTACTTAAAGGAAAACAAGGAAGATTCCGTCAAAATCTTTTAGGAAAAAGAGTTGATTATTCAGGTCGTTCGGTAATTGTAGTTGGTCCTGAATTAAAATTACATCAATGCGGTTTACCAAAAGATATGGCGGTTGAATTATTCAAACCGTTCGTTATCAGAAAACTTATTGAACGCGGACACAACAAAACTGTAAAAAGCGCCAAAAAAGTTGTTGATAGAAAAGATCCGATTATTTGGGAAGTTTTAGAAAAAATTATTGATGGTCACCCGGTATTATTAAACCGCGCACCAACGTTGCATAGACTTGGTATCCAGGCTTTTCAACCGGTACTTATAGATGAAAAAGCTATCCGTCTTCACCCAATGGTTTGTACGGCTTTCAATGCGGATTTTGACGGCGATCAAATGGCTGTTCACGTTCCGCTTTCGTATGAAGCTCAGTTAGAAGCATCGTTGTTAATGCTTAGTTCGCATAATATTCTTTCACCGCAGAACGGAAGCCCGATCGTTGTTCCAACGCAGGATATCGTTCTTGGTTGTTATTATTTAACAAAGAAGCGAGATGGTGATCTCGGAGAAGGAATGACATTTAGTTGTCCGGAAGAAGCGATCATTGCTTATAATAACAAAGTGGTTGGATTACACGCAAAAGCAAATGTGAGAATTAACGGTGAAATTATTGAAACTACCATTGGTAGAATCATTTTCAATCAAATCGTTCCAAAAGAAATGGGATTTTTTAACCACCTTCTTATTAAGAAAACCTTCGGTGGATTTATCGGTCAAGTCTTTTTAAAACTTGGCAATAAAGTTACTGCAAAATTCCTTGATGATTTAAAAGAAACCGGATTCCGTTACGCTACTGCTGGCGGCTTATCCATTAGCTTTAGCGACATGCTTATCCCCGCTGAAAAAGAAACTTATATCAGCAGTGCAAATGAAAAAGTTGATCAAATTCTGAATGAACATGAACAAGGTGTAATTACAGATACTGAGCGTTATAATAAAATTATTGACGTTTGGACACACACCACCAACGATGTTGCAAAAATCTTGATGGAAAAATTAAAGAATGCTGAAAACGGATTTAATGCAGTCCACATGATGGTTGATTCAGGTGCAAGAGGTTCTCAAGAACAAGTTCGCCAGTTAGCCGGTATGCGCGGATTGATGATGAAACCGCAAAAATCTTTAACCGGTCAAGCGGGAGAAATTATCGAGAACCCGATTATTGCAAACTTCAAAGAAGGATTATCGGTTCTTGAATATTTTATCTCTACACACGGTGCAAGAAAAGGTCTTGCAGATACTGCTCTTAAAACAGCTGACGCCGGTTATCTTACAAGAAGATTAGTTGATGTTTCCCAAGATGTTATTATTACGGATATTGATTGCGGAACCATTCTCGGAATTCATATTACCGCTTTAAAAGATGTTGAAGAAGAAAGAGAACCGCTTGCAGAACGTATAACCGGAAGAGTTTCTCAAGAAGATATTTATGATTCCAAAACCGACGAACTGCTTGTTGGCGCCGGTGAACTAATTACAGAAACCATTGCACAACGGGTTGAAGACGCAAATATAGATTCAGTTTATATCAGAACAGTTCTTACTTGCGAATCGAAACATGGCGTTTGCGCTAAATGTTACGGAAGAAATTTAACTACCGGAAAATTAGTTGAAGTTGGTGAAGCTGTTGGAGTTGTTGCCGCACAATCGATCGGAGAACCCGGTACGCAGCTAACCTTAAGAACATTCCACCTTGGAGGAACATCTTCGCGTATTGCAAGTCAGTCTCAAGTAGAAACTGCAGTAGGCGGTTATATCAAATTCAACAGAATTAACTCAGTTGAAAAAGAAGGTTTCTTCGGAAAAGTTCAAGTTGTAACCGGACGCCGTGGTTCAGTTGAAATATATGACGATAATGATGTTGTTATTAAAAAGTATGATGTTCCTTACGGTGCGGAATTGCATGTTCGTGAAGGGACAAAAGTAACAAAGAAAACCGCATTGTATAACCACGATCCATACAATTCGCTTATCATCACCGATATAGCCGGTAAAGTTAAATTTATTGATTTGCTTGATAACAATACGATACAGCAGATCACTGATGAACAAACCGGACACGTTCAGAAAATTGTAATCGAATCAAAAGATAAAAATTTAACTCCAAGTATAGCCATTGAAGCTCATGATGGTACTTCCAAAACATTTAACTTGCCGATTCGTGCATTTTTATCTGTTGAAGAAGGAGAAGAAATTCCAGCAGGTACTATTCTTGCAAAAATTTCTAAACAAGCTTCAAAATCAAGAGATATTACGGGTGGTCTTCCAAGAGTAACTGAACTTTTTGAAGCGCGCAGTCCGCAAGAACCTGCAATTGTTTCTGAAATCGAAGGAATTGTTAAATTCGGTACAAGAAAAAAAGGTTCGCGAGAAATTCTTATAGCTGCAATTGATGAATCGGATCAGAAAAAATATAACGTGCCGTTATCAAAACATATTTTGGTACAAGAAGGCGATGAAATCCCTGCCGGTGAAAAAATTACCGATGGACCGATAAATCCGCATGATATTTTGAAGATCAACGGTACAAATGCAGTCCAGGAATATCTTTTAAATGAAATTCAGGATGTTTACCGTTTACAAGGTGTAAAAATTAACGATAAACATATTGAAGTTATTGTAAGACAGATGTTGCAAAAACTTCGCATCGTTGATTCCGGTGATTCTAAGTTTCTTGAAGACGATACCGTTGATCGCTATGATTTCTTTGAAGAAAATCAAAGAATATCAAATTCAGTTGTCGTTGCTGCAAAAGGTGACTCTAAGTTAAAAGAAGGACAAGTAGTATCAAAAGCTAAATTGCGCGAAATTAATGCCGACCTTAAACGAAAAGCAAAAAAAGAAATAGAAGTTCGCGAAGCCAAACCGGCTACTTTCGAACACATTTTACTTGGCATAACACAAGCAGCGTTATCAACCGAAAGCTTTATCTCGGCAGCGTCTTTCCAGGAAACAACAAAAGTATTAACCAATGCTGCTATTGCGGCTAAGAATGATACTCTACGCGGACTGAAGGAAAATGTTGTTATGGGTCAATTAATTCCGGCTGGAACCGGTTTGAAGAAGTACAGAAACATTATTTTGAAGTCAGCAGAGCAAGAAGTTGAAGAATCACCAAGTATTTCTCAAGAAGCCTAAAATAAAAAGTAAAAAACATACTGGTTTTCTTGACAAAAAATAATATTAGTCCTATATTGTAAGGCTAATTTTTTTAATTAAAGAATTTTTGGAGAGTTATTAGTGCCAACAATAAACCAATTAGTGCGAAAAGGTCGCAAGGTTATTAAACAGAACAGCAAGGCACCCGCACTTGACGGATGCCCGCAAAAACGTGGAGTTTGTACAAGAGTTTATACTACTACTCCCAAAAAGCCTAACTCTGCATTAAGAAAAGTTGCAAGAGTTCGCTTGACAAACAATATGGAAGTTACCGCATATATTCCGGGTGAAGGTCACAACCTTCAAGAGCACTCAATCGTTTTAATACGCGGTGGAAGAATTAAAGATCTTCCCGGTGTTCGCTACCATATTATCCGCGGAACTCTTGATACAAGCGGTGTTGAAGATAGAAAACAAAGTAGATCTAAATACGGTGCTAAAAAACCTAAATCGAAATAAGAAGTATGAGAAAGAAAAGAGCTGAAAAGCGTTATATAAAACCCGATCCTAAATACAATGATATGGTTGTTGCAAAATTTGTTAATGCCATTATGTATGAAGGGAAGAAATCAGTCGCAAGGGATATAGTTTATTCTGCGTTTGATATTCTTGAAGAAAAAACAAAAAAACCGGGTGTCGAAGTTTTCAAAAAAGCGATGAGTAACGTTCAACCTCTTATTGAAGTTCGCAGTAGAAGAGTCGGTGGCGCTACCTATCAAGTCCCGATGGAAGTTCGCCCTGAAAGACGAATTGCTCTTGCGATGAGATGGATTAAAACCTACGCTCGTAAAAGAAGTGAGAAATCGATGTCCGTTAAATTAGCTAACGAACTCTTAGCGGCTTCAAATAACGAAGGATCTTCTGTAAAGAAAAAAGAAGAAACTCATAAAATGGCTGAAGCAAATAAAGCTTTCGCTCATTTTAAATGGTAATGAAAATTTAAGAAAGAAGAATGGCACAACTTTACCCCATAGAAAAAGTTCGTAATATTGGTATTATGGCTCATATAGACGCCGGAAAAACTACTACGACCGAAAGAATTTTATATTATACAGGCAAATTGCATCGACTCGGTGAAGTGCATGACGGCGCTGCTACGATGGATTGGATGGAACAGGAAAAAGAGCGCGGTATTACCATTACAAGCGCTGCAACTACATGTTATTGGAATGATCATCAAATAAATATTATTGATACTCCCGGTCACGTTGATTTTACCGCTGAAGTTGAAAGATCTCTTAGAGTTTTAGACGGCGCTATCGCATTGTTTTGTGCGGTTGGCGGAGTTGAACCACAATCAGAAACTGTTTGGAGACAAGCTGATAAATATCAGGTTCCGAGAATAGCTTTTATTAACAAAATGGACCGTATCGGAGCTGATTTTTACAATGCTCTTCAAATGATTCGTGAGAGATTGGGAGCTAACGCTATCCCGGTAACTTTGCCAATCGGCGAAGGTGATTTGTTCTCAGGAATTATTGATTTGATATCGTTTAAATGTATTATGTATCGTGAAGAGACGCTTGGTAGTACCTTTGACGAAATTGAGATTCCTCAAGGATTAAGAAAACTTGCAGACAAATATCGCACTGAAATGTTGGAAGCCGTTTCCGATGTTGACGATACGTTGTTAGAAAAATATCTTGCAGGTAAAGAAATTTCCGAACAGGAAATTATTAAAGTTTTAAGAACAGCAACAATTGAAGCAAAAATAATTCCCGTCCTTTGCGGATCTTCATTTAAAAATAAAGGCGTTCAACGTCTTTTAGATGCTGTTGTCGAATTCCTTCCGGCACCTTCTGATTCGCTTGATGTTATTGCGCACCACGTAGGAAGCAATGATACGATAAGAAGAAAAATTGATGAGAATGAAAAATTTACTGCTCTAGCTTTTAAAATGATGAATGATCCTTTCGTTGGGAAGTTGACATTCTTTAGAGTTTATTCAGGTAAGCTTGAAGCAGGTTCTTATGTTTACAATTCTGTTAGTCAGAAAAAAGAACGAATCAGCCGATTACTACAGATGCACGCAAACCATCGTGAAGAAATTGATAGTGTTCGTGCCGGTGATATTGCCGCTGCAATCGGTCTAAAATTTACGAGAACCGGTGATACTTTATGCAGTGAAAATGATCCGGTGATTATGGAAAAAATTATTTTTCCGGAACCTGTTATCCAAATTGCTATTGAACCAAAAACAAAAGCTGATCAGGATAAACTTTCTGAAGCGTTGGCAAAACTCTCTGAAGAAGACCCGACTTTTAAAGTTAAAGTTGATGATGAAACCAGCCAGACGCTTATAAGCGGTATGGGCGAACTTCATCTTGAAATACTTGTTGATAGAATGAGACGTGAATTTAAAGTTGAAGCAAATGTTGGAAAGCCGCAAGTAGCTTATCGAGAGACAATAACCAGTACAGTTAACGCTGAAGGTAAATTTGTAAAACAATCCGGCGGACGAGGAAAATTTGGTCACGTTTGGTTGGAGATTAGCCCAAATGAAGTAGGAAAAGGATACGAATTTATTAATGGTATTGTTGGCGGTGTAGTTCCGAAAGAATATATCACTCCGGTTTCGGCGGGTATTCAAGAAGCAATGAAAAATGGGGTTGTTGCCGGATTTCCAATGGTAGATATTAAAGTAAAATTATATGACGGCTCCTATCATGATGTAGATTCTGATGAATTATCTTTTAAGGTTGCTGGTTCAATGGGTTTTAAGGCTGGTGCAAGAAAAGCTAACCCGATTCTTTTAGAACCTATAATGGCCGTTGAAGTTGTTTCTCCGGAAGATTACCTGGGAGATGTGATGGGAGATTTGAACTCTAGAAGAGGAAGAATTGAAGGCTTTGCAGCAAGAAAAGATGCACAGGTAATAAAAGCTCAAGTTCCTCTTGCAGAAATGTTCGGATATTCTACTGTTTTACGTTCTATGACGCAGGGAAGAGCTATTTATTCAATGCAGTTTTCACATTATGCAGAAGTTCCTAAATCAGTTGCGGAAGAAATTGCTGAAAAATCAACCGGGAAAAGTCGTTAAAAAAACAAATAATTTTTTAGAAATCAATGAAAGTAAGTAAAAAGGAGAATTAAATGGCCAAAGAAAAATTTGACAGAAGTAAACCGCACGTAAACGTCGGAACAATCGGTCACGTAGATCATGGTAAAACAACCTTGACCGCAGCTATCACAATGGCTCTTGCCAGAAAAGGTCTTTCTCAAGTGAGAACATTCGATTCTATTGATAATGCTCCTGAAGAAAGAGAACGTGGTATTACCATCGCTACAGCACACGTAGAATATTCTACTGCAAAGAGACATTATGCTCACGTTGACTGCCCCGGTCACGCAGATTATGTAAAAAACATGATCACCGGCGCTGCCCAAATGGATGGTGCTATTCTTGTCGTGGCTGCGACGGATGGTCCTATGCCTCAAACAAGAGAACATATTCTTTTAGCGCGTCAAGTTGGCGTTCCTAAAATTGTTGTGTTTATGAATAAAGTTGATATGGTAGATGATCCAGAATTGATTGAATTAGTTGAAGAAGAAATTAGAGATTTATTAAAGAAATATGAATTCCCCGGTGATGAAATTCCTATTATCAAAGGCTCTGCTTTGCATGCTTTAGAAGCCGGTGCAAGCGGCGCTGAGACAACAGATGAACGTTATAACTGCATTTGGGAATTAATGGATGCTGTTGATAGCTATATCCCTGTTCCGGAAAGAAGCGTTGACAAACCTTTCTTAATGCCTGTTGAAGACGTCTTCTCAATTACCGGACGCGGAACTGTTGCTACCGGAAGAGTTGAAAGAGGACAAGTAAAGATTCAGGAAGAAGTTGAACTTATCGGTTTGGGTTTGCACAAAAAGACTGTTGTAACCGGAATCGAAATGTTCAGAAAAGAATTAGATGCAGCTATGGCTGGAGATAACGCAGGTATTCTCTTACGTGGTATTGATAAAAATGAAATTGAAAGAGGAATGGTTTTAGCCAAAACCGGATCAATTACTCCTCACAAAAAATTTGAAGCTCAGGTTTACATCCTTTCAAAAGATGAAGGTGGACGTCATACTCCATTTTTCAACGGCTATCGTCCACAGTTCTATTTTAGAACAACTGACGTAACCGGAGTTGCTTCATTGCCAGAAGGTGTTGAAATGGTTATGCCTGGTGACGATGTTCGATTATCGATTGTATTAATTACTACCATTGCTATGGAAGAAGGATTGCGTTTTGCTATCCGCGAAGGTGGACGTACAGTTGGTGCCGGTGTTGTTGGTAAAATTATAGAATAAATGAATTGAATAACGAAAAGGGAGTTTTTAACTCCCTTTCGTTTCTAAATAATTGTTAAGGAGATATATAAGTGCCTGGTCAAAAGATTCGTATTAAACTAAAATCATATGATCATATTTTGATTGATAAATCTACTGAAAAGATTATCAAAACTGTTAGAAGTACCGGTGCGGTCGTTTCAGGTCCAATTCCATTGCCGACAAAGCGCACTCTTTATACGGTTTTACGTTCTCCTCATGTTGACAAAAAGTCACGTGAACAGTTTGAAACCAGAGCACATAAAAGAATTATCGATATTCATAATTCAAATTCCAAAACAATCGATTCTTTGAGCAAGCTGGATATTCCGGCTGGCGTTGACATCGAGATAAAGTTATAATGAAAGTTGGAGTAACCATGTCTGGGTTATTAGGAAAAAAATTAGGAATGACAAATATTTTTGATGCAGATGGTCAACGAGTAGTAGCCACAGCTATTATTGTTGGTCCCTGCAAAGTAACGGCAGTTAAAACCGTAGAGAAAAATGGTTATTCAGCATTACAAATTGGATTTCAGGAAAAGAAGGAAAAATCTTTTTCTAAACCTGAGATCGGATTTTTTAAAAAGAATAATCTCCCTTGTTATGCTGTACTTAAAGAATTTGCTTTTCCTTCTGTTGAATCATATAAAGTTGGTGATGATTTTAATGCTTCATTCTTTGTTGAAGGAGAAATGATCAAAGTTCGCGGTATTAGCAAAGGAAAAGGTTTTCAGGGTGTTATGAAAAGACATGGCTTTGGCGGTGTTGGTGGAGTAACACACGGTCAAAGTGATAGACTTAGAGCACCTGGTTCTATCGGTTCTTCATCTTATCCTTCAAGAGTTTTTAAGGGAATGAAAATGGCTGGAAGAATGGGAAATGACTCAATAACCGTTGCTAATTTGAAAGTTCTTAAAGTTAATGCCGAACAAAACGTAATTTTTGTTAAAGGCTGTATTCCCGGATCAATTAACTCAATAGTTGAATTGTATAAAAAGTAGTTTGGTAAAAAAATGTTAATAGATGTTTACAAAATAGATGGTACTTTGTCCGGCGAGAAAGTTGAACTGACTGACAGCGTTTTCGGAATTGAACCGAATGACCACGTTGTTTATTTATCGGTTAAAGCATATCTCGCAAACCAAAGACAAGGTACACATAAAACCAAAGAACGCGGCGAAGTTAGCGGCGGCGGCAAGAAACCCTGGAAGCAAAAAGGCAGAGGCGGCGCCCGTGCCGGAACAACTCGTTCACCTTTATGGGTTGGCGGCGGTACTATTTTTGGTCCTCGTCCGAGAGATTATAGACAAGACCTACCTAAAAAAGTTAAAGCTCTTGCAAGAAGATCGGCTTTAAGTTATAAAGTAAAAGATGAGCAGTTACTTGTTGTTGATGATTTTAATTTTGAAAATCCAACAACGCAAAGCTTTTTTTCAATTTTGAAAGCATTAAAGATCGACGGGAAAAAGACATTGCTTTTAACAAATGGGAAACAGGAAAACGTCTGGAAATCCGGAAGAAATATTAGTAAAGTAAAAGTTCTTGAAGCACAAAATGCTTCTCCTTATCAGATTCTAAATAATCAAGTTCTTTTAGTACAAAAAAGCGCAATTGCAGTTTTGAATAACAATCAAGCGGCGCCGAAAGAGGTGGTAAGCTAATGCAAGGTATTTTAATTAAACCACTCTTTACAGAAAAAGTTACTAAAAGTAATACCGACCAGAACAAATATGGTTTTGTGGTTTCGGTCAAAGCTAATAAAATTGAAATTTCAAGAGCGATTGCAAAGAAATTCAATGTAACAGTAACCGCCGTTAACACGGTTGTTAACAAAGGAAAAGTTAAAACGCAGCTTTCAAAAGGCGGCAGATTTACCGGAAATACTGCAAAATACAAAAAGGCTTTTGTCTCTTTGAAGTCCGGTGATAAAATAGATTTATTTGAGCAAGTTTAAGCAAATTCGATTTGGAGCTACAGTAAATGGCAATTAGAAAAATGAAACCCGTTACACCGGGAACGAGATTTATGTCAATTTCATCTTTTGATGAGATTACAAAATCTACACCGGAAAAATCATTAACGGTATCCTTAAAAAAATCCGGTGGTAGAAATAATCACGGCCGCATTACATCACGCCATATTGGCGGCGGACATAAAAGAAGATATCGCATAATTGATTTTAAAAGAGAAAAATTTGGGATTCCTGCAAAAGTATTTTCAATTGAATATGATCCAAACAGAACTGCAAGAATTGCTCTTCTTCATTATGTCGATGGTGAAAAAAGATATATCATCGCTCCGGACGGTTTGAAAGTTGGTGAAACCATTCAATCAGGCACCGGATCAGAAATTAAAATTGGTAACGCGCTTCCTTTAAAAGAATTACCGCTTGGAAGTTTTTTACATAACGTTGAAATGAAACCTGGTAAAGGCGGACAACTCGGCAGAAGCGCCGGCGCATCAATCCAATTGATGGCTAAAGAAGGCGACTACGCCCAATTAAAATTAACTTCCGGCGAAATCAGATTAGTTAGATTAGAATGTTATGCTACCTACGGTTCTGTTGGTAATGCTGAACAAACAAATCTAAGCTTAGGCAAAGCCGGTAGAAGCAGATGGCTCGGAATTCGTTCTCATGTTCGCGGTGTTGCTATGAACCCAGTTGATCATCCAATGGGCGGCGGTGAAGGTAAAACTTCAGGCGGCGGTCATCCGGTTTCTCCATGGGGACAAAATGCCAAAGGTTTGAAGACAAGAAAACATAAAAAAGTATCTAATAAACTTATTATCAAAAGACGAAAGTAAGTAGAGAGTTAATATGCCTCGTTCAGTTAAAAAAGGACCATTTATTGATCTTAAATTGTTGAAAAAAGTTCAAGTACTTAACCAATCAAGCCTAAAAAAGATTATCAAAACTTGGTCGCGTGCCTCAACTATTTCTCCTGAATTTGTCGGTCACACCATAGCGGTACACAATGGAAATAAAATGATTCCTGTTTACATTACAGAAAATATGGTTGGACATAAGCTCGGCGAATTTTCTCCGACACGAATTTTTAGAGGTCATCCTGGAACAAAAGCTGAAAAAGCATCAAAAGCGAAATAGGACGGAATAAAGGTTTATGGAAGCAAAAGCTATTACAAGGTATATCGGTTCATCTCCGCGGAAAATGAGATTAGTTATTGATCTAATCAGAGGAATTCCAGTTGACAAAGCAATTGAAATACTTCATTTTCAGCCAAAACATGCATCTAAAGATGCGGAAAAAACTTTACGCTCGGCAGTCGCTAATCTTATTAATAAAGAAGACGGCGTAAAAGTTGAAACCAGCGAATTGGTTGTTAAAGCAGCCTTCGTTGATCAAGGTCCGACTGCAAAACGAATTTCACCGGCTCCAATGGGCCGTGCATTCAGAATTAGAAAACGCTCTTGCCACGTCACTATTGTGGTAGCAACAAAATAAATTAGGAGATTTCTTTTTGGGACAAAAAACAAATCCGATCGGTTTTAGAGTTGGCATCATCAGAGGATGGGACTCAAATTGGTATGAAAA
>Ga0172379_10004976_pt1 | contig 19019 bp, 17 predicted proteins | sample GrowelOW334metaG_FD_119756 | JGI IMG/M metagenome (GOLD analysis project Ga0172379, IMG submission 119756) | Groundwater microbial communities from an aquifer near a municipal landfill in Southern Ontario, Canada - Groundwater well OW334 metaG | ecosystem: Environmental > Aquatic > Deep...
ACCCAGAATGTAAAACCCGGACGATACCGTTTAAAAGAGGGGATGAGCAACGAGACTTTGGTAAATATGCTGCGAAGTGGCAAGCAGGAACCTGTTAAGCTGGTATTTAACAAAGTGCGGATCAAAGAAAAATTTGCCGAAGTTATTGGCAACCAAATTGAAGCCACACCCAATCAACTGATGACCTTGCTGAACAGCAACCTGTTTTTGGCAAAATACGGATTGAACCGCGAAACAGCTTTGTGCATGTTCATTCCAAACACCTATGAATTTTACTGGAATACCAGTGCCGAGGAATTTATGGAACGTATGTACAAAGAGTATAAAAAATTCTGGACTGAGGAACGTAAAGCCAAGGCAAAAGCCATTGGTAAAACTCCGGAAGAGGTAATTATTCTGGCCTCCATTGTTGAGGAGGAAACCAATATTAATGAAGACAAGGCCAAAATTGCCCGGGTGTATTTAAACCGGATGAAGAAAGGGATGCGCCTGCAGGCATGTCCCACTATAAAATATGCCATTGGGGACTTTGAACTTCAACGGATATTGATAAAACATTTGGAATTTGAACATCCTTACAATACGTACCTGCACGATGGTTTGCCACCGGGGCCTATCTGCATCCCGATGGTATCGAGCATTGATGCCGTGTTGAAAAACGATAAAAACAATTACCTGTATTTTTGTGCCAAAGACGATTTCTCGGGGCACCATGCTTTTGCCAGCACCCTGGAACAGCATAACCAAAATGCCGAAAAATATCAGAGGGCGTTAAATAAAAACAGGATTTATAAATAAAAGACAAAATTAAAGTTAACCCATCCAATTATGATTGAAACAATTACCAAATATCAAAAATCAACTACTAACGATTTTCAGTTCAGTTTGTTGATTCCTACCTGGAACAATCTGGCTTTTCTGAAAAACTGTATCGAAAGTATCCGAAAAAATTCCATTCTAAAATTGCAGATTATTGTAATTGTAAACGAAGGCAATGATGGTACATTGCCGTGGCTCGAAAACCAGAATGATGTTGATTATATTCATGCTCAAAAAAATATTGGCATCTGTTATGCGCTGAATATAGCCCGTTCCATGATCAAATCGGAGTACATAGTTTATATTAACGATGATATGTATTTACTTCCTAACTGGGATGTGGAATTGTTTAACGAAATTAAGCAATTGGGAACTAAAAGTTTTATGTTATCATGCACCATGATTGAACCCACTGATTCAGGGAATCCATCTGTTGTGGTTAAGGATTTTGGGAACGACCTTGCCCATTTTGATGAAAAAAGCTTGTTAAACGAATATCCGAAATTGACCATCAGCGATTGGAACGGCGGAACCTGGCCTCCCAACGTGGTTCATACCGATATGTGGGATTTGGTGGGCGGTTTAAGCGCAGAGTTTACACCAGGGATGTATTCCGATCCCGATTTTTCAAAAAAACTTTTTGATGCCGGCGTCCGCATTTTTAAAGGAAAAGGTACCAGCCTGGTGTACCATTTCGGATCAAAATCGACCAATCGGATTAAAAAGAATAACGGACGAAAAACCTTTATCCTAAAATGGGGATTAACATCGAAAACCTTTACACAGCAATACTTAAAATTAGGCCAACCTTTTTATGGATACGTTGAGACTCCTAGACTAAGTTTTATCAGCTTATTAATTAATAAATACAAACGAATAAAAAGCTGTTTTTAGGGCATTTAGTACCTGAGTTTTGGGATACAAATTTACTTGCTGTCCTCAATTTTCTTGTATGCCGTTATCATTCCACGGATAAGCGCTGCACTGAAACCCTGGTGTTCCATTTCGTTCAATCCGGTGATGGTAATTCCTTTGGGTGTGGTAACTTTATCAATCTCAGCCTCAGGATGATTCCCGGTAGCAATTAGAATTTCAGCAGCGCCTTTCACCGTTTGGTTGGCAATTTGTGTGGCTGTTTTTGAACTGAACCCGATTTGCACACCTGCTTGGACCATGGCACGGATGAACCGCAGAGCAAAAGCAGTTCCACATGCTCCCAAAACCACCGCCGATTCCATCAATTCTTCATTAATGAGAATGGTTTCCCCAATGAGTTGGAATGTTTTTTCAACCTCCATCAATCCTACTTTATCGGAACCATTTTTACTGATGCAGGTTGCCGATTGCCCCACACTGGCAGCCACGTTGGGCATGGCACGGAATATTTTGATGGTTGGTCCTACATGCGATTTCAATTCATCGAGCGAAATACCAGTAGCCAGTGAAACGATGATATGTTCGGAGGTAAAATGGGGTTTCAGTTCATCAATTACCGATAGGATGCGGTAAGGCTTTAGAGCAAAAAGGATGACTTTACTGTTTTTAATGGCAAAAACATTGTCGGTAGTAACAGTGACCCCATTGCTGCCGAGATGTTCAATGCCATCGATATTTCTTCGGGTTGCAATCACATTTTTTCCGGCTTTACTTTTTATCAACCCTTCGACAATGCTTAACCCCAGATTTCCGCAACCGATTACTGCAATTTTTGTATCCATATACTTTTAAAATGAAATAATACGGCAAAAATATATTATAAAATGAAATATTAAAACAAAAATATATTTTAATATGTAAATAAATATCGTTTAATGGAAAGAATATATTAGTATCAAGTAGTCAGTATCAAGACAAGAGATTAGAAATTAGAAATTAGAGATTAGAGATAAGAACAATTAGACTACTAGCTTTTTAGTCCTTTAGCTAATGAGATAATTAACAAATTAGCTAATAACCAACCCTGTAACCATTCTTTGCGGTTAATTTTACTTGACACTTTAAATGGATGACGATTAATTTGAGATTTTAAGAGGCTCTCTGAATCTAAAGTGATGTTGTTACCGATAGTTTCCGACAGATTGGGACAAGATATCAGATGGTTTGCGGGTTTTAGGCATCACAAATTTTAAATTGTTCTTAGAATGGATAGTTTCCTATCAAAATAACTAAATCTCAAATACTTCGGTATTTCCTTTGCGGGCTTTTTTGCGGATGGTTTTTACAAACTTGGGATCGCGCTCTCCCTTGTACAAGTCCAACAATTCAATGCAACGGGTAGTACGCCCCAAGTGTCTATTTACTTCTGCTTTTAAAAGCATTTGTTCCTGATCGTCTTCTGATAACAATTTTTCTAAGGCTTCCAGGTTATCGAGCCATTGCGTTTTAAAGTCGTAGTTATTTAAAACTTCATCACTGACATCGGGATGGTGGTTGCCCATGTACCAAATTTCTTTTCGGAGGTATAGCTGTTGTTCATCTGATAAATCAGTATTTTTTAAAAGCTCAAAGTATCGGTCAATGCCCGGTTCTATGGTGTTAACACAAATGTCGTTAGGGTCGGTGGAGGATTTGATTTCCAAACCATCGTAAAAAAAGACTTCGTTACAAACCGGACATTGAACCAGCCGGTGTATGGCTGAGTCTGATGAAAATCCATCACTGAATTGAGGCGACTCAGCAATATTGATGGAAACCCCTTTTTTTAAAGTGACGCAACAAAATGGACATTCGAAAGATACGGTTTGTAATTGCATGGTTTATGTTTTTTAAAGACAAGGGTGTCTAAAAAGTATTAATTACTTAATCAATAGTCACGGTGTGAATTTACTATTAATCAGATTAATATGTGTTTTAACATTTAACTTGTTAAAAAATATATTCACTCCGTGACTTTTTAGACCGCCTTATTTATTACTAAAGGCCTAAAACTTTTAATCCCTGATTGAATACAATATCAATCGGAATTTTAGATTCCGCGATATGGTTTAAATCGGATTGGAGTTCCGGTTTAATGATGCCTAATTCATCAATCATGGTTTTGGCTTTGGCATAATCGCCATCGCCTTGAATGGTGATAATATCGGCGGAAATAGCATTCATGGCTTCGGTCATTTTTTCAAAATCCACGCGGTAGGTTCCGTTTTCAGGATTCCGGGCAAAAGCGCCTTTATCCATAAAATAATTGAAGCGGACCATATTGGCTTTACCATGGGCACTAGATGCCCCAAACCTTACCGAACGGAAGATTCCGGCCATAAAAGTGACATAATTGTCCATCAGATCTTTGTCTGGGTATTCCTCCATTTTGTGTAATTGGGTTACAAAGAAGAGCCCGAGAATATCAGCTTTTCCCTCTTCCATCGAGGAATATAAATCTTTCAGGTTATCTTTTACAAACCCTTTACCGTTGATAGTTGATTTAACGCCCAAACCGTGAGCTACTTCGTGAAACATTACATTTTCAAAAAAAGCATCAAAGGTTATATGTTTTTGTTGTTCCGGGTCAATCAACAAGTGACTGATGGGGACCATAATCTGATCGAACTTGGCTTGCATGGCATTCCGCAGTTGCAGTTTGCGGCTTCCTTTTTGTTCGTGTACGCGCGGGTCGTTGGGCAGGTTGATGGCAATATTTTTACCTGCGGCATTGCAATCGCCGGCATAATAAATCACATCATATACATTGTTATCGGAACTGGCAGCCGGAACTTCCATTTTATAAGCTTCGGGAACGGGTAACCGTTTTTGAAGCTCGGGAAGCAGGCTGTTGAATTTTTCCACTTTACGGCTCCATTCCCAGTCCTTCACCAATATCTGACCGGAATGGGCGGCACGGTAACCCATGAATCCATCTTCGTAGCTTTCGATGGGGCCCACCACAAAGTCGATGGTGTTGGTTTTCATGTCCATCCAGGCTAGGTCAGAGGCTAAATAATCATCGGTTAATAAGGCTGCGGCCCTTAGATTGAGGTAGTTTTTTAATCCTTCGTCTTCGGCCAGTTCGGCAGCTTTTTTGAGTAAAGCGGCGGCTTTTTCAACTTCTGGTTTGTAGGCTTCGTGGTAGGGAACATTTGTTAATTTTCCCTCCTTATCGCGGCGGATGATACTATACCAGCTTTTTTTCACCTCGTCGGGGGCTTCCCATTTTTCAAATTCCTCCACGGTAATATCGGCAGGATAATACATGGCTCCCGCGGGTTTGGCACCGAATCCAAGAATAAAAGCGGAGTCGTTACGCATACGGTCCCAAGGGCCATAATTGATTTCGGCATATTTTTTCAGTACAGGATCGCTGATTTTGTTTAAAAATCCGGTTTTATCGCCAATGGCATCTTTCCAAAACAATTCCTCCATAATGTCGGCACATTCGAACAGGTAGGGGAGCATCTGTTTTTCCTTTTCGGTAAGTTTGCTTACATCGGTGGTTAATGTATATTCAGCATATTCGTGAACCCGCTGCTCTAAATTGGGTATTGCCGGTTGATAAGTCTCAGGTGTTTGGCAGGCATTCATGGTAAAGGCCATCATAGGAAGTGTGATTAATACAAAACGGTTCATACATTCAAGTTTTGAGTTTATTTTGCTGATGATTTGAATCCAAGGGGTTTGCCGGTCTCTACTTTCGACATGTTCATCTTATCCATCATCTGTTCAACGGTGGCTATTTGTATGGTATCCATGGGGGGAACAACCAGGTCCACTTCAAGTGAATATGTGATGATGGATTGGATCATTTCGCGCATGCGGGAAATGTCAATTTTGTTTTTGCCGAAATCTTCGTTGAACGAACCAAAATTTGCATTGCCCTCTAAAAAGTAATATCCTTCGCGGTTAATGAAGATGCGGGCAATCAGAAAGCCATAATCTCCCAAACGGTTGTATTTAAACGAGTCGGCCAAGAAATTGTACACATTAATCACCCCGAAATATCCATTGAGTTCGTTGTTCTTGACATAGTCGTGGTTCCAGATCCAATGTTTTTCGTCGAAGGTAAAAATGTTGGAGTGCATGTTGAAGATGATCAAGTCGCCGGCCACCTGCATTTTTGCTTCAAAAATCCCGTTATCGGTAAAATCGAGAGCAATCTTCTGGGACTCGTTTTTTAATTGTTTGGCATAATTGTCAATCAAATACTTAATCACCTTTTTCAGGGTGAAAAAATTCTCCAGAGTAACGAGGTAGGTTTCTTGTTTTACCACTGATTTTTCGATCAATGTATCTAAAATGTAAGCGGTATTGTCTTGTTTCTCTATGTTCATTGGTTTTGCATTTTTGTGTGAACCAAAGTAAGTAAAAAACGGGGAATAAATAAGATGCTTTCAGACAGGCCTTTTTTGAGCGTGTTGCCCAATAATTAACTGTAATTCCTGCTGCCTGTTAAAACCACCTGTTCTTTTTATAAATTGCCAGCATGCCTCCTGAAATTAAAATAAAAACTCCCCAGAGTATGGCATAACTGTATCTATAATGCAATTCGGGCAGATAATCAAAATTAGTTCCGTAAATCCCGGTGAGAAAGGTGAGGGGTATAAAAATAGAGGTGAAAATGGTAAGTATTTTCATGATCTCATTCTGTCCCTGGCTTATTTTTGTCTGGTAAATGTTGAGTTGATCGGTGAGCATGGCAAAATAGAAATCAATGGATTCAACGGCTTGGGTAGTAAGTTCATCCAAATCGTCGATGTAGTTGCGTGTATTTTTAACAAATAATTCCGAATCCGATTTTTGTAACCGGATGGTTATCTCTTTCACAGGCCTGATGAGTTTTCTTATGTAAGAGATTTCGGTTTTGTAATGGTAAATCTCCGGTAAAGTTTCTTTACTAGCTTTAATTAATTTGTTATCAATGTTTTCGATGTTAGTGCCCAGGGTTTCAATCGCAATAATGTAGTTATCTACCAAGGCATCGAACAACGTGTAATACAAATAATCAGGTCCCGATTGGCGGGTTTTGCCTACCGATTGCCGGATGCGTTCCCTGACAGAATCAAAATGGTCGCCGGTTTTTTCCTGAAAAGTGATTAAATAACCCTTGCCAAGGATGAAGGATATTTGTTCTTCATGGATTTGATTACCATTGGAAACATGACCAATAGCTTTTAGTATGGTGCAAATATGGTCCTGGTTCACCCATAAACTAGGACGGTGGTCGGTATTCAGGATATCTTCCAGCACCAAAGGGGAAATATGGAGTAATTGGCCTATTGTGGCCACATTCTCTACATCGTGCAACCCATCTACATTAATCCAGGTTACAAAACCATTTTCAATTTTTTCGACAGCTTCGCTGATGTTGGCCATCTCAAGCTCAATTACCGCTTCTTTATTGAATTTGAATACCCTGATACGGCTCTTCTCAATTTTTTGATGTCCGATAAATGTTAAACTGCCGGGGCTTTTTCCTTTGGTTAGTAGTCTGTTTTTTAAAAATCGGGCCATAGTTGTTAAATTGTTACTGGATTCTGGATTCTGGATTCTAAACTCTAAACTCTAAACTCTAAACTCTAAACTCTAAACTCTAAACTCTATAATACCCTATTCGGGTTTTTTACGAAGGTTTTTCTTTTGCGAAAGTTGCTTTTTTGTGTCGAGCCTTTTTAATACCGAGGTTCTGGAAGGTTTGGTCGGAACTCTTTTAATGCGCGGTTTCAATGCCTTTTCAACCAGTTCAAGGAACTTTTCAATCACTTCTTCTTTGTTTTTTATTTGAGAACGTGATGTCTGGCACGTAACCAATAATTCCCCTTCCAGGGTAAGCTGGTTTCCAAGTTTCTTTGCCAGCTGGCGGATTTGTTCCTCAGTAAGCACTTTCGATTCCATCAAACGAAACCGTAGCTCAACCTTTGAATTGGTTTTATTTACATGCTGCCCCCCTGGGCCGCTACTCCGTGAGGCCGAAAATTCCAATTCATCCATAAGTTGTTTTTGTTGTTCAGGGGTCAGGTACATAAAACTCACGGCATTTTTTTCAAAGGTAAAAATTCATTGATTCACACCTTCCAAATTTGATAAATTATTGTTGTGGTTGGTCAATGAGCATTCCTATCACTTCTTTAACCGGTTTAATTTCGTGGATGTATTCAATTCCCGGGCCGGCCACCCAAACGTTTTTGTACGTAGCACTAAATGCCGCTTTTTCCATGGTTTTCATTCCCCGGTTGAAGATGATCATTTTCGCAAATTTTTTTAATGTACGGTTTTTATTCAATAGCCTTTCCAAAAGGTTGGCTTTGGTACCAATCTGTTCCACATAAGGAGTTTTAATTACATGTAGCGGCGACCCCGACATTTTGTTGGTGGTAACAATATCGGCAGCTCCGTATGCGACTACTGCATTTTTATAATCGATGGCCACTTTGCATTCATGTGTGGCTATAAACGGGGTTCCGATAGAAAGACCGTCGGCACCCAAATCCAATGTTTCAACCGCCTGTTGGTGCGTGACAACCCCGCCAGCCGAAATTACCGGTAGGGTGCAATTGGCTTTTAAAAGGGGGATTAATTCCGAGGCATCAGATGTTCCGGGATGCCCACCTGCCCTGTTATTGACGGCAATCAGTGCATCGGCCCCCAATTTTTCAACTTTTTGGGCATACTTTAAGTCAACCACATCGCAAAAAACTTTAATGCCTTTAGAATGGCAGGTTTCGATAACCTCTTTTGGGTTACCGAGCGAGGTGATGACAAAAGCCACTTTCAAGTCAACGACCGCCTGCAATTGCTGTTTTAACTTCGGATTCGATTTGTTGACAATCAGATTGATTCCAAAGGGCCTGTCTGTTTGTTGCTTTAGGTCGCCAATAGCTTTTCGAAGTTCGGCATCTGTTTTATAGTTCAATGCCGGAAAAGCCCCGGTAATCCCTGCCTGCAAACCTTCCAATATCATAACCGGGTCCGATACCAAAAACATGGGGGCCATAATGATTGGATAGTCAATTCCAAGCATTCTTGTTAGGGCGGTTTCTTTTAACATAAAACAATATTTATCCCGCAAATGTAGTGAAGTCGTGAAAATAGGCAATAGAAAATGGAGAATGGGGAATGAAGAATGAAATTGGAAACTAGAAATTAGATTCCTGAAATTTAGGTAAAGATTATTTGGAAATTATGTATCAGTTCAGGAATCGAATAGTCGGTTGTTCTGTGCATGAAAACCCGAAATTTTCTTTTACTTTTGGCAAAATCATAAGAATAAACTATGCACCGCTTTACCTTTTACCTGTTTTTATTTGGCATCAATATTTTCCGGATTGTACCTTTTGGGTTGATCTATTTCTTCGGGTGGATTATTTATGTAATCATCTACCATTTAGTTGGATACCGAAGGGATGTGGTATTGACTAATTTACGGAAATGCTTTCCGGAAAAATCGGAAACGGAACTAAAAACCTTGAGCAAAAAGTTTTACAAAGATAACCTGGCCGATATTTTTGTGGAAGGGTTGAAGGGTTTTACCATGAGCCAGAAACAGTTTAAAAGCAGGTACCGTGTTGTAAATTCGGAAATACTTGATGAATATTACCAAAAGGGGCAAGATGTGATTGCGCTGGCCACCCATTACGGAAATTGGGAGTGGGGCATTCAGGCCGTGGGTTCACAAATCGGGCACCAGGCTGCGGCTTTGTATAAGCCCTTATCGAACAAATATGTGGAGCGGTTTACCAAAAACCTGCGCGAGAAATCGGGGATGAAGCTGGTTTCCATTTACGATACGCTGGCTTATTTCCAAAGCAAAAAAGAGAAACCCGTAATTTATATCATGGCTGCCGACCAGTTTCCGGGCGACCAGATGGCCAAAGCCTTGTGGATTGAATTCCTGGGCAGGGAGACCCCCTGTTTGCATGGACCCGAAAGCTATGCAAGGTACAACAACCTGCCTGTGGTTTTTTTAGATGTCCGGCGTGTAAAGCGGGGATACTACACCTTGGAAATCAAAAAAATGATTGAGAATCCGAAAGAGACTCAACCCGGCGACATCACCAAAACTTACATGAATATATTGGAGCAAGTTATTCAGGCTAAACCACAAGATTGGCTTTGGTCGCACAAACGGTGGAAAGTAGAGAAAAGGAACTAATAAGTAAATGAGAAAATGTGATTTTTTTTATCAACCCATTTTCTCATTTACTTTGAAAAAAACATTTTAATAGCTACAATAACCAGAAAAATACTGAAAGCCTTACGGATGGTAGAAGCAGGAATGGAAACGGCCAATTTGGAACTGAAAAAACTTCCTACCATAAAAGCAGCAGCCATAATTAAGGCAAATTTTAAATTAATGTACCCCTCTTTGTAATAGTTGTACGCCGCAAAAAGCCCAATAGGAGGGAGCATGACAGCCAAACTGGTCCCGATTGCTTCGTGTTGCCCCATACCCATAACATACACCATGGCAGGAATCATGATAATTCCTCCACCAATCCCCAACAACCCACCAAGGGCACCAGCTACAAGTCCTATGGCAATGAGTAATAAAAGGGTAGTTGCATCCATAGATTTGTTTTTAAATGATGAATTCTTTTCCATATTTCGATTTGATAAAAATGGATCTGTATTTAACAATATATTAATAGATTTTTAGACCCGACACACAAGACAAAACATATCTTTTTGGAAATTATCACTTAATGATTTTGTTAATATTTTTTACATTTAACAGATAATCATTTATTTATAAAAATTTAACGAACTATTATTTAAGTAAAATGAAAAAGCCAATCTTGATTTCCGATTGGCTTTTCAAGTGTTTATTCCAGTTCATCTTGCAATTCATCCAATTCGTCGGTGTCTTCTACTTCTTGTACCGACTGTTCTTTCTTTTCTTCAAATTTTTGATCCACTACTACAGTATCTTTAACAATAAACTCATTCACCAAGGCCACACTTGTTCCTGCTACAGCAATAAGTAATGCAATAAATACAACTACGCGTTTTTCCTGTTTGGCTTTAGCAATAAAATAGGCAATTAGCGATATAAAAAGAGCTACCAACGAAGGAAACAAGGCCATTATCTTTACAGGTGTAAAGGCCATACCTAAACCGACAATCCCTGTTAAAAATCCCAGGACAATCAATGTTTTGACTAATACAGAATTTGATTTCATAAGCATTTGTTTATTCAATGATTTTCTCGTTTAATTTTTAGTTCTTTAGGCCATTGGTTTCGGTTAGTTTTACCTTTACCTCGCCCTCTTTAAAGATAGCCGAAATAAGTACCGGAACCCGATTATTATCGGCAGTCAACCAAAGAAAATTGGAATTGCGTTTCACCACAAAATCACGTTCCAATTCCAAAGCTAATTTGTAGCAGCTTTTTTTACCCAATTTTCCTGCATCAATGGTTTCTTTGCCTAAATATTTTATTTTCATATTTAAAACCCGTTCCAGAAATAAAACAGATATGGGAAAAGTTTTTCCGACCGGATAGGTGTTGTAATCCAGATTCCTTAAATAGTAAAGCAGCGAAACAATATCAAGGGTATTATCAGCAATGGTAACTTTGGTTTTTACTGGGGCATCACTACTTTCCAATTCAATTTCAGCCAATTTTGATTTGTACTTGAAACTATATTTGGCTTTCTTGGTGTGACCTTTTACATCTGAATCTTGTTTCATAATCAGTGGTTTCACCGAGGCTGCATCTACCCAAGTCTGGTAAGAATGGCGGATTTTCACATAGCTGTCCCAGCTGCTGAAGGTACTGGCGTTAAATTCCAACCGGTAAATGGGTTTTTCTTTCCCGGGGACGTTGATGATATTCATTTCCAAGCCTGCCAAATCGGTCCAAAGGGACGACATAAAATAGGATACCGTGTATTTTAATTTTTCACCCGGCTGAAAGGCCTGTTTATTGGGAACAGGAGTCTGTGCAATAAGTTGGGTGGTACCAAACAGAAGCATTACCAAAAAAGCCTGTCTCATATTTTATCTGGTTTAAATTTTTTGCCAAATGTAAGTATTATCTCCAAAAATGACCAACCCATGTGCCATTATCTTGTAAAATGCGTGTAAGGAATCCACAAATAGACAAGGACAAAAAAGGTACAAGTTGGTTGAATAAATTTGATTGTCAGATAAATGGCCTTTGGATTATTATACAACATCTCATTTTAAGACTTGAATAACGGTTAATTTGTTAAGTTTGCGCTCGTCAGAAAAAATGATAAGGGTTATGAGTCAATTGGAAACATATTTTCAGGAGTTCCGGAAACATATTGTGGGAAATGATACAACATTCGCCTCACCTTATGGCGAAAAGAAGATAGTTTATGCCGATTGGATTGCCAGTGGACGGCTTTATTTACCAATAGAAGAACAAATTACCCATGTATTTGGCCCCTTTGTGGCTAATACCCATACCGAAACCAGCGAAACGGGAACCCGCATGACTCAGGCCTATCATTGTGCCCAGCAGATTATTAAAAAACATGTAAACGCCGGGACTGATGACGTGATTATTTCCGCAGGATCGGGGATGACCTCGGTAGTGAACAAACTGATCCGTATTCTGGGTTTGAAAGGTTGCGGAACGTTGCGTCATACAAAATGTATCAAAGAAATGGAACATCCGGTGGTGTTTATCACCCATATGGAACACCATTCAAACCACACCTCATGGCTCGAAACCGTGGCCGATGTTGTGATTATCCCTCCCGGAAAAGACCTGGAGGTGGATTTAAACGAACTCCGGAATCAATTAGAAATTTATAAGGAACGGACTTTCAAAATTGGAGCTTTTACAGCCTGTTCAAATGTTACAGGGATCCACACCCCTTATCATCAAATGGCACGGCTGATGCACGAATACGGTGGTTTGGCTTTTATTGACTTTGCAGCCTCGGCACCTTACGAGGAGATAAATATGCATCCGGGGGACGAAATGGAAAAACTGGATGCCATCTTTTTCAGTCCCCACAAATTCATGGGAGGACCCGGTTCATCAGGTATTTTGATTTTCGATTCGAACATTTATCACAACGAGGTGCCCGATCAACCCGGAGGCGGAACCGTTGATTGGACCAATCCCTGGAACAAATACAAATATGTTGACAACATTGAAGCCCGCGAAGATGGAGGGACTCCGGGATTTTTGCAGGCTATACGGGCCGCTTTGTCCATAAAGCTGAAAGAACAGATGGGTGTGAAAAATATTGTTGCACGTGAACATGAATTGCTTGAAATAGCCTTTCCACTGTTGAAGAGGGTCAAAGGCGTGCATATATTAGCTGATAACCTTCAGGAACGTTTGGGCATCCTTTCGTTTTATGTTGACAACATCCACTTTAACATGGTGGTAAAATTGTTGAACGACCGGTTTGGGATTCAGGTCCGTGGCGGATGTGCCTGTGCCGGGACTTACGGACATTATCTGTTGGAGGTAAGTTATGAAAAATCGAAAGCCATTACTGATATGATTAATGCCGGCGACCTTTCCGAAAAACCGGGATGGATACGTTGGTCGCTGCACCCCACCATGACCAATCAGGAAGTATATGACTTTGTAGATGCCATGCAACAAATTGTCACGAACATTGAGACCTGGGGCAAAGATTATGTGTATAACTGTAAAACCAACGAATATCAGCATAAAGACCAACACAAAGGAATCAACCCGGAGGTTAAGAACTGGTTTGAATTGTGAGACACGAGATGTTGAGATGTGAGACACAAGATTTACGAATGCTTTTGATTACAATTTAACAGGTTTTGGTTTGAAACTTAATCTTAATAAAAACAATCAGTTTCAAATATCAATTTGTCTAACTTCAAACTATCCAATTATTTATGGAAACTTTCAGAAGTGCTCCATTGCTTATGAGCGTGTGTAAACAGGTTAAATACGAAATTTACCGTAAATTCGTAAGCAATAGTTTAAATACCGAACGGACTACGGTTCATTTTAGCGATAACCTGTCCCGTTCAAGCGGAAATAAGAAGAAAATAGCTTTACCTGAAAAACAAACCGTAACCAAAGGTTCTTTGACACCCAATTCCAGCTTAATTACCCGATACCAGATCGATGACTATATGTAAGCAGTACCGAGAGGTACCAGGCCAACAACTTAGAGGACTTAAGAAATATCACCCGATGAAATGAGATTAAAAATGAATATTAATCGTTAATTTTGTAGGAGTTTAAACACTGGAAATTATGAACGCAGCAGAAATAAAACTAGATTTATTTAGAAGAATTGATGGCCTTGAAAGCAGTAAGCTTGAGAGGGTTTATGAAAAGATTATTGGTTTATTGGGAGCTGACCAACAAAAAGGGAACACATTATCTCCTGAATTAATCGAAGCTCTTGATGAAGCTCTTGAAGCAAGCAACAAGGGCAAGACACATTCTCATGAAGAAGTAATGAATATAACTAATGCAAAATACCCTAACTTGTTTTAACGAACCATTGTAAAGACAAACTAAATCTATTATCTCGCGTCTCCAGTCTCCCATCTATTATCTTTATACTTGATACTAAAATAAAATACTCCAATCGTTCCAATCTCATTTCAAAATAGCTACTTTTGCAGCACAGGTTTCCGAAATTTGGGAACGAAGAGGGAATGCCGTGTGAATCGGCAACAGTACCCGCTGCTGTAAGCTCCGTTGAAGCCTTTACCAACTTTCGCCACTGCCCCGATACTCGGGGTGGGAAGGCCGGTAAAAGGGGAGCAAGTCAGAAGACCTGCCTGTTATTGTTTAACAATGCTTTCGGGATTAAAGGCGCGATTTCACAGAAATCCCCCGAGCATCTTATTTTTAGTCAGATGCACTTTAAAAGGTTCATTTTTGGATCCATTTTATTATGGTTCATGCTATGGAATCATCAGGGCTACAGTCAGGACAACGTTTTTGTTGATAAAGTTCTGGAATACCGTCCGGCACCCGGGCAGTTTATCAACTCCGCTTATGGATGCTATGCAGCTGCCCAGCATTTGGTGGGTGGAATTTCCGGCATGGTTAGTCTTGGCGGGTTTGGCGGCTATCTGGTGGTAGGGTTCGATCACTCCATCGAAAATCACCCCGACAATCCTTATGGAGTCGATTTCACCATTTTTGGAAATGCAAATGCCTATTCCTCAGAACCGGCCACGGTTTATGTCATGAAGGATGACAACCGGAATCAGTTACCCGATGACGCTTGGTATATGCTGGCCGGAAGCGGTTATTACTTTACTTCGGCTGTTCATGCGTATCAAATTACCTATGTAAATCCCAATTCCAGTGTGGCTGATAACGTTCCGTGGGTAGATAACCTGGGGAATGAAGGATTCATTTTGGCCAATACGTTTCATACCCAGCCTTATTATCCCTTAAAAGATAGTTTTCCGGATATCTCCGATACCCAATACACATTGAGCGGAATGAAATTACAGGCTCAGGTAGATTCCACCGATCCCGCATTTATCGTTACCAAACCGTATCCGTTTGGGTTTGCCGACAATACACCACGAAACACTTCGTACCAGGGATGGGAACCCAATAACCCTTATACTGCTGAGCTGGAAGGTACGGGTGGCGATGGTTTTGATATTTCGTGGGCCATTGATGCGGGTGGGAATCAGGTAATACTTGAAGGAATTGATTTTATAAAGATACAAACATCCGTAAATCAACAGGCTGGCTGGTTAGGCGAATTTTCTGCCGAGATTTCCGGAGTGGTGGATGTTTCACCCAACCCTTCAATTACCGGAAAAACACAGAGGCTGGTTTTGGAACCCTTGTTCCGCAACCTGGAGGCGGGAGAATCTGTCAAACTAACAACTCATCTTTTTAAAAATGGATTGCCTGACAACGAAGCTGTAGTTCAGTTCAGTGTTGATGATGAAACATTGGCTACTGTTGATGCCAACGGACAACTACAAACCTTGCAAGCTGGAAAAATAATAGTTTTTGCTAAGAATGATGAGCGTTTATTGGCTGATAGTTTGGAGCTTACCATTCAACATCCGGTTTCAGTTGTATCGGGCGGGGTGCAAAATATCGTGTTATATCCCAATCCTGCAAAGGATTTTATTCATACCCGGTTTCCCAATACTATCGAAGCGGTTAGGATTACCAGCATGATGGGGCAAACCTGGGAATTAGCATCGGAAAATGGGACAGATTACCGGCTGCCACAGGTTGGCAGAGGTATTTATGTGGTTTCGTATCGGGTTAACCAACAATGGAAAAGTAACAAACTCATTATCAATCCATAAATATTGAAAGCATTTGCATACATAGCGTTGAGTTTGGTCGGCATGGGGTTTTTCATCCCGAAAGGGGTTGCACAATATTCTTTTGAAGATACCATTCCGTTGCATGAGGTGATAATTACAGCCAAATCCACCTTTGATGAAGTAGGGGCGGGAGCCGTGGTACAAAGGATAGATACCTTGGTTTTGATGGATCGCATCACCGGAACCATGGGAGAGCTATTGGCCGAAAACACACCTGTTTTTATCAAAACACACGGCCGGGGAGCGTTGGCTACTGCATCCATGCGAGGTACCGGGGCTTCGCATACCGCCGTGCTCTGGAACAACATCCCCATCAATTCCCCTTTGACCGGACAGGTTGATTTTTCATTGATTCCGGTTTACTTAATTGATGAAATGAGTCTTTACTTTGGTTCTTCATCGTTGCAAAACAGCAACGGGGCTTTGGGGGGAAGCATCGCTATTGAAAACCGGCCGGATTGGGAAAAAGGAACACATCTGAAATTTATGCAGGGTTTTGCCAGTTTTGGAACTTATTCTTCGTTTGGACAGGTAAACTGGAGCGATGGGAAATGGAGCGCCCGGAACCGCTTGTTTTACGAATCGTCGGAGAACAATTTCCTTTATTATTATAACGATCCCCGGAACCAAGAGTCATCGGGTTACCACAAACTCAAAGGAGCATCGTACAAAAAGATGGGAACCCTGAATGAACTTTTTTACCGGGTAAATGAACAGGATGTAGCGGGTACCCAGGTTTGGGTCCAATCCTCCGACCGGTTTATCCCACCACTCGTGGGGAATTCCATCTATTTTCATAAAGAAAATCAGACCGATAAAACCATCCGCCTGTTAGCTTTTTACAAACATTATGGAGAGCGGTTTTCATACGAACTGCAATCGGCATATCTTGACGACCGTCTTTCGTACTATTTGATCAATCAAGCTAACTCGTTGGCACAGGCCAATTCTCTGGCGGATGCCAGCAACCGGAGCCAGAGTTCAATCAATCAATGGAATTCAGTCTGGAGGTTTGAGAAAAACTGGCGTATTAATTTTGATGCCGAATTCCGGACCGACTGGGTACACTCCATCGATTATGAAACCACGATGGGCTATTCGCACCGTCAGAACCAAATTTCCGCCATCGTTTCAGTACATAAAATGTTGGGCGATCGGTGGAGTTTTTCATCTCTTTTAAAATACCAATGGATACAAGGGCAAACTTTGCAACCGGTTCCTTCGTTAAGTGCGGAATACCTACTAAACAAAAAAAATCAAATAAAATTGAAAGGAAACATCTCGCGAAATTACCATTACCCCAGCTTGAATGATTTGTATTACCTGCCGGGCGGAAACCCCGGTTTGACAGATGAAAAGGGAAGAACCCTGGAGTTTTCGGTGCATCACCAAAGCGGTTGGGGGAATTTCCAATGGTCACAATCGGTCAGTTCCTATTATTCCATTATCAACGACTGGATTCAGTGGATACCTTCTGATTATGGTTATTGGGAACCCCATAACCTGAAAAAGGTGCATTCGCGGGGCGTTGAATATTACACTGCCTTGGAGTACATGCACTCCGATTTCGCAGGTAAACTAAAGGTTCAATACGCGTTTACCCCAACTACCAACCAATCGGATCCAATGACTGAAGGGGATCAATCGAAAGGCCAGCAGTTGATTTATATCCCCAAACATTCGGGGGGAATGATGGTTTTTCTCTCGTACCGGGGCTGGGAACTGACCACCATGACCCACTATTTGGGAGAACGGCAGACGGCCACCACAAACGATTCGCAAATATATCCGGAACCTTCGTATTGGCTCACCAATCTTTCGTTGGGAAGCCATTGGCAACTGAAAAAAATTAAAGTGGGTGTCAAAGGAAAAGTGGAAAACCTTTGGAATGCTGCCTATTCGAACCTAAAAAACCGACCGATGCCGTTGCGGAATTATTCCTTACTATTGAAATTTGAATTTTAACAAGATGCAGATACTTTTTAAAATAGGTTTGGTTGCAGGCAGTTTGGTTCTGCTACTTTCGTGTGCCGATGAAAACCCGGTAAACCGGGTGGATATTAAAAAAGGGAGTTCGGTATTCATTGTCAACGAGGGGAATTACATGTTTGCCAATGGTTCCCTTTCGTATTACCATACTGAAAGCCGGGAGGTTGAAAATAAAGTTTTTTACCGGGTAAATGGGTTCGATTTGGGCGATGTGGCCCAGAGCATGTACATTTACGATTCGCTGGGTTACATTGTGGTCAACAATTCTGCCCGGGTCGATGTCATCAACATCCATACCTTTCAATACGTGGGAACCATCGGCGGCTTGTCGTCGCCACGGTATGTGCATATTGTGAATCCCATCAAAGGATATATTACCGATTTGTATGCCAAATCTATCGCCATATTTAACCCGCAGACATTTAAGGTAACCGGGGGCATTCCGGTGGATAACCATTCGGGGAACTATTACCAGCACAGTACCGAACAGATGGTTCCTTTTGGGAAATATCTGTTCATCAATTGCTGGAGTTTCGATAACAAGGTGTTGATGATTGATACCGAAACCGATCAGGTGACCGATTCCATTGAAACAGGCATCCAGCCGGTAGCCATGGCACTTGACGCGCTCGGCAAACTTTGGGTGTTGACCGATGGAGGTTTTCCGGGAAACCCGTTTGGTTATGAGCAGCCGGGTTTAAGTAGATACGATGCGGCTACTTTAGCGTTGGAACAGACTTTTTTATTCCCATTCGAAGATAACCCCCTTGATGTGCAGCTAAACGGAACTGCTGATACGCTTTATTTAATCAATAACCATGTTTGGAAGCTGCCAGTTACTGCCGGTGAGTTTCCTGTAACTCCTTTTGTGGAGAAGGGCAACTGCCTGTTTTTTGCCTTGGGGGTCGATCCGGTAAGCTCGGAGGTATATGTGTCGAATGCCATTGATTACCTGCAACCCGGTTTGGTTTACCGCTTTTCGCCGCAGGGCC
>Ga0172379_10004977_pt1 | contig 19015 bp, 17 predicted proteins | sample GrowelOW334metaG_FD_119756 | JGI IMG/M metagenome (GOLD analysis project Ga0172379, IMG submission 119756) | Groundwater microbial communities from an aquifer near a municipal landfill in Southern Ontario, Canada - Groundwater well OW334 metaG | ecosystem: Environmental > Aquatic > Deep...
CGAGGAGATCCGCGCCAAGGTCATGGCCATTGTCAAGGAAAAGGGCTATGTCCAGAACCATGTCGCCCGCTCGATGGTCCTGCGGAGAACCTTCACGGTCGGCATCGTCATCCCCGACACCTTCAACATGTTCCAGCGCCAGCTTTTCGCGACGATCGAGCATCATTTGGAGCAGCAGGGTTACCGTACCATGTTCATCTTCGTCACCTGGAGCGCCGAGAGCGAGGCAGCCTGCCTTCGCAAGCTCAAGAGCGAGAGCCTCGACGGCATCATCATGATGCATGAAGTACAGAATCCTTCCATATATAAATACCTGCGCGAATACAGCGGACCCGTCGTCCTTTGCACCTTTGGATCCGACGATTTCAAGTTTCCCGCGGTCCATGTCGACGAAAGCGCGGCGGCTGAAGCCGCCGTCTCCTATTTGGCGGAAAAGGGACACCGGAATATAGGCCTCATCGCCGGCGCCCACTTCCGTTTCAGCGCCAAGCGGGCGGAAGGATACAATCGCGTCTTCGCTCGCTATGGCATCGAAGGCAAAGGAGAATGGCGAGTAACCGTGCCCACCTACAGCCTCGAAGAGGGCAGGCGGGGCATGGAAAGGCTCTTGCGCCAGGATGGGGGCATCACGGCGGTGTTCGCCATGACCGACGAATTGGCGATAGGGGCGATGCGCGCCCTCCACGAGGCCGGCCTGCGCGTTCCCGACGACGTGAGCGTGATCGGATTCGACGATATCGACATCTCCGCCTACACGATTCCTGGGCTCACGACAATCCGTCAGCCCATCCACGAGATGGGCGAAAAGACAGCCGCCCTGATCTGCGATCTCATCGCGGAAGGGAAATCCGATCGGGCTCCCATCGTGCTTTCCCACCGCTTGGTCGAAAGGGAATCCGTGGCCCCTCCGAACGAACATCGAATCGGGAGAAGCACATGAACCCTGTCGTCATCCGCATCGCCCTCTCTTTCGTCGTCGCCGGAGTCTGGATCGCGGCCGCCACCATCTTCGGCGAGCGTCTCGGCACGAAAAAAGCCGGGCTCCTGGCCAACATGCCTTCAAACATCCTCGTCTCCCTCCTCTTCATGGCCCTCACGCGCGGCCCCGAGTACGTCTCCGCCGCCACAGTAGGCGTTCCCATGGGCATGATGGTCGACACCGTCTTCATCGTCATTTTCATCTTTTCCCTTCGCCTGAGCCTTGGGGCCGCCCTTGGCCTTTCCCTCGCCGCGTGGGCCGCCTGTTCGATATTCGTGCTTGTCGTCCTTCCTCCCCTCGGCTTCATCGAATCCATCATCGTGTATATCGTCATCGCCCTTCTTCTCTTCCTCTTCGTCCAGGCGAAACTGCGCGTGGGCAAGGTCGAGAAAAAGCCAGTCGTCTTTTCGTGGAAAATAGCCGCGCTGCGGGCGTTTTTCGCGGGGAGCGTCGTGGCTGGCGCCGTCACCTTGGCCCAGGTCGCTCCTCCTTACATGACCGGGGTCCTGGCCACCTTCCCTGCCGCCCTCACCTCGACCCTTGTCATCCTTACGAAAAGCCAGGGCAAGGCCTTCGCCCAGGCCACGGGAAAGATGCTCATCCTTTCTTCCGGCAACATCATCGTGTACGCGATCTGCGCGGGGATCCTTTTCCCCCTGATTGGGCCCTGGCTGGGCACTCTCGTTTCCTTCGGCGTGTCGATCGTCTTCGTCCTCCTCCTTGGCAAGCTGACGACGAAACTGCGTTGAGCCGCGGGATATCGCGTATCGCACTGTTTTCTCGTCGGCCGCTCCACACGGCTCGAGCGCCGATCGCGTCGGCATACTCCTTGCATTAGTTTCGCGGATTGATTACCTTATTTGCAAATGGTTTGCAAATAAGGATCATAAGCGATGAAATTTTACTATGTTCGAGGCAATTTCCAAGCGAAAACGGCTCATTCCACCCTTTTCCGGGGCATCTTCATCATGCTCTTCGGCTTCATGGTCGCAGCCGGCGCTCAGGCGGCGGGGTCCTCCGTTCCGCCCACGGTGGCGGTGAGCGTCCTTCCCCAAGCTGAATTCGTGGCGAGAATAGCGGGCGACAAGGTGAAGGTTCTTACGCTGGTTCGCCCTGGCGCCGATCCCCACAACTACGAGCCGACTCCCCGGCAAATGGCCGAGCTGAGCGGCGCCGCGATCTGGTTTTCCATCGGCGTAGAATTCGAAAATGCCATCCTTCCCAAGGTCAAAGCCCTATATCCCACGCTGAACGTGGTGAATACCGCGAAAGATGTCGTCTACAGATCCCTCGAGACCCATGCCGACCTCACGGCGCCCGCGGCATCCTCACCAAGTCAGCCCGCGCTCGCCGCAAGCCAGCATGCCGATGAAGGCGGCGGCCCCGACCCCCATGTGTGGCTCGGCCTCGCCGCGGTGAAGGTCCAGCTTGCCTCGATCAGGGACGCCCTCATCGCGCTGCTCCCCGCCGACGCCGCTCTCTTCAAGGCGAACCACGATGCCTATCTAAAGGAAATCGAGGCTGTCTTCGCTGGCTTGGCCAAGCGGCTCGCCCCCCTCAAGGGCGACGAGGTCTTCGTGTACCATCCCTCTTTCGGCTATTTCCTCGATAATTTCGGACTGAAGCAGGTGGCGGTGGAAGTGGGCGGCAAGGAACCCACGCAGAAGACGATAGCTCTCCTCATCGAGAAGGCTCGCAAGGCCGGCGCTAAAATCATATTCGTCCAGAAACAATTCTCGGTGACCGCGGCCAGGACCGTGGCCCAGGCCATAGGAGGGGCGGTGGTGGAAATAGACCCTCTCGCCCCCGACTGGCTCGAGAACATCAAGGTAATGGGCGCCGCCCTCCAGCGCGCCGCGGTTCGCTGAATCGGAGCCTCCATGACGGAACACAAGAAAATAGCCATTGAATTCGCCGGCGTGAACTTTTCCCATGGCGAGGTCGAGGTCCTGCGCGACAGCTCCTTCCATGTGCATGAAGGCGAGTTTGTCGCCCTCATCGGGCCGAACGGCGCTGGCAAGACCACGATCCTCCGCCTCATCATGGGTCTTTCCCGGGCGCGGTCGGGCAAAATCGAAGTTTTCGGCAAAAAGCCCGAACAGGCCAGAAGCGGGATCGGCTATGTGCCTCAATACATGAATTTCGACCAAGCCTTCCCCATTTCGGTGGAGGAAGTGGTGAGAATGGGCAGGCTGGAGGGCTTCGACCGCGGCTGCATGGGGCCTTCATGTCCCGATCTCGACACGGCTCTCGAGCTGGCCGGCGTGGCAGATCTCAAGAAGCGCTCGTATACGGCGCTCTCGGGCGGCCAGCGGCGCCGCGTTCTCGTCGCGCGGGCCTTGGCCTCGGCTCCCCGGCTGATAATCCTGGATGAGCCCACAGCCAACATGGACAGGGAGAGCGAGGAGCGGCTCTTTTCGGTGCTCGGCAACCTCAAGGGAACAACAACCATTCTCATCGCCACCCACGATACGGCATTCGTCTCCTCCCTCACCGATGTGGTACTCTGCGTCGGCGAGAGGGAGGGGCACGCGGGAGGCGTCGTGCGCCACGCGTCAAGCCCGGCGGAGCACGTTCCCACGGGACTTTATGGCGGCGCCGTCCTCCAGGTCCTGCACGACACCGAACTGCCCGACGACGCCTGCTGCGGGCCGTCGGAAAAAGCGAAAGGAGGCTGACATGAGCTTTTTTACCGCGCTCTTCGATCCCTCCATGCCCTTCGTGCGCAACGCCCTCCTGGCGGGCATCCTGTCCAGCATCCTTTTCGGCGTTCTCGGCTCGGTGGTGACGGTCAAACGCATCGCGGGGCTTGCCGGCGCCATTTCCCACGCCGTGCTAGGCGGCATCGGGCTCGCCCTTTTCCTCTCGGCGAAAAAGATCGTGCCTGGTCTTCCCCCGATCGCGGGCGCCCTGGTCTTCGCCGTCATCGCGGCCGCCCTCATCGGCTTCGTGTCCCTCAGGGCAAAGCAGCGGGAGGACACGGTCATCAATGCCCTCTGGGCGATCGGCATGAGCATCGGCATCGTCTTCATCGCGAAAACTCCCGGCTACGCCGATCCGATGAGCTATCTTTTCGGCAACATTCTCCTCGTGTCCGCGAGGGATCTCATTCTCTTGGCCATCCTGGACATCGTCGTCATCTTCCTCGCATGGCGCTATTATCCCCAGATCGAGGCAAGCGCCTTCGACGAGGAATTCGCGAAGACGCGGGGCGTCGCGACCGACACGGTCTTCCTCATCCTCCTCGGCATCACCGCTGTCGCCGTCGTCCTCCTGCAGACCTTCGTCGGCATCGTGATGGTCATCGCCATGCTCACCCTCCCCGCGGGGACATCGGGTTATTTCGCCAAGAACCTCGCCGGCATGATGGCGCTCGGAACCCTCTTCTCCTTGGCATTTTCGGTGGTGGGCCTCGTCGTGAGTTGGCAACTGGACCTGCCCTCGGGCGCCGTCGTGGTTCTCGTGGCGGGCGCGACCTTCCTCGTCGCGTCGGGGCTTAGGATGAGGCGGAAGGCCTAGATGGAAGCGGGCGAAAAAGCGGGGCTATCATGACGAAAGCGAGAAAAGCTGTACTGGGAATTCTTGACGGGGCGAACCAGCCTCTGTCCGCGCTCGAGGTGGGCGGCTCCGCCGGCGCGTTGTGCGACACCGCTACAATTTATCGCGCCCTCCACTATCTCGAGGAAAACGGCTTGGCCGAATCCTTCGTCCTGCACTGCGCGACCCACGGCACCGAGCGCTACTATGTATCGCACAACGCGCCGCACAGGCACTGGTTCCACTGCGAACGCTGCCACCGTTTCGTCGATCTGGGCGCTTGCAAAGTGGAACCGATACTGCGCGAAATGGAAAAAACTTCGGGCGTGGCGATACGCAGCCACACGCTTTACGCCACGGGCATCTGCGCCGATTGCGCGGCTCTCGCCGCGAGCGCCGACTGCGCGGCCGTTGCCGCTAATGCGGATAATACCCGCTAAGCCCCAACGATCAAGCCCCCGACCACCCTGACGATGAACGACACTACCCATGCCAGCGAGAAGGAATAGATCACCTGGAATATGAGCCACTTGTTGCCGGCTTCGGCGCGTATCGTCGCGAGGCTGGCGAAACAAGGCGGCATTATAAGGATGAACATCATGAGGACAATGGCGGTGAGCGGATTCATGCTGGGGTCGGCCCGCAGGGCTTGCCGCAACGTCTCCGTTTCCTTGCCGTCTGAGGTCTGTGCCCCGTAGAGAATCCCCAACGTCGACACGACGAGTTCCTTGGCGGTGAAGCCGGGAATGAGGGCGACGCCCAATTTCCAGTTGAAGCCGAGCGGCTGTATCGCCGGTTCGATGAATTTCCCGATCCTGCCGGCGACGCTGTACTCGAGCCTGTATTCGGCCAATTGCTGGCTTCCCGCGCCGGCGGGAAGACTTTCCGTCCTGGGTGTCGGAAAGCTCGTGATAACCCAGATCAGCACCGAGGCGACAAGGATGACCGTTCCCGCCTTCTTCATGTAATTCCAGGTTTTTCCCCAGACATGCCAGAAAATTCCCCTCCAGGTGGGCAGCCGATAGGGCGGCAATTCCATGACGAAGGGCGTCGTCTTGCCTTTCAGCACGGTCTTGCGGAGGAATATCGTCGAGAGCATGGAGAGGACGACGCCGGCAAGATAGACAGCCATCACGACATTCTCGGCGTTTTTCGGGAAGAAGGTTCCCGCCAGGAGGACATAGACCGGCAATTTCGCCCCGCAGCTCATAAAAGGTACGGCGAGGATGGTCGCGATGCGGTCGCGCGGGCTCTTGAGGGTTCTCGTCGCCATGATCGCGGGCACGGTGCAGCCGAAACCGAGCATCAGGGGCATGAAGGATTGGCCATGGAGGCCGAAGGCGTGCAGAGTCTTGTCCGTGAGAAAGGCGGCGCGCGACATATAGCCCGTATCCTCGAGAATCGAAATGCAGAGGAAGAGGATGACGATGAGGGGCACGAAGGAAAAAACGCCGCCCACGCCGTGGATGATCCCGTCGAGGATGAGGGATTGGAGATAGCCCGGTGGAATTACCGCTTGCGCTCCCGCCGCGAGCAGCGAAAAGAAGCGATCAAGGAGGGCGGTGGGGAAAGCGCCGAGGACGAAGGTGAGTTTGAAGATGCCCCAGATGATAAGGAAGAAAATCGGCAGGCCCACAACCTGATTCATCAATATCTTGTCGATGACTTCGGTGACCGGAACATGGGCGACGGGTACTTTCCTGACCGCCTCCCTGAGGGCGCCCCTGATATAGCCATATCGCTGTTCGGTGATGACGATCTCGGAATCCTTGCCATAGTGCTTCGAGAGCCAATGCCTGTCTGATTCGGCGAGCGCGGCGATTTCCGCTCCGCGCTTATGCTGGTCCAGCTTTAGCCGGGCATTGGCGTCGTTTTCGAGAAGCTTGATCGCGAGCCAACGCGGAGGATAGCGGAGTGCGAATTCCCGATCGGAAGCGATGGCTTTCTCGAGAGGGGCGAGCCTCGACTCGATTTCCGATCCGTAGTTCGGTGCTTTGGAGGGATCGAGGGCGGCCGCGGGTTTCGCCAGGACGGCTATCACCGCGTCCAGGAGTCCTTCGACTCCCTTGCCGTTGGTGCCGACCGTCTTCACGAGAGGGATGCCCAGGGTCGCGGACAGGATCCCCACGTCGATGCGGAGGCCTTTCGCCTCGGCTTCGTCGGACATATTGAGGGCGCCGACGACGGGAATGCCGAGTTCCTGGAACTGGAGGCAAAGATAGAGGTTGCGTTCGAGATTCGTGGAATCGAGAACGTCGATCACGATATCCGGCTTCTCCTCGATGAGGAAATCCCTGGTCACCACTTCGTCGAGGGAATAGGCCGTGAGGCTGTAAATTCCGGGCAAATCGATGATCTGGAAGCGGGCATCCGCGTACTCGCGGATGCCTTCGCGCTTTTCCACCGTGACGCCGGGATAATTGCCCACCTTGTGGTGCGCTCCCGTTATGGCGTTAAACAAGCTGGTCTTACCCGCGTTCGGATTGCCCGCCAGCGCGACGCGCAATATCTCTTTCATGCTGATTTCCCGCCGAAGGGCGCGCGAGGCTCTGCCTTGCGTTCGCTCCCGCAGCAATCAGGCTCGGAAAAGAGGCTTCGCAGTATACTTCCGGTACCGCGGCGGCCCCCAGGCCCGCGCCACTTCGCGCCGCGCCCAGCGCCGTGACCACGGCCACCGCGCGCCCTTGATCCTTCATCAGCGCTGACTGTTGTATCTTCTCCACCGGCAATGACTTCGGGCTCCACTTCGATAAGCTTCGCTTCGCCCCTCCTTAAGAGGAGGTCGTAGCCTCGGATCCGCACCTGGATAGGGCCCCGCATGAATGCCCCTCGTACCAGGAGCCCCGTCGCGCCATCCGTGAACCCCATATCGGCGAGCCTTTTCCCGATTTCCCCTCCCATAAGCACCCTGGACACCACAAAAGGCGCTCCGGGGCTCAGTTCGGAAAGACGCATTGTATGCTCCTTGTATTCGAAGCCGGCGCGTCACCACGCCAGCGGGTTCGTCGTTTGGGCGAGTTCATTGGGCTTTAGAGCCTTCCAAGGAGGCGCACTCCGCGCAAAGCCCCTTGAGTTCCATCGTGTGGCCGACCGCCTTGAATCCATAGGCCTCAAAAATCATGTCTTGGGCTTTCTCTATGGCCGGGTCGCAGAATTCGATGATCTTGCCGCAGCGCACGCAGAGAAGGTGATCGTGATGTGAGTGATGGTAGGCGTGCTCATATCGCCGCGGACCCTCGTCCTGGCAGGCGTCCCGGGCGAGGCCAGCCTCAGAGAGCAGCTTGAGGGTCCTGAACACCGTGGCCTGGCCAATGCCCGGGCTCAGTCTTCGCGCGGCGGCAAGGACGTCCTCCGCGCTCAGATGTCCCTCCGTCTCAAGAAACGCCGCCAGAACGGTTTCCCTCGGTGAAGTCATCTTGAGGCTTTTGGTTCGCAGATAGCGTTCGAAAAGAAGGCGTTCTTCTTTCATGGGTTTCCTTATTGATATTGATAATCATTATCAATAAATCTGTCAAGGCTTATCGCGGCCAAGGCTGAGGAATTCATCGAGAATTTATCGTGAGGCTTTTTCCTTCTTCTTGTTGCGGAACCAGAGAATAGTGTCGATGCCGACCATCACCATATTGAGGCCGTACAGATAGATCACATTGTCGAAGTGATAGAAAAGTTTGTTGGCGATGCCGGAAGCGTAGCCGAAAAGAAGAATGATGAGAAAGAACACGCTCTTTCCCCCGGTTTTGCCTGAGGTATAGGATTTGTAGATGGAGAATGGCCAGGCCGCCCCGAAGCACAGAAGCATGATGATTTCGAAAATACTCATGGACGCTACTTTAGCCTGCCTGATCGAGGCTGCGCAATGGAGAAGCCCGCGGCGAGATTATCGGTTGACGGGAAGCCAGGAAGGGATAACACTTGATAATAACGATTTTGGACGCAAAACGCGCGCAAAATTAATCAGGGAGGCAATCATGAGGATCATTCTTTCGGCGATAGTCCTACTTGTCGCGGCGGCGTTCCAGCTCGGTGCCCAGGGAGCGGCACTCGCGTTCCGCGATGATCCCGACATGGCCAGGGCCCTCGCGGAATATGTCATGGCGGGGAAGGTTCCCGTCACCAACGGCTTTGTCTTCTCCGGCAACGAAGCCGCCGAAATCCTGGGTTATGATGGCCGCTTGACGGAAAAGCAGGGCTTTCGCAGCCGACTCCTGTTTTCGGCCGACCCCGCCGCCGTAACCGGCGTCACGGGCATCCAGACTTACGGATTGAGCCCGAGTTCGGACCCGACGCTTCTCTATTTCCTCGATGGCTTGCCGCTCTTTCTCGAGCTCGGAACGGATATGTCCATCGGCAATTCCTTCGCCGGCAAGGTGAAGATCGATCTTTCGATGCGGCAAAACTATGTCGGCGCCAATGACCTCTCCCTCATCGCCCCCTGGAATTTCGACGCCATGCTCAGATATCTGATGTTCTGGAAATTTCCCCAGGAAGGCTGGGTTTCCGCGGGCGGCAAGAATTCCTGGATCGCGGCGGGACGCTTCAAGTCCGGCCTGGGCGATGGGCACTTCAGCAATACCTTCCTCAACTCGAAGGCTGAGTATTACGACCATGTGCAGGGCGCCGTTGGCGGCGAGAATTTCCGCTTTACCTCCATCATCGGCACCGCGTCGACTTTTCTCAACAAAGCCGAGGCGGCTATCCAGTACAGACTCAGAGACACCTACGATGCGGGGAACAACTCCGTCAATCCTTGGGACCCCATCAACGACCACGATTTCGTCCCCGAAATGGAAGCGGTGAAGATGTATGCCTACCACCAGGTGGAGGCGAGGTTCTGGGACCGATTCCGCTTCGGCGTGGCCGAGATGGCCATGATTGGCGGCAAGGTACCCGGTCTCCTCGACATCCTCCCGACTTCGTTCTTCCACAATGCCTATTCAGCCGGCTTCACCAATGTGATGATGGCCTTGAGCGCCTCCGTTGTGCCTCTCAAAGGGCTCCAGCTCTTTGGCGAGGTCACGGTGGATGATTTCCTTGTCGGGGACGAGGCGGGGAGCGGGGGCAAGCCCGCCCAGTACGCCTGGCAGGCGGGCGGCCGTTATTCGTTCAAGACAGGGAACGGTCTCATCATCACCGCGGGTGGCGAGTATACCTTCGCGAACGAGTGGGTCTACTGCCGCTGGCAGCCCTATCTCACCATGTATGATCGCCATATCCAAGGCCCGAGCTGGGCGACGGATTGGCCTCTCGGCTTCGCCTACGGGCCGGACGCGAAGCATATCGGCCTCTATGTGAACGCGAGCCTGCCAACGGGCGCGAATGTCGAACTCGGCTACGAATATCTGATCAAGGGACCTATCTACATGGGCATGATGGACGCCAATGGGAATCCGATCTATTACGACTACGATACGAGAACGGACATCACGCAGTCCACGACGCTCGCGGCGATCAGGGCTCTTCCCGACCAGCTGAGCCACTGCGTCTCCCTGAAAGGGACTTGGCCGCTTCCCAAGGGTTTCGAGGCGAACGCCAGCATCCAGTACTGGAACCACACGAACTACAGAAATGTCGCGGGGAATTCCCAGCAATTCTTCCTGTATTCCGGCGGGGTGCTCTGGAGGTATTGAGGGGCGAATAAGCCGAGGCCGCGGCCGCGGCAAAGAGCCGCGGCTATAGGCCGGCCAAACGTTTTGGCATAACCGTTCCGGCGGCCGCGGCAAAGAGCCGCGGTCTATTCCCGCGGAACTATATTCCGTTTCGAAAAGGGCGCCGAAAGAAAGCGAGCCATAACTTTCGGGGTCGTCAGCCATTGGAGCAGGCGACCATTCCGCTCGTTGGCGATTATTTTCGGTGCCGCGAAACGCGCCACCGTTTCGGCCTTGTCGGCGAGAATGTTGTAGAGGCGAATATTCTTCGCTCGTTCTTTTTCTTCGCGATCGCCGAGATTCGCGAGGAGAAAATCCGTGACCATCATGCCGGGGCTCAAAGCGCATACTTTTAGGCCCGTTCCGGCGGCTTCCTTCGCGAGGGCGCGCCAGTAATAGGCCAGGCCTCGTTTCGAGGTGCCGTAGAGCGAGAATTTGTCGACCATCATATTGTTGGATCCCAAACCCTCGATGAACCAGATCGATCCTTTACCCGCTGAAACCATCCCGGGCATGAAGGCGCGGGCCGCGTACATGGGGCCGCGCAGATCGGTGGCGAGCACCGCGTCGATATCGGATTCGGCAGCCTCCCAGGCTTTCGCCGGCGCCTGATTAATGCCCCCATTGACCACGAGGATATCGATTGAGCCAAGCGCGGCCATCGCGTCGGCGCGGAGCCGGACCAGGGATTCAAATGAACGCAGGTCAGCCTCGAAGGCGAAGGCCTTGCTCGCGGGGACAGCGGCGCTATCGCGCGGCGCCACCCCGCTGTCCCTCGGTGGCGCGCCCTTGTCCCCAGGCCCCGCGCCGACGGGAGCGAGCCTTCTGGCCGCCTCCGCCGCGTCCGCGAGCTTCCTTCCGGTGATAGCCACCCGGGCGCCAAGCGCGAGGAATTCCCGAGCCAGTTCGAGTCCGAATCCACGGGTTCCGCCAAGTATCAGGATATTCTTCATGGTGTATCAGCCTCCAGCGATTCTATGAAACGCGCGCCCAGCCGGATGAGGGCCTCGACCGCGGCCGGATCGACCGAATCGATCGTGTCGCGCGGGGTATGATAGGCGGAAGAACGCGCGTCGTTGCCCCAGCGCATCGCGATGAGGCTCGTGGCGTGGACTCCCGCCGCGGCAAGCTCGGCGGCGTCGGTGCCGCCCGTCAGAAAGGCGATGGGCTTTGTCGCCGAAGGCAGGCCTTCAGCGGCGGCCAGCTTGGCTAGCCGGGCTGTCGCCTCGGCGTCGAGTTTCACCGAGCCGTTGAGGTCGCTGGTGAGCATGCTCAGGTCGGAAAGGTTGTAGACGCAGTCCATGTTGTAGCCGTAGCTGGGCAAGGAGGCGAACTCCTTCCCGTGGCGTCGCGCGAAGGCGCGCGCCCCGCGAAGCCCGGCTTCTTCCGCGTCGAAACTCGCGAAGACGAGGCGGGTGTGGGCGAGGCCCTTGCCCTCTTCGCGCCTCTGCGCGAATTCGGCGACAATCTCCAGGGCTAGCGCGCTCGCCACCAAATTGTCGCCGGCGCCAGGGGTGCCTTTGTCGGAAGCGAAAAACCAGAGGTGGAGGACGAAGGGGAAGAGGCCGAGAAAGGCGGCCGCCGATATGGCCCGAAGGAGGTCGACTCCGATCAGTGACGTCTTCATCGCGAGCCCGGAAACGAGGGCCACGACGATCGAGGCTATCCACAGCGCGACGACACTGCCAATTCCTCCGTAAATCCTGCGCGAATAGAGTTCGGGGCGATCGATGTAGAAGTTAAAGATGCGCGCCGAGTCATGATGTCCGCTCACGATCACCTGGCGAAGGACCTCGCCCTCGGGCTCGAGCACGCCGACGACGTTGTGCCCTTCCAGCGCGGGGAAGAAGGGATCAAGCACTTCGCGGTACAGGATGAACCCGAACACGAGCACGGCGATGCTGGCGGTGCCCAGGACGATCGATGCGATAGGAACGAACGCCAACGCCAACGCGTCGATGGCATAGGCCACGACGAGCACTTTGATGAAGTCGAGGAAGGCGCCGGGATGAACCACGAAATCCTCGATTGTCGTTGAATCGCACAGCGCCCCGATCCTGGCCCGAATCGCTTCGGCAGCTTTGCGGCAAGCCTCCGACCCGGCGAGGCGTGGTCCATAGGCGTCGATTATCTTCGCGGTGAATTCCATGGCGTTTTTTGCCCTGTCCGAGTACATAGGTCTCCTTCCGCGGGTCCCGCGCGCGGCAAGTATAGATGAAATAGCCTTTGCGTGGAAGCTCGAAAAGCCGCTTCGCGGCGGCGGCGAGGAGTCTTCGCTCAGAAGGCGAGGGAGCAGCCCGCGGTCAATTGCAGGTCGCTCTCCCATCCCGAATACGTGTCGGTCGACTTCGTGTAGGTCCGCCTGTTCACCCAGGCGAAGTGAGCCCATACTTTCGCCTTTGCCCAGGATACGAGCCGCGGGACCTCGTATTCGCCTCGCAGCGTCGCGACAAGGGTGTCGGTGATCAGGTCGCCCGAGGGGGTGCTCCCCTCGTAGTCGGCCAGTCCGGCATTGTCACCCGCCTTGTTGTGCGAGACGAAAAAATTCATCGCCCCGTGCCGCATGCCGAACAGGCCAAGGCCCAGCGCGGCGACGCCCGGTATCCTGAACCCTGTATCCCACTGAAGCACCAGGGCGTCGCCGCCATATTCGTAGCCGATGTAGTCCAAGTTCAGAATATAGCCGGGACCGGTCGGGTCGCCGTTGGTGTAATATTTCCGGAACATCAGGAAATCGACGAATTCGCGGCGATAGAGGAGGGGATCGGTCTTCGCGAACTCGAGGGACGAGGTCAGGATGCCCGGTCCCACGAGTCGGGCATACTCGATTCCGGCCAAGTACCCCGCGGCATCTGCCTGGACCGCCGATTCCGTCGGCGCCCTCCCTTGATCCATCACGAACTGGGCATAAGCGTTGAAGCCCTTCGCGAAGGCGAAGTCCAGCTCGGCATGGGCGATCGCGTTGAATATGGAGCGGTTGTTCAAGTTGTGGTAGATGAAGGCGGGGTTGATGTAGCGCAGATCGAAGACATCGTTCTGGTACATCACGTTTTCGGAAATGGCGAAGCTGAGGCGCTTCAGTATCCGGAATTCCAGCCTATGGGCCATGAGAACCTTGAATTTAGTATCGGCGATTTCCCCTACGGTTGGATTCATATCGAAAAAGACGAAGAGCCAATCGTATTTGAACAGATCGGAAAAGGCGATGAGTCGGGCAAACTCCTGGTAGTCGACATGATCATCCACGATGAAATTGCCCGAATGCCCGTTTCCCCAGTTCAGCTTGTCGCGAGAGAAGGAAAGATTCCACTTGGCTCCTCCCACCGAGGCGATGGCCCGCTTGGGCCACTGGAAATCGAAATCGACGGCCTTCTCAAGGATATTGGTCAGGAAACTCTGACTGTAGATCGACGACCAGCCAGCCATCAGGGCCCGGGTGTCCGTGGGCAAAATGATCGCGCCGATCCCATCATGATAAACATCGGTTGCCCAGAATAATTCGTCCGCGATATTGAACCTGTTCCTCCCGTACTGCATGTCGCAATACGCGTAGAAGAAGTTGTCGAGTGAAAAATCGAGGGAAAGCTTGGCCATGGGTTTTCGCTGTTCGAAGCCGTAGACCCAGTCCGATTCACGGTCGAAGCCTGTGTTGCTATGCCAATACGCCTCGAAATTGGCCTCGACGGCCGCCCCGAACTGGAAGCCGTCGCCGAAGGCGAATTTCAAGCCGGGTTTGGCTATTTCGGCGATCTTGTCGTAGAGGGCGATCCCTCTGCTCTCCAGCGAAGCCCGATCCACGCGCCCGAGGATCATGTTCGCTTCGGTCTTGGACCAGGGACGGGCGTTCGAAGGCGTCGCGATCGCCACCACTTGGTACAGAGCGTCCATCATTTCGTAGAGTGGCGAACTCAGGGGGATCATCTCCTGCGACACTACCCGGGCGCCCTGTCCCGGAGCTGCGGCAACGACGATTACAAGCCCCAATGCCAGAAAAGAAGAAAACAGTATGTTGCGCATATGCTAGATTCTAAGTCAAAGCTGTTTCAAATGACAGAAGAAATTCTTGCGGCGCAATAGCCATGCCGCCGCGCATTGCTTCAAATTCCAAGGCCCCTACCATTGCCCAATCCATCGACTTGCCTTACAATCCCTCCATGGAGAAACGCTACTTCAGTTATCAGGAAATCCACAAGACGGCGAAAACCATGGCCGAGCGGATCACGGCCGCGGGCTTTTCGCCCGACGTCATCGTGGCGATCGGTACTGGCGGCTTTATCCCCGCCAGGATAATCAGGACATTCCTGGGCAAACCCATCCTCGCCGTCGGCATCGCCTACTACGACGCCAACGACAAGCCCACCGAATTTCCCCGCAAGGTGCAATGGATTGAGGAAGCGGAGCGCCAGCTCTCGGGCAAGAAGATCCTTCTCGTGGATGAGGTGGACGATTCCCGCACAACCCTCGAATACTGCATCCGCGAACTCATGAACCATCACCCGGCCGAGATCACCGTCACCGTCCTCCACAACAAGAACAAGCATAAGCGAGGCTCAATACCTTCGGAAGTTTCCCATTATATCGTCGGCGAGGAACTGGGCGATGTCTGGATCGTCTACCCCTGGGATGCCAGGGACATCGACGAGCACGACAGGAACGCCGCCAAGGCCTGAGCTTTTTCTTCTCAGCTTTTCGCCTGCCGCTCTCCTCCCCCCCAACAAAAATTCCCTTAGAGCGAGAGCGAACAGCCCACGGTCAGCTGAAGATCCGTGCTTTCATCGGAATAACTATCGCTCGACTTTGTATAGGTGCGCTTGGCGATAAAATCCAACTGAGCCCACAGCGAGGCTTCCGCCCAACGAACGAGCCTCGGAATTTCGTACTTTCCGGACAGGCTAGCCACGAATGTTTCGCCGATCGCGTCGCCCGAGGGGGTCACCCCTTCATAATTTGCGGCTCCGTCGTTGTCGCCGCCTATGTTGTGGGAGGTGAAGATATCCATCGCGCCGTGTCTCATCCCGAATAGGGTCAGGCCGACCGAGCCGATGCCCGGGATTCGGTAGCCCGTATCCCACTGGAGCACTTGGGCGTCCCCCCCATACTGGTAACCGATATAGTCGAGGCTCAGGACATAGCCGGGACCAGCCGGATTCCCGTGGGTAAAATACTTCCTGAACATGAGAAAATCGACCCCATCCCTTCGATAAAGAAGGGGGTCGGTTTGGGTGAATTCGAGTGAGGAGGTGAGGACGCCCGGTCCGGCCAGCGCCGCGTATTCGATGCCGCCCATGTAGCCCATGGAATCGGCCTGGGCGGCGCTTTCGTTCGGCGCCCTCGCCTGGTCCATGACGAACTGGGCGTAGAAATTCAAGCCTTTCGCGACATTATAGTCGAGCTCGGCGTGGGCTATGGCATTGAACATGCTTCGGTCGTTCAAATTATGGTAGATGAAGGCGGGATTGAGGTATTTGAGATCGAAGACATTGTTTTGATACATGACATTTTCGGAAACCGCGAAGGTGAGATTCTTCAGGATACGGAATTCAAGGCGATGCGCCATCAGCATCCTGAACTTTGTGTCGGCCGCCTCTCCCTGGGAAGGATTGGTTTCGAAAAAGATGTTGAGCCAGTCGTACTTGAAGAGATTCGAGAAAGCCGTGGCTCGCATGAAGTCCTGGTAATCGGTGTGATCGTCGACGATGAAATTCCCCGAATGTCCATTGCCCCAGCTCACCTTGTCGCGCGAAAAGCTGAGATTCCAGTTCTGGCCTCCGATGGCGGCGATGGCTCGTTTGGGCCACTGGAAGTCGAAGTCGTAGCTATGTTCCAGGATGTTGGTGAGAAAAAGCTGGCTATAAATCGCGGAATGCGTGACGATCGTGGCGCTCACTCCCTGGGCTACGATCGCGCCGATTCCCTCCGGGTAGGCCGCGCTCACGTCAACGAAAGTATCCTGATAATTGAACCTGTTCCGCCCATACTGCAAATCGCAATAGGTATAGAAGAAATCCTTGATCGAGAAATCGAGGGACAGCTTGGCCATTGGCTTCCGCTGTTCAAATCCGTACATCCAGTCGGTCTCGAGATCATAGTCGGCGTTTCGGTGCATATAGGCTTCGAAATTCACGTCGAGGGAAAGGCCAGCCTCGAAGCCGTCGCCGATCTTGAACTTCAGGCCCGGCGCTATGGCGGCCGCGATCGCGTCGTAGAGGCGGATTCCGGTGACGCCGAGACCCGCCTTGTCTATCCGCGAAAGAATGAGATTGGCCTCGGTCTTGCTCCAGGGTCGCGCGTTCGAGGGCGTACCCTTTCCCTGGACCAGGTAGAGGGCGTCCATATCAGCGTAGAGTGGGGAAGAGAGTGGGATGATTTCCTGGGAGACCACCGACGCGCGGACTTCGGGAGCGGCCGATAGGGCCGTCGCCGCGCAGAGGAGGCAAGCGAGTAAGGCAACTGTTTTTTTCATGATTTTCCTTGGCTTCCGTTTTTCGAACATAAAAAGGCTCCCAGCTTCGCCGGCCGGGAGCCTTGTGGAGAGCCGCTTCGCTTAGAGCGAGTATTTTACTCCCGCCGTCACTTGCACATCGCTGATGGGCGGGTTCGTGCTGATGTTGCCCGGGTTCGTTATGTGGATGTAGTCCACCTGCGCGTAGGTTTCAAGGTTCCTCAGAATCATGTAGCCGCCTCTCATGCCCACGACAAAGGTATAGCTCGCGCTATCCCGTTCATCCGCGTTCAGATCGCCATTGTTCGCCGTGACATGGGTGGTGGTCGGCGTTGTCTCAGTATCCTGGGCGCTGTCGCCCTGCGCGCCCCAGGTTGTCCACTTGTCATGCGTGCCGTGGATCATGTAGAAGACATTTCCTTCCATGGACCATTTCCCGAACTGCTTGTAGCCCAGGTTGCCGTTCATGACGATGGCGTCGCCCCCGTATTTATAGCCGAGGAAATCCTCGGTGTAGGTCGCGCCCGCCTGGCAGAACTCGCGCAAGGCGACAACCCAGTTGATGCCATACTGTCCCAAAATCTGATTTCTGTTGCCGTTATCGCGAAGATAGAGATACGGATCGGTTTTCGCCCACTCGATCCCGCCAAAGAGCATGCCTTTGCTTAAAGGATAGGAGCCTTTCGCGCCAACCATGTAGCCGAAGGCGGGGGGAAGAGCGTCCGCGCTAACTCCGGGAACAGGCTCGCCGGGCATGGTAAATTCATCGATAACCATCTGGCCGTAAATATCCACGTATTTTACCGGTGAGTAATCGAGCTCAAAAGAGATTATGGAATTTGAATTACCTCTAATGTAATAATTATGGAAAATGGCGGTCGGGCTCAAAACCGTCAGGTCGATAGCGTTCGTGGCCGACTGGTACATCATAGCCTCAGTGAGCACGAATCCGACCTTGTCCTTGAAAAGCCTCCCTTCCAAACGGTGGCCGATAAACATGCTGAGACCATTGAGAAGCGTGTCCTGTCCACCGGTATTGTAGAAATTGCCTGTCGCGGGATCAATGATCGGATAATAGGTACCGGGGAAAGGGAAGAACGATGTGGCGAAGGTGTACTTGAAGTTCTTTCCGTAGGTAGTGATGCGGCCCTGGTTTTGGTAGAGCAGGTTGTCGCTCATCACGAAATTGCCCGTTTCGCCCGGACCCCAGGACAGCTTGTCGCGGCCGATCTCCGCGCTCCAACCATCGCCACCGATGGAACCGAAGGCTCGATATGGCATATTGAAGTCTAGATCGGTTAAGGTTGCCGGCGGAACCAGGGGAATATTCGTGGTCAAAGCGCTCGAGCCCCAAAGCGTGGAGGTCGCGCCTTCCGTCGCGCTTTTGCCGTTGTAGCGGCTGTTCCCCACCGAAAATGAGCTGTAGCCGTAGAAATGCTCGGAAGGCCAGGTTTCGAGAATGATGTCGAGGATCGGATTGCGTTCGTCGAAGCCTCTGATCCACTGGCTTTCCTTGGTGAAGTCGGCGGTGTTGGTGTGGTAATAGGCCTCGGCCGAGGTCGTCAGGCCGAATTTGACGGCTTTGCGGGGCTGAACCAGTTCAGCCCGCACGTAGTCGTAGGTCACGGCGGCGCCAGCCTTAAGCTTCGCGGGGTCGATCTTGTCGAGCATCTTCAAGAGCTCGTCGGCGCTCCATGGACCCGTCGTCGAGGGGAGGGAATATCCTTGCCCTATATAGAGGTACGTGATGGCTGTATAGATTTCAGAATCCACCGGGTAAATTTTCTGCAGATTCTGGCTTCCATCCGCGGCCGAGACTGTCCCAGCCAGGAAACAGAGCGCGATGACGAGCATGAGAATTTTTTTCATCGTTGTTCTTCCTTCGTTTGAGATTTGCCGTCAGTATAGCACAGATCCTTGATTTTCCTATCCGGATTTTATCGCTCGGACGCTCAACCTCCGCTGATGAGGTGGTAGAATTCCAGATCGTCGCCATTGACGACCAGGGTCGCCTCACGATTTTCCCTCTCGACGACATGTCCATTCAGGCGGGTGATTATATGGGGGAATGTATACTTTTTTCTTCTCATTATTTCCGACACGCTGAGCTTCGTCTCGGGGAAGTCCTCGGTTTCCAGATTCACGGTGACTTTCATGAGTCGATCCTACCAGGGGGCCGATTGGACCGCAAGGTCTGCCGTAACGCGGGATAGCATTCCTCCTAGGAGCGCGAAAAAGTCTGCGCTGCAACAGTATTGCATAAATATACTATATAAATGCATGTTTATAGCAAATATTTATACGACAATCTTGACAGTATATGCGAATTGCCGTATTCTCCCATAGAAACAGTCTGCTTTCACGCAGATCGACCCCAAGGAGCATAGACATGAAGAAATCCTGGTCAGCGCC
>Ga0172379_10004978_pt1 | contig 19008 bp, 23 predicted proteins | sample GrowelOW334metaG_FD_119756 | JGI IMG/M metagenome (GOLD analysis project Ga0172379, IMG submission 119756) | Groundwater microbial communities from an aquifer near a municipal landfill in Southern Ontario, Canada - Groundwater well OW334 metaG | ecosystem: Environmental > Aquatic > Deep...
GCGAACTTATCGCTCAGAAGAATGCCTCGCGCCATGAACGTCTTGGCGAAGTCGTGATTACCGACGACCTGATTTCTTTCATCCGCCGTGCAGGGTACACGCTTGAGGGTGTCCTCCCGCACGGAGTCGTGCTTGACCTCTCGGCGAAGACCGGCCGTTTCTACGGCGGCTCTACGGAAGAGATGCTCACCAACGTGCACCCGAAGATGCACGAGATTTTCACAAAAGCAGCAGGGATTATCGGCGCGCCGGTCGCCGGCTTTGACCTTATCAGCGCCGACCCGACACAAGACCCCGACACCGAGCGCTGGGGCATCATAGAATGCAATTCACTCCCCTTCATAGACCTGCACTACTACGCGCTTCGCGGCGAGCCCGTAGACGTGGCGAGGCACATCTGGGATCTGTGGAACGAAAGCGAGTGATATACTCTACGCATGAAGCTCGCGAGTCCGGCCTTTGAACATGCGGGAAGCATCCCTCCTGCGTACACCTGCGACGGTGACCGATTCCTCTCACCGCCCCTTACGATTACCGACGTGCCCGAAGCGGCGCAGTCGCTCGTACTCATCGTAGACGACCCCGATGTACCGAAGGCGCTCCGAGAGGACGGCAATTTTACTCATTGGGTGCTCTTCAACATATCGCCCGCGACAAACGACCTTCCCGCGGGCGAAGGTGTCGGCACGGCGGGAGCAAACACGCGTGGCGACGCGCGCTACACGGGTCCGTGTCCACCACCAGAATACGAACCGAAGACGCACCGATACTTCTTCAAGCTTTACGCACTTGATACGATACTCGACCTCGCAGAGGGCACATCAAAAGAGGAAGTGGAGTCAGCTATGAGTAACCACATCATCGCTACCACTGAACTCCTCGGTACGTATGCAAAGAAATAAAAACTGCCCCTAGGGGCAGTTTTTATTTCTTTGCTTCCTTGAAGGTGACGCGCTTTCTAAGCGTGGGGTCAAACTTCGTGAGCTCAATCTTGCGCTCTACGGTCTTCTTGTTCTTACGCGTCCATATGACGTGCGGAGACTTCGTGGACTTGAGCTTAATAAGGCGTATCTGTGACATGCAAAAAATATAGCAGAATCAGTAAGTTTCCGCAACGGAGCGAGTAGTTCTAAGCAGTGGTCGTTGCGGCGACCCTCCTCGCGCGAACCGTACTCTTCTTTACGTCAAAATGCGGTTCGCCGTTCTTCATAGAGACGGTCACTGTACCGCCCTCAAGAAGTCCTTGGTCCACCATCATAGACGCGAGTGGCGTGAGGATGGTGTCCTGTATCGTGCGGCGCAGCGGCCTCGCGCCGTACTCAGGATTGTAGCCCTTCTCGGCGAGCCACGTGTGCACCTCAGGCTCTATCGCAAGCGTGATGCGCTTGTGCGCGAGGCGTTTCATCACCTCCTCTACCTGATTGTCCACGATACGCGCGAGCGCTTCCTTCGCGAGCGGGTCAAATATGATGATGTCGTCAAGACGATTGAGGAACTCTGGGCGGAAGTGCTCCTTCAGCGCACCGAGCACGCGCTCCTTCGTCTCCTCGTACCGCGACGCCTCGGTCGCATCGGCTGTACCGAAACCGAGATGCGCGAGCTTGTCTATGAACTCACCGCCGATGTTACTTGTGAGCACGATGATGGTGTTTTTGAAGTTGACCTTGCGCCCCTTGCCGTCGGTCAGGTGGCCCGAATCAAGCACTTGAAGCAATATATTAAACACTTCGGGGTGCGCCTTCTCCACTTCGTCAAAGAGTACCACCGCGTAGGGGCGATGGCGGATACGCTCGGTGAGTGTCCCCGACTCCTCATAGCCGACGTACCCTGGCGGCGCGCCGATAAGCTTCGCCACCGAGTGCTTCTCCATGAACTCGCTCATGTCCACACGCACGAGCGCATCGGCGTCGTTGAACATGAACTCCGCAAGCTTCTTAGAGAGCTCGGTCTTGCCGACACCGGTCGGTCCGAGGAAGAGGAACGAGCCGATCGGACGGTTCGGATCAGAGATACCGACACGGGAGCGCTTCACGGCGTCGGTGACCTTCTTCACCGCGGCGTCCTGCCCTATAATGCCGTGCTTGAGCGCCTCCTCCATACGGGTAAGTTTCGCCGCCTCCTCTTCAAGCATGCGGGCGACAGGGATGCCTGTCCAGCGCGAGACGACGGCAGCGATGTCCTGCTCAGCTACTTCCTCGTTGAGCACGCGACGCGACTTCTGCAGCGTCTTCAGCCGCTTCAGCTTCGTCTCCAAGTCTTTCTGGATGTGCGGTATCTTCCCGTACCGTATCTCGGCAACCGTGCCGAGATCGGCAGCGGCTTCGGCGTTGTCTGCCTGTACCTTCAGCGCCTCAAGCTCGGTTTTCGCCACACGTATACCGCTCAGCACTTCTTTCTCGTTCTTCCACTTAAGCTCAAGCTCGCTCGTCTTCTCTTTCAGATCGGCGACTTCCGCATCAATGGCTTTGATGCGTTCCTTGATCTCCTTCGCGTGCTCGCCCTCAAGATCTTTCTGGAGCGCCTGCCGCTCAATCTCAAGGCGGCGGATCTTACGATCGGTCTCCTCAAGCAAGGGAGGTTTGTTCTCAAGCGCGATGCGTAGACCAGAAGCGGCCTCATCAATAAGGTCTATCGCTTTATCGGGCAGGAAGCGATCGCTGATGTAGCGACTAGAGAGTTCTACCGCCGCCACGATCGCGCCGTCAGTGATACGCACTCCGTGGAAAAGTTCGTATTTGTCGCGCAGGCCGCGAAGTATCGCGATGCCGTCTTCCACAGAAGGCTCATTCACGAACACCGACTGGAAGCGGCGTGTGAGCGCAGCGTCTTTCTCAATATACTTCTGGTACTCCTTAAGCGTCGTCGCCCCGATGATGCGTATCTCGCCGCGAGAAAGCGCGGGTTTCAGCATGTTTGACGCATCAAGCGAGCCTTCAGCACCACCCGCGCCGACAAGCGTGTGAAGCTCGTCCACGAAGAGGATTACCTTCCCTTCTGCGCGTTCCACCTCCTTCATCACGTTCTTCATGCGCTCTTCAAACTCGCCGCGGTACTTCGTACCGGCGATCATGAGACCGAGGTCTAGCGACAGAAGCTCTTTGCCCTTGAGCGATTCCGGCACATCACCCTGCGCCATGCGCGCGGCAAGCCCTTCTGCAATAGCCGTCTTGCCGACACCCGCTTCGCCGATAAGCACGGGGTTGTTCTTCGTGCGGCGCGCGAGGATCTGGATGACCCGATTGATCTCAAGGTCGCGACTGATGACAGGATCAAGCTTGTTCTCTGCTGCGAGTTTCGTGAGATTACGAGCGTACTTGGCGAGCGCGCGGAAGCGCTTCGGCTCTCCCGCCTGTCCGTCCTTAGAGCCCTTCAGTTCTTTCAGTATGGCAAGCGCAGCGTCGTAGGTTATAGAGAAGCGCGCGAGTATGTCGGCTGCGGGTCCTGGGTGCTCAATAACTGCGAGGAAGAGGTGCTCGGTGCCGACGAAAGAGTCGTTCATGCGTGCCGCTATTTTCCCTGCCGCCTCAAGCGCCTGCGCAAGGTCGGGTGTGAGATATATCTGGTATGCAGGAGAGAGCACCGACGCGGTTTCCGGCGTCTCTAGGTGCTCAAGCACCATGTCAGCGAGCATGATGGTGTCAATCTCCATGCGATCAAGTATGGAGAACACGAGCGACTCCTCCTGCAAGACGAGCGCGGCAAGCAGATGGATAGGCGACACGTGGTTCTGACCGCGTTCAATAGCGAGCTCGTGCGCGCGGCGCACGGCTTCTTTTGCTTTGGTAGTGAAATTATTAAAGGGAGGCATAGAAAGAGATGTAAATGTGTACCTATTTAAATTACTTCGTCGCAGCGGTAGAGGTCGCAGCGGTAGAGGTCGCCATAAGAAGCGCGTTGATGACATTGGCACCGATTAGAAGACCAGGGGCAGCACCGCCGCTGATACCGACAAGATTCCCTGACAGGTCTACGACCGCGCTCCCCGTCCCTATATCCGGTAGTGTCGTGTGTATGCCCTTCTCGCTCACGCGAGCGACGATGCCCGTAGCGGCGAAACCGTCTGCACCAAGCGTGAGCACGGTCTCGCCGAGCTTCAGATCGCTTGAAGCGATAAGTGTGGGTGAGGTCATCTTAGGGAGCGTAGCGCTGTCGGCGAAACCGTAGATGGCGATGCCCTTGCCCGCGCGCGCAAGCGATGCGGGAATGTGCGAGCCGTTCGTGAATTCAATCAGCACCTCCTTCGGCAAGGCGTCTTGCGCAGCGGTCGCGACAGCGCGCGCCTTCGGCAGGTACGTGCCGATGCTGAGTGCTGGCGTTGAGGTGCCGGTCTCCGCACTGTAGATGGCGACAGCGCGTGCGGCGTCAGCGCCGATAGCGGCGGTGACAAGGTCTTGGTTAGATGGTGCGGGCGCTTGGATGATAGCGGCAGGGGCGGCCGTGGCGACCGTCTCAATAGTGCGCTCCACGACGCGGTTTACTGTCTGAGTGACGAACGCAGGAGCATGATCAAGCAGGGACACTGTCAAAATGCCGGTTGCGACCGACGTGACGAAGTTGACGAGAATCGTCAGAAGTATGAGTTGTGATTTTGAAAGTTCCTCAATATCCATACGACTATAATGCTACCGCTTAGCGCTTGTGTCAATGAATGCGACCGCGGCAGCAAGCGCGCGTGCAAAACGGCCAAGAGCACGCTGCGAAACGCCCGTTCCCCACGAGATACGCAGGGTAGCACGAGCGCGTTCGGAGTCGCCGGTAAGCACGTACACCGCTCGCGAACCCTCCTCGGAATCGGTTTCGCACGCACTTCTTGTGGCGACAGCGAACCCTGCTTCGTCTAAGAGCGCCACGAGATAGTCCGTATCGCGTCCGACAAAGGAGAGGGAGAGGATGTTCGGCGCTTGGTCGCGACCTTCCTGTACAGACACGTTCGGGATGTTCTTTAGGATCGCCTCCTTGAGCCGCGTTCGCGCGGAAAGTGCGGAGGTGCGGAATGGTTCGCGCTTGCGTGCGGCAGCGCCCAACGCTGCCGCAAATCGTTCCGCAAGCTCCGGCGACTCCGTACCGGAGCGAAGTCCGCGTTCCTGTCCGCCACCTCGGTAGAGCGGCACGAGCTGAATAGTCCGATGCGCGACAAGGACGCCCATGCCGTGCATGTCGGCGACCTTCGCCGCATCAAACGAGAGCAGGTCCGCGCCGAAATGGTCACGCGTTATTTTCTCGGTCAGCGGCGCTTGGCTCGCGTCAACGTGCAGCGTTATGCGCGCACTCGCGCCCTTGCGTGCTTTCTTGAGCGCCTCCGCAACCTCGCGCGTATTCCACACGACGCCCGTCTCGCCACACACTGCCTCCATAGACACGAGTACCGTCTCTGGGCGGATACACGTGCGAAGCGCGTCAATGTCTACGCGGTAGTCTCGTATTGGGAGTGCTTCAATATCAATCCCCTCCTCGGCAAGCACGCGCATATTCTCTACGAGCGACGCATGCGCGCTCGGCAGATACAGCACGTGCATATTGTTCCTCCCTGGCGCGTCAGCTCCTGCGAGGAGCCGGAGCGCACGCACGCGTCCGAGGATAGCAAGCGCGTTGCTCTCGGTCGCGCCACTGGTGAAGATAATGTCGTCTGCCTGTACTTCCACGAGACGCGCTATCGCGCTTCGCGCGCGCTCAAGCGCGGCGTGCGCCGCACGTCCTTCGGTATGGGGCGAAGACGGGTTCCCCGCCACTCCTGAAGCAACATCAAGATACACTCGCCTTTTCCAAAACATACTCGTATTCTACATGACCTTCGCCAACTAGCCTCAAAGCAGCAATCGTGGTAGAACGTTTGCAGAACAACACCTGTAGTATCCACTTGGAGGGAACAATCATGTTTCTGAAACCAGATACACCGGAAGACGGGCTCGGCACCGCAGTGGCAGTTCTCATGGATGAGATGTCGGGGAAAATAGTCCTCTCTCTTGACCAGAGGCTGGACTTCCAGCATTGGAGGCTCATCGGGGGCAGAATAAAGAGCCGCGACTTTGACCCACGACGCCCCTTTGACGGGCAACTTGCCGCGCACAACGCTATCAAGACTATCGTCAAGCGTACGATAGGCCTCTCCTTCCCGCTGCGTTATGTTGCAGAAAATCAGCGGGGAAAATCTGGGGCGTTATATGTCTTTGCCGGCATGATCCTCCACACCATGCGGATACAGCAGCCCGACAACGTACCCGTTCAGCTTCGGATGTTTTCGGACAGAGAGATTCTTAGCTCTGATCAGGTACTGAAGCGGTGCAAAGAGGCCGTAGAAGAGGCCCTCGCCTGGAAAGGATAGGTGCCTCTCAGCTCGCCGGAACTCGCTCCGGCGAGTTCCTTTTTAATTGTAAAAAAGTGATTTTTGTGATGAAATAGAGCCATTATGGCGCGAACAGCACGACCGCCCGTCATCGCGGTGATGGGCCATATAGACCATGGCAAGTCCTCGCTTCTGGATTATATCCGGAAGGCGAACATCGTCGCGGGCGAGGCAGGCGGCATCACCCAGCACGTCGCCGCGTATATAGCGCTCCACGACAACCGTCCCGTCACCTTCTTGGATACACCAGGGCACGAAGCGTTCAAGGCGCTCCGTACTCGCGGTGCGGCCGCGGCAGATATCGCCATCCTCGTCGTTGCGGCAGACGAGGGCGTGATGCCGCAGACGCTTGATGCGCTTGCTGCTATCACGGAGTCTGGCATACCGTATATCGTCGCGATCACGAAGATAGACAAGAACAACGCCGACGTTGATCGCGCGAAGATGTCGCTCGTGGAGCACGGCATCTACATTGAGGGCATGGGGGGTGACGTCGCCTACGCTCTCGTGTCGTCAAAGACCGGCGAAGGCATACCCGAACTCCTTGACCTCGTCCTCCTCGCTTCCGACCTCGCCGAGCTGTCAGGCGACCGAGAGGCAAGCGCGACTGGCTTCGTGCTGGAGTCTACACAAGACCCCAAGCGCGGTGCATCGGCGACGCTTATCGTGAAGGACGGCACGCTCACGCTGGACGGCTTCGTCGTCGCGGGCGACGCCTACGCGCCGATACGATTTATTGAAGACTTCCGCGGCAAGCGCGTGGAGCGTGCCGGCCCGTCCGAACCCGCGCGTGTCTCAGGATTTAGCTCGCTACCCGCAGCTGGGTCACTGTTCACTATCGCGAAGAACAAGAAGGAGGCTGAGGCACTCGCGGCCGAAAACGCGAAGGCGTCTGCACCGCTCCCTGAACGCGCTGCTACGGCCGAGGGCGTCGCAGAGCTTCCGCTTATCGTGAAGGCAGACGTCGCCGGCTCGGTAGACGCGATCGCGCACGAGCTAAAGAAGATCACGAACGAACGAGCTGCGATCCGCATCATCGCGTCAGGCGTCGGCAACGTGTCGGAGAACGACGTGAATACGGCACACGCCTCAGGCGCCACGATCATCGCTTTCAACGCAGGGACAGACTCTATCGCGCGCGATCGCGCCGAGCGCGAGAGTGTGGTGATACTCCCCTTTTCAATCATCTATGAATTGTCGGAAAAAGTAGCGGAGCTTCTGAACGCCCGCGCACCGGCGGTGGCAGAAGACAAGGAGCTCGGACGCGCGAAAGTGCTTAAGGCATTTTCCTCTAGCGCGAAGAAACAGGTCCTCGGTGCACGCTACCTAAGTGGTACGCTCTCGCTTGGCGACCGCATGAAGCTCGTACGCGAAGGCGTGGAGATAGCGCGCGGCAGTATCACGAACCTTCAGCAAGCCCGTGCTGACGTGAAAGAGATCAAAGTGGAAGGCGACTTCGGCATTGAAGTGGAGTCACGCGAAGGCGCAACCTACGGCGACGAGATAGTCGCTTTCGCCGTCGCCCACGTATGATAGGCGCTGCTGACCGGAGGGGGCGCGTTACCGAGATCATCGCTCGCGAAGCAGCGCAGTTCATCACCCGCGAAGCAGGGAGTGGCTCCTTGATCACGGTCATCCGCGCAGAAGCAGCGGCGCACGGCGACCGCATACTCGTCTTCGTGAGCGTGTTCCCTGAGGACAAGGCGCTCGCCGCACTCGCTTTCCTAGAGCGCCATCGCGAAGCATTCTCCGACCACCTGAAGACACATGCACGCTTACGTCCCCTCCCGCGCGTAGACTTTCTTCTTGATAATCGCGCAGTGACGGGCGGACCGACGGAGATAGCTACTGGAGGCCAGGGCGGGAATTGAACCCGCGCATCGCGGTTTTGCAGACCGCTGTGTTACCACTTCACCACCTGGCCGTATAGAAAGGATAGCAGAGATGCTAGTATCTTCAAAAGAAGCCGGGATGGCGGAATTGGTCAGACGCACCGGGCTTAAAACCCGGAGAGAGCCTAAAAACCCTCGTGTGAGTTCGAGTCTCACTCCCGGTACTTAATTGAGAGAAAACAAACTTGGTGCGCCTACCAGGGCTCGAACCTGGGACCGTCTCCTTAAGAGGGAGCTGCTCTACCAACTGAGCTATAGGCGCAATAAGAAAAATATACCAGACCATAGTATGATTTGGAAGCGCTGGGATGGCGAAATTGGTAGACGCACTAGCCTTAGGAGCTAGCGGGGCAACCCATGGGAGTTCAAATCTCCCTCCCAGCACCACTTTGTGAGGACTTGACTTTTCCATGGTTTCGTGTATTATTCGCTTCAGAGCGAAGTTCACCTCGCCACCCATAACGTAACAATTTCTCCGGGAGAGACATCATGTTCAAATCGGTTGTTAACCTGCTAGTAGGGTTAGTAACATATGCCCTATACGCCCTCACGGGGCGCATCAAGCCGTGGGTAAGCCAAGGAATTGGCCTGCTCATGAGCGGTTTCGTCGGCCTCGTCGTATACGGGCTGGTTGTTTGGTTCATCCAACACACGCTGAACTTCTGGTACTTGGAAGAAATTCTGAGATACATACCAGCGGCTCCGCTTGGCGCCCTTGCGGCATACGAGATGTTCTTCTCGTGCCGTTACGAGGTGCCGGTCGGCCGAGTGGGTGTGGCGAAGATCTTCGGGTCTCTCACCGAAATCACCTTCACGGACGGGATCCAATGGGTACCCTTCTTCGTCAAGATAATCACCGAGCCTGGGCCGGACGAGAAGTTCGTGCTCAGTATTCCGGGGACGAGGATCGGGACGCAGGACGGTACTGAGGTGTACTTCGGCACATTCGCGCCGAACTCAATCCAGTACTCCATAACGGACGCGGTCAGATACATCGTCGTAGACGATCCCGAAGCTGCGCTCTGCGCGGAATACATGGGGGCGGCGAAGATGTTCTTCGGGCAAGCGGCAGAAGCTGCCGCAGCAAGAAACGAAGGACGTCTGTTCCCTGACTTCGTAATGCTCCCTTCGAAAGGTGAAGATGACGTGCAGCATGCGGCATTCTTTACCCGCCTTGAGGCTGCGAAGTTCAAGGATGCTGACGGGACCGAGGACGACCTTTTCTCTCCGGAAGCGCTCCGTATGCTCAGAGACGAAGCGGGAACATTCGCTTCAAACACTAAGCTGTGGGGCATCGGCAACGTGCTCGCCTTTGTGCCAGACGTCCGCGAGGACCCTGCCACGCAGGAAGCCACCGAAAAGTTGCAAGCAGCTGAACAAGCCGGAAAGACTCTTAGCGTGAAGATGGCAAGCCTGACAGCGCATCTCAAGGGTCTGACTGATCTCGATGTCAATCCAAACGCCGCACTCGCTGCAACATTGAAGGTGAGCGGCGAGAATGTGGAGTTCGTGCATCGGGATATGCCTGAGTTCATGGGCATGCCCGGCGGCGTAGCCGCCGGTATCAACCAACACAGGAAAGGAAGGAATCGCCATGGCAACAAACAAAGAAGCCAAAGCAGTGGCGGCGCCAAGGCCGCCGGAACTTAAGGGCTGGCTACTGGTTACCGTCTTCGTGGCAGCATTTGCCATGACTGTCTCAAGCTTGGTGTCAACCTACAAAACGGGGAACAAGAAACATCCCGACACCCCCGTAGCGACGCAGTGCCGCAATGCAAGCGCGTTGGAAACTCGCCGGTGCTTCGTCATCGGCAAGTCAGACCGCTTCAAGAACGCACGGGACGGCGCGCTTCCGGGGGACCAGATGCAGATCTGTTCCAACGGCGGCGTGCTCAAGCGCGTCGTGGAAGGAGGTACTGCCTACTTCTGGTTTGAAACCGAGAAGAAGGATGGGGAGGAGGTTGAGTATCGCCTCTTCCCTGCGGCCGACAAGTGCCCGCCGCTTACGTTATGAGGTGAATTGCTCTTTAGTTTAGGGCGCAAAGGCCACACGGGGTTGATTCCGGTGGCCTTTTTCTTTTCTGCGCTCTGCACTACTGAGAGATCTTCTGCACTGCCGGCAGGTCAAACGACCCAAGGGCGATGTTGATGATGCCGTACGCCCCGAAGATAATGACGAGTCCGACAAGCCCCCACAAGATGGCGTCCTTCCCTTCCTTCCGTTTATGCGAATCCCCCGAATGCACGATGAACTCAAACACTCCCCACACGAACACGACGAACGCAGCGGCGGCGAGGAGCAGGATAATCGGGTTGACTATCTGTACGACGACCTTAGCGAGGAAATCGTTAAGGGCTTGGAGAGCCGCGGCCATTTAATTACTGAACCGTGAAGCCTGTTTTCGGCGTGGTGATGCCCGTGTTGCCGAAGGATACCGAGCCGGTAAGGATATTCACGAGACCCCACACCGAGACCATCACGAAGAAGCCGATAAGACCCCAGAGCATGAGGTTCTTGCCCTTGTCCTTCACTTCTTCTGAGCCTGCGCCGACGATGAACGTCTGGAATGCGCCCCACACGAAGACGATAAAGGCGATCGCGAAGAGCACCGGCACGAGCACGTTGTTTATTGTATTGATGATAAATGAGCCGACGTCCGAGATGTTGCTCACTGCCGCGAAGGATACGAGCGGTGCCGCGAGGGTCGCGAGGGTTACTGAAGTGATGGCGAGTGCTTTTTTCATAAGATAAGTAAACGATTAATGTGGTAATTGTAGCTTTTTGCCCTTAGAGGTCAATGCGCCCCGCGCTCACGTGTGGATAAGCGAGCACCACCCTATCACAGGGTCGGATAGGCGGGTGCGGTGCCGCCCGAAGTCAGGTTGAACGTGCTGGTGACGATATTTACCAGCCCCCACACGGAGAATATGACTGCGAAGCCGACAACAGCCCAGAGGACGAAGTCCTTCCCCTTCGTGCGCTCCTCTGAGTCGGCGGCGCCGAGGATGAAGTACTTGTACACACCCCAGATGAAATACAGGAATGCGAGGGCGAAGAGAACGGGGACGATAACATCGTTAATGATGCTGATGACGCCAGTGGAGTACCCCTTGATGAAGTTTACGTTTACATTCATAGCTTCTAGTACGTCTTAGGGAGGCTCGGCACGACCTGACCTGTGAGCCCGAAGGTAAACGAGACGATGTTTACCAAACCCCAGAGCGATATCATGACCGCGAAGCCTATGACGCCCCAGAGGATGAGCTTATGCCCCTCGCTCACTTCGCCCGGCTCGCCATGGGAGAAAATGTAGGCCTTGGTGATGCCGTAGAGGAACACGATGAAAGCGATAGCGAAGAGAAGCGGGACAAGGATGTTGTTGATGATCGCCACGATCTGTCCGGCGATACACCCGATACCGTACCCCGTACATGAGCCGGTAGTGCCCGACATGAGACCGAGACCATAGGAGTATGAGGAAGTCACTGTCTGTGTGTATACAGCTGATGCAACTGCCGGAAGGAGTGCTGCTAAGGCGAGGGATGCGGTACGGATGATTGATTTCATATGGGATTAGTATGGCATATTACGCGCTCGGCGCGATACCGAGCGTGGATAACAATATATTGACGAAGCCCCACACCGAGAAGAGTACTGCGAGACCAACGATGCTCCAGAGTATGAACTGTCGCCCTTCGTTACGCTTCTCTTCTTCTGCTCCGTGGATAAAGAAGTAGTTCACCACGCCCCAGACGAATGCGGCGAAGGAGAGCGTGATGATGACCGGTACGACGACCAGATTCATCACGCCGATGATGCCGGTGCTGCCGCTACCTACAAATTGTGCAAACGTCATAAGTTATCCGCCAAGCGCCTTCACGGTAGCTTGGATAGACAGCGAGATAGCCTGCGCGCCAAGCAGGACAAGCGCGCCGATGATCGTCCAGAGAAGCATGCCCCGCGCTTCCTCCAACTTCCCTGGGGCTCCTTGTGCGACGACGAACTTGTACCCGACATACACGATCATAAGTATGATCGCGATCGTGCCGATACGTATGATGAAACTGAGAATCTCGTTGAGAAATGACTCTAGGTCGGTGCCGGCCTTGAGCGGGTTCATAAGCGTGGTGTCACTCACGGGCGCCGTACCACCAGGCACCGACCCTGCCGGAGCAGTACCGCCCGGCGTCGCGGCGAGGGCAAGCGGAGAGAACGAGAGCAGAGCGAGTGCGAGTATGATGAGATGGCGCATATTATTTTTGTAGAAGCGAAGTAAGCGAACCCTCTCCCGAAGTAAGCGCGGTGCTCGGCAACAGGCGCCCGCTTATCACACCGGTAATCATACTTGAGAAGACAGAGTCGGTGTCGCGCGGTACTGGGGATAGCCACCCCTTCGCGTAGAGCGCCTCAGCGTACGCCACCGCCGCGACAGGGTCAGACGGGACGCTGGAGAGCTGGCTGAGTACTGCCGGCGCGAGGCCGGTGGCCGCAGCAGCAGCGTCCTGTGAGGCCGCACTCGTGAGCACCACCGCCGCCTGATAGCCGCCGTTTGGGTTCTTCGCTCCGCGTGGAACCATAAAGGCGTACACGAGGCCGTACGTGCTCTTCAAGTTGGAGGTAGCGAGCTGCGGCAGCTGTGACACGTTGAAATCAAGATTGGGGTTCGCCGCACGGAGGAAGCGCGCCTCGGAAACGAAACCGAGATAGAGCGCGAGGTCGCCCGCAAGGAAGGCTTGCCGCGAATCCGGCAGAGAAGCGTTCCACGTGTACGAGACTTTTGAAGGGTCGGCGAACTGGGTGTAGAAGCTCAACACGCCCTGCCCTGTCGGCGTATCGCCGCCTGATGGGTCGCCGCTTAGGTTCGCGACGACGTCGTTCTGTCGGTAGGACGATATCGGCACGCCCGTTTGCAAGAAGAGCGAAGAGAGTATCCCCCGCGCATTGTGGACGTTGTCGTACGTCCCCATCGCTATGAGCCCCCGCTTGACCTGCTTCGTAGGAGTGAGCTGTGCGATGTTCGGCACAAGGCCGGTCAGTGCCTCCCACGTCGCCGGCGGTTTGGCTACGGCACTACTCGCGAGTATCGCGTTGTTAGAGTAGAGAACTAGCGGATCTACGAGAAACGGCATGCCGTAGTAGCCGCCGCCCGGTACGGCGAAGATCCTTCCGGCCGTCACGAAGGTACTGTTGAACGCTGATTCGGGAAGCATCGTCGTCGGTATCGGGTCTAGGAACTTCACAAGCGGGAGCAACCCCTCCTCGGAAGCGAGGACGAGGTCGGGAGCGGCGCCAGTCGCTATGGCAGTGGACAGGTCTTGTGCGAGCGTCTCTGGGTTCTTCTGCTCGTAGGAGACATCCTTCATGCTTGTGTCGGTTTGAGCAACGGCCGTGAGTGCGGCCTGCACGTCAGCCTTCGGTAAGACGCCCCATATCTTTACCGTGCCTACGGTAGTCGCACTCCCTGAAGAATTCTTACTGGTGTAGGTAGCGAAGACGAATACTCCGATGATTGCCGCGAGACCGAAGACGCCGAACAGTATGCCTTGGAAAAGTGAGATTTTCATAAAATATTATTGGGGTGCAGTGAAAATAATGCCGTAATGGTGCGGTCCGGAGCGGAAGGACTTCACCTTGTGGAAACCGCCGTTGATAAATAGCTCTTCGGCAATACGCTCGGACACGACACGGTCCGGCGTAGGGCCCATGCCGCCATAACTCCCCGCCCAGTCTACGACGAGGAGCTTCGCGCCGTGCTTCAGAACACGCTTCAGCTCCTCAAGGAGGACCGTACGATGCTCCACTTGGAAGAGCGTGTTCGTGAGGATAGCGGCGTCAAGCGAAGCGTCGCGCAAGTGCGAGCCGCCAAGCTTCTCAATGTCGCCCCACACGGTCTCTATGACGCGCTCGTGCCGCTCGTGCGTGTTGAGCTTGATGTGCTTCAGGAGGTCTTCCTGTACGTCTACGGCGTACACCTTACCGCTATGTCCTACCGCCGCAGCCGCCGCGCGGGAGTAGTGCCCGCTTCCTGCGCCGAAATCGCCGACTCGCATACCCTCGCGCAGTCCAAGCTGCAGTACGGCCTCGTGTGGAGAACTGAAGTTCACGCTCATACCTATAAAATACCACGCGCGAGGCTTCGCCTCGCGCGCAATCAACATCTATGCCTGAAAATGGGAGCGGTTCGGGAGGAGCTCGCTCCTCCCGAACCGCTTTGCGGATATCAATCCACTTCCGACTCATCGCGCTGCGACTTAATGGCGTCATTGGCCATGGAGCTGATGTGTCTGAGATTGTCGCGGTCATAGACCCCGATAACACCGCCGCGACGATGTCCGAGATAGCACCCTTGGCCAATCGGTTCCGGCTGACGGTGGTGAGCGTGTTCGTACGTCCACGTCTTCCTTGCCCGATTGATCTTGACGCCCTTCGGCTTCCGGCTGACTACTTCCACGCAGCGACCATTTGCCGCAAAAACCAGATACATGAGTCTCATGAAAGAACCCCTTCGGTAGTTGGAACAGGTGGTACCGTACCACTCAACGTCTCCGAAGTCCACCTTCGACGATACCGACGCATTTCTTATTTTCTGGAATCCGAAATATCCTTATCTATGGACGACCGTCGGTTGATAAGGATATCGGAAATCTATACTTCGGGAAGTCGGAAATGCTTCCGAATGCTTTTATCGTTCTCGATGGTATCGGCAATTGCATAGAGCACATCCTTCCCTATCTTCAGCTCCGCCTTGAGTAGAGCGATGAAGTCCTCGCTGTCATAGGGATACACCCACACGCTGTCTTGTAGTCGTACGAAACCAACCTCCCCCATGATCGCACAGAGTCTATTACGTACCTTGCGTCTTCGTTCGGGTACATCGAAGACGACCATGCGCCAACGACCGTCCCATTTCTTTTTCTGATTCTTGAGATCAAACTTTGTTTGTTCAAACTCAAGTGCCTTACGACCGGACGGGGTTATCTGCAAATATCTCTTGCCGTCCTTTTCGATCCACACTGCATACTTCTTTGCCACTAAACGTCCTGCAGCAGTCTTCGCCCGATATTTGAGGTTGTACTTTTCATTCGGTAGATAGTCGAGAAGCTGGAGCGCATTTCCTGCAACCGCAGCAAACGCGACCAGACCCGTGACTGCGACAGCAGCCAGTACGGCGTGTTGCACATCCCTTTTCTTCTTTCTTTTTCGAGAGGCTATTTCAAGCTGTCCCATCCACTACATACTAAACTAAATATCCTTATCTATGGACGACCGTCGGTTGATAAGGATATTCGGGAGGAGTCTAAAGTATTGCCTGCCGAACTTTGTCCGCAGCTGAAACTGATGCTGTGACGACAATCTTTTTCATAAGAAGAAGGGGTACCACATTTGAACTAAGACATAAATAATTACTAGAAAAACAATAAATATCATAATTTCCTCTTTTCTGGACCAGGCCCAATTGAAAATCTTTTGATGTTTAGGAAACTTGGTGTTGAACTGAGTCACCATCTCCTCCAGAGTCTTCCCTTGGTAGCTCCCAATAACAGTTAGAGCATTTTCTGCTGCCTTTCGCTGTTCCCAAACATACATAAAAAGAGAAGTTGGAATAACCAGCAAAAATATTGCTAAGAAAACTTTTCCTTCAAAAGGATTTAAATATGCTGTTTCTGGGTTTAGTGTAGTTATGGCTATTAAAGCAGCGGCTATTGTCGCGATTTGGGGTGAAATTGAAGCTTTTTTCCCAACCGCCGCGATATAAAGGTCAAGCTGAGGTTGAATAAAAGTTAACCTCTGCTCTGGGGAAAGTGTCTTGAAACGCTCAACCCAATCCACCATGAATTACAGCGCCGCCATACTAGCAATCGAGTCGCCTTCGCGCATTTTCATGATGCGCACACCCTGCGTCGCACGGGAGAGCTGAGAGATAGAGTTCACGCCAGTGCGGATCACCTGCCCCTTCTTGGAGACGACAACTATCTCATCTCCCTCATCTCTGCCCGTGACCACCTTCGCGCCGATTATCTCGCCGGTCTTCGGCGTGACCTCTGCGGTCTTGATGCCGGAGCCGCCCCTACCCTGCACCTTGTACTCAGACATCTTGGTGCGCTTGCCGTAACCCTTGCTCATAATCACAAGGAGCGAGGCATCCTTCGCCTTCTCTGCGGGGATGACCTCTGCGGAGACAACGCGGTCACCCTTCTTCACCGTCATACCCTTCACGCCGCCTGCGGTGCGGCCCATCTCACGTGCGTCCTCCACGTCAAAGCGGATTGATTGACCCTTTGCGGTCACTATAGAAACAGTGTCGCCCTCGGCAGAGAGATTCGCCGAGACGAGCTTGTCGCCCTTCTTCAGATTGATAGCGATGATGCCGGAGCGGCGCACATCCGCAAATGCTTTCGCCGCGACGCGCTTCACCACGCCTTCTTCGGTGACGAAGGCGACGCTTGAGGCGTCTAGCGCTGCACCTTTCGGCACCGGCAATATGGAAGTCACCTTCTCTTCAGCGGCGAGTGAGAGGAAGTTCATGATGCTCTTCCCCTTCGTCGCGCGACGACCCTCTGGGAGCTCGTACATCTTGATCTGATACGCTTTGCCGAAGTCGGTGAAGAAGAGGAGGTCGCTGTGCGCCGAAGTGACGAGGAAGTGCGTTACGATGTCCTCCTCCTTCGTCGCGATATCTACCACACCCACGCCGCCGCGCTTCTGGCTCTTATACTCGTCGGGGTTGGTGCGCTTCACGTACCCGCCCTGTGTAAGGAGGAGCATGGAGTCCTCGTCGGGCACGAGGTCTTCCACCGAGATATTCTGTACACCGCCCTTCACGATGCGCGTACGACGGTCGTCGCCGTACTTCTCCATGAGCTCCTCAAGCTCCTTCTTCACTACCGCGAGGATCTTCTTCGGCGAGGAGAGGATGTCTTTGAGTTTCTTTATCAAAGCCTGCACCTCAGAGAGCTCGTCCTCAAGCTTCTTGCGCTCAAGACCAGCAAGCTTGCTGAGGCGCATCTCAAGGATTGCCGCCGCCTGGAGTACCGAGAAACCGAACTTCTTCTGGAGCGCGGCGCTCGCTGCTGGTATATCGGCCGCCTTCTTTATGATAGCGATAACCTCGTCTATGTGGTCCAGCGCCTTGCAGAGGCCCATGAGTATGTGCTCGCGCGCTTCCGCTTGGCGCAGATCGTATTCAGTGCGGCGCTTCACCACTTCCTGGCGATGCTTCACGAAGTGCGAGAGCATGCCCTGAAGCGAGAGCATCTCAGGCACGCCGTCTACAAGCGCGAGCATATTGTAGTGGAAGGTGCTCTCAAGCTCGGTGTGCTTGTAGAGCGCGTTTAAGACCGCCTGCGGGTGCGCCGTGCCCTTGAGCTCTACGACGATACGCACGTCCGGCATACCGCGCTCGTCGCCAGCAGACTCGTCGCGCAAATCGCGGATACCCTCTATCTTCTTGTCCTGCACCAGCTCCGCGATGCGCGTGATAAGGTCGCTCTTGTTTACTCGGTATGGGATAGAGGTGATGATGATGCGCGTATCCTTCTTCCCGTCGTCTATAATCTCCGCTTCGCCGCGCACGACCACGCCGCCGCGGCCGCTTGCGTACGCCTGCTTGATATCTGACTGATTGAAAGCGACGCCGCCCATCGGGAAGTCAGGACCCTTCACGAACTGCAGAAGGTCGTCAGTCGTCGCATCGGGATTCTCAATGAGATGGATGGTCGCGGTAACGACTTCGCGGAGGTTGTGCGGTGGAATGTTTGTCGCCATACCGACGGCGATGCCGAGGGTGCCATTCAAGAGCAAGTTCGGGAGCGCCGCAGGTAGCACGAAGGGCTCTTCGCGCGTCGCATCGTAGTTCGGTATCCACTTGACCGTCTCTTTCTCAAGGTCGGCAAGAAGCGCGTCAGCGATGCGCGACATCTTCGCCTCGGTGTAACGCATGGCGGCCGGAGAGTCGCCGTCTATAGAACCGAAGTTGCCCTGACCCAAGACGAGCGGGTACCGATGCGAGAAGGTCTGCGCCATCTTCGCCATGGAGTCGTAGACGGCGATGTCGCCGTGCGGGTGGTACTTACCGAGCACTTCGCCGACCACCGTCGCCGACTTGCGGAACTTCGCTCCTGGCACGAGGCCCATGTCCTTCATGGCGAAGAGGATGCGGCGATGCACGGGCTTCAGCCCGTCGCGCACGTCAGGCAGCGCGCGCGCCGTGATGACGGTCATCGCATAGTCGATGTACGACTGACGCATCTCGCCGACAATCGGCTGGTCAATAACGTTTGCGGCGACTGGTGTCGCCGCGTCTTCTACTTTGTCTTCCTTGCCGCGCGCCATGATAATTCAATTAGTATCTAAAACTAGAACGGCAAAGTCGTTTGCTCCGCCTGCTTCTGCTTCGACGGTTCCGGCGTCGTGTTCACTATCTCGATGCGCACCGGCGCCTCAGCACCCTGAAGCGCTGAGGCCGCTCCGGCACCCGCGAGCTGATTCGCCTGAGTGTCGCTACCGACGGTGACCGCGCCCTTCGGTACCGCACTGTCAGCGAAGCTGTTTCCGCCGATAGCAAATGCGTTCGTACTTATCGAGCCTGCGAGCCACACGAGCGCGATGACGCCTGCGCCGCACGCGGCCGCAGAGAAGGCGACGCGCTTGCGGATGTGGTGCGGCTTCCCTTTTATATATTCGACGTGTTCGAAGACAGTTTTCATACTATTAGGAGGTTATAACTAGTATACTCCCGTCGCGCCCCGCGAGGTCCTTTTTCTTCAGGGTGA
>Ga0172379_10004979_pt1 | contig 19003 bp, 11 predicted proteins | sample GrowelOW334metaG_FD_119756 | JGI IMG/M metagenome (GOLD analysis project Ga0172379, IMG submission 119756) | Groundwater microbial communities from an aquifer near a municipal landfill in Southern Ontario, Canada - Groundwater well OW334 metaG | ecosystem: Environmental > Aquatic > Deep...
CTTTATAGAACTTAAAGTCCATGATGCATTACCATCTAAAGATTTTATACATCTATAACCGACGGTTTTATCTTGCAAACTAGTGTTTACATGTCCATAATATAATCCGTATTTTGCTGCGTTCAATATTTGATTCCATATAGGAGAATAAGTAGCATTATTAGTCCATAAATCACTACTAACACACGTTGTTCCATCCCAACAATAATCAGCAGGACAGCAACCTGTTTGTGTTAAAAGAGATTCTGGGAATTCTGTCTTGTAAACATTATCTATATCTGCTTGTGTTTCAGTTAAAGATACATCATCAAAAAATACAGCGTTAGAAAGTATCGTGTTAGCTGGAGAACATCCATCAACAACTAATCGTAAATGTACATTTTTAAAATATGGCTTGTCGCCATTAACTCCTGCTGTTGCCTTTGAATTATAAGATATATTGAAAGTTGTAGAGACAGGCTGCCATGTTCCGGGATTACTTTTGACAGAAGCTCCTAAACTAATATCGGTAAAACAAGCATCTTCATTCCAATTCAAAGAGCTAGTACACTTTCCATCGTTCAAATCTATATATGCATTACAATTTTCTCCGTTAATAATTCTTGCTGAAATAGTATAATTAGTATCTGCTTTTAAATCGAACTCTATAGATGTTACAGCAGAACCGTCTTTAATATCTTTTAATGTTCCCAAAGTAAGACTCCATCCTTGCATACTATTCGAATTCCATCCATTAATATTTATTCCGCAGTCAAGAGAACAAGAAGTGGTTGTCTCTAAATAATCACATATATAATCTCCACATCCACGCATCATGCAAGGTTTTGCTTCTAGACGTCCATAACATGTAGAATTACCCGTATCCGTCGCATTATCACACTGCTCACCAGTGCCCACATAGCCATCACCGCAAACATTTAATTTACAAGATCTAGAATCAGTTTGACCAAAAAAAGTAGAACCTGTACAAGTACCATTTGGAGAAACGCCTGAATCACATTGCTCACCAGAGCCTACATAATTATCACCACAAGCATTTAATTTACAAGATCTAGAATCAGTTTGACCAAAAAAAGTACAAGAAGAACCACTAGTAGCTACGCCGGAATCACATTGTTCAATTATTCCGTCACTATTACTAATAAAAGAAGTATTCCAATAATTATCACCGCAGAGATTATTTTTACAAGATCCTGCGCCGAATGTATTATTAGTACATCTAGGACCTCCAAGTGGACCGGCATCACATTGTTCTAAAATTGTCGGATCCAACGATGAACCGGATGCGTGAGTAACATAATCACCACAACGAGTACATTCAGAGTCTGGATTAGAAAGTGAACTATCAACATTTCCGTCTAAATCATTATCTATTCCGTCATTACATGCGGAGATAGTGTTTTCATGTGATACTGTTTCCTCTTGGATAATTTCCCACCCGCTGGTCCAATAATTTCCTATAGTATGATATTTTTTTTGTGTGAAATACATAGAATTAGATTCGAAAACTCTTAAACCTGCAGTACCTCCAGAAGTTAAGTTAACCCATAACGCGCAAGGAACTCGTGGTTCTAAAGCATCATTAGTTCCTATAGAATTACTCCAACTATGCCATGCTCCATCATAATATTGTTGATATATCTTGTAATCATTGCCAGAACCAAAAATATCTAAACGATTAACACCGTTGTTTGTAATTGTTAAACCAGAACTGAATTGTCCGTCTGATGCGTCCGTAATGTGTACTGGACCGCCCCATGTTGCTCCGCCATCAGTAGAATATAATTGAAAAGCTCTAAATGGAGAAGTTCCTAGAGCGACAACGTCTATGCGATTGGTTCCCCAAGAAGTTGCTGAAGGTGCAGAAGAATAAAGTCCTCCGCCAGAAACAGTGAGCCAATTATGTACTCCGCCACCAGAAGCAGCTTGTGCAATTGCAAATTCGTTGTACCACATCGAACCACTATTATTGACTGCTAATAAAATTATATTAGGACCGCCAGCATAAACTGCAGCTATTCCTCCGGATTTAGCATCTGCTCTTCCAGAAAAAGTCATAGAACCTGATGGACCATTACCAAGATTAGTGTTTGTTGATTTCCATGACGACCAGTCATCAAAAGTTCTGCTACTTAAAGAAGCATAACGATAATACACATTTGTTGATGTCGCAACAAATATAAATTTCTTATCAATAGTTGTTACAGCCGAGATTTGACTTAAAAGAGGAGTAGATAGTATATCAGGATTTCCTAAATCTTCAACTTTCCAAACCGAACCAAACATAGTGTGATCTCCCCTACTATCTGCACCAATCCAGCTATCGTCTAAGACCATTCTAAGAACGCGATATTCGGAAGAACTAATATTTCTAACAACATATACTTCTGTAGCACGTAGAGGCCATGCAGGGTAGCCTAGACCAGCCATAGCATCATCTGAAGAAGCGGAATACGTTTGTATAGCACTGCATCCTAAAACTGAAGAACTCCAAGCAGGTGTTGCAGCTCCAATAGGAAAAGACAATAATACAACACACATTAAAACAATAAATAGTATATTTTTCCTCATTTTTTTACCGTCCGATAAATTCCTTGTATTAAGTCTGTTCCTGCATATCCTGCAAGTAATGCAATTCTATAATCTTCTATTGTTAGTAATGCACAAAACATTCCTATTAATCCTGATATAATTATTGTAAACCAAAATTTTGAACTATTAAATTTTTCTTTACCAGTAAAAACTTTATGTTTAAATAAACCAACTATTGCACGCACAATTCCTCCAAATATTCCAAATAAAGTTAATAATAAGATTTCCATCTAATTGAAACCTCCATTCTTAACCAAATTAGGACCCGGAGGAACTGTTTTAAGAGTTATTACAGGGTAATTCGTTTTGAATTTCTTCATTTCAACATCGCCCGTAGAATTTAAAATTGTTACATATTCTCTCCAAGCACCATTTGCACAGTAATAATCATCCACAATAACGCACTGTCTGTTTATTGATTTCTGAACAAGAGGTTTGAATTGATCGCCCACAGCAGAATCATAGTTACTTCCTGAAAGTTTACCATCATAAGTTGTATTCAATAATTTAGTTTCGCTACCAGAAGGAATCTGACAACCAATAAATTCGTTAGATATATTATATAATACCCCGCGATAATTATAACTTTCAAATAGGTTTTTGTCATCTTTCTCATCTATGTTCTTACTCTTAGAAACAGACCATCCGGGCAAAACTATAGAGCCGTTAAAGCATCCGTTGTCGGTATCATTATAAAATTCACCATAATTTCCACTCCTAGTATTATACCCACAACATTGATGTCCTGTCCAAGTGAATGATGCATAAGAATTGCATGTCTCTACATATCTTCCGTAGCCATTCATCCAAGCGTCTGGGTCCGTAAAGAATAAACTATTGAAAGGATGTAATGTTAAATCGGGAGATAGTGAAGATATCCATGAACCAAATCCTCCTGTACAATAATAATTTTTAGAATTATACTGAAGATTTACTTGTGTATCTGCGTCATCTGCAGAAACAGGATTTAGGAAAACATTATCTAAAGCAACATAAGTATTCACCGTAGAAGTAAAAGATAATTTTGTAAATTTCTGCGATTTCTCAGAAGACCTTATAGGAATTATTGTGTGATGCCATCGCTGTGAAGCATTTCCGTTTTGAACATAATTCAACAAACGTCCGTAATCAACGCCGTTGATAAACACATTAGCTATAGTTGTATCACTGCTATACATAATATCAAACTCAATTGTTGCAAAGTGTGTCATATATATTGGATTGTCTGTGGTTTCATCTGACCCTGCAGGGTATACTGTTAGTAATCTTACCCAATCAATAATCTTTTTACTTGAAGAATCATATGCATCATATGTTAACACAGTATTAGGTGTAACTCCTGAAGAGGTTACACGAGATTTTCCAGCAGCAATAGAAAGTGCATCAAACACAGAAACAGTTCCTGTTGAGAAATCTTTATTAGAACATCCGAAGCCGTAGCAGCATTCACTAAATATACTCTTTCCGTCTTGTTTGAAACACATGAATGAATCGTTAGACACTTGATTGAATGCTGTAAAACTAAATAAAGAGTTTCCCGTATCGGAAATTTTTCCTAAACAACATTCTCCGGAAGCAGTTGCAAAATGTCCTGAATCACATTGTTGTCTTATAGGATCATAAATTATTCCTGCAGAACAGTCAAGAGGAACAGAAACACAATCAACTGTGCCCGGTTCTCCAAAACAGCAATCTTCCGAGCCACCAGATGTTTTTAAAATAATTCCATTCTTACATAATGGTTTCGTTGGATCGTTACAAGGTTTGCCCCTATTACCCGTTTGTGCAGCACAGGATTTTTGAGGATCATAATAGGTCCTATTAATACATATCTGAGCATCCTTACAAAAACGCTTTTCAATAAACGAAGAACTGCTTCCGAATTTATTATTTGAGCAGACAGGATCTAATTGTGGAAATTTTGCTCTGAAAGAAGCATCTGCAAGATATTTTGCACATATATCATTAACAGGAACAGAGCTTCCACTAATTAAAAAATTACATCTACAATTACTTATTCCTGAGGGATCATCTAAATTAATATTGTTTTTACAACAAGGAGCCGCTCCTCCGTTAAGATTACAATCTACATAAGACTTAGATAAATCAGCAGGATCTGGGAAAGGATCTATGTTGTTGAATATTTCATAACAAGGTATGCTTGTTCTCTGATATTTCATATTAAAAGTGTTATACTCTAGAACAGCATTTGCGCCAGAACCATCAACACCCATAGCGTCGCAGTAATACCAGTTTTCAGAATTTGAAATATGATCGGAAATTCCGAAAGGAGTATTCACAGGAATTATTTTGTATGAGTTAACTCCCTTGACAGCAGAAAGCCACGTGTTGTTTGTTTTATCAGAAGTTTTAGGATTCCATATATTATAGTCATAACATACATATTGTTTTGTAGTATCGACAAATCCGTAATCTTGTAATGCTGAAAAAGGATCATATACATTTAATGAACTAACTTTTTCTATTCTCACATTATCAAAAATTGCAGAAATTACTGGATCGTTATTATTTAGACTTATTGTTACTGATCCCTCGCTTGTAATATTAAAAAAACCTTTTAATAAAGTCCATGTACCAGTTCCATAAACCTCTAACCATTTGTAACCGTTGTAATCGGCCTGTACTGTGTCTCCTGTAAGATATAAATAAGAATTAGAACTTCCATAAATCCATACGGAATAAATATACCTTCCTACTGGCAACGAGATAGTTTTAGTAGCAGCAGTTGATCCTGAAACCGCTCTGGTGATATTCGCTGCACACAAACCTGTTTTAGCAACAGAAGTATAAGTACACTTTCCGGCATTGTTACAAGCCCACTCTTTAACATCTCCTACAGGACATGCTGCATATGCAAAACTAATACTAAGAATGAATATAACTGTAAAAAGTAAATACTTACCCACCCATAACCACCATCTTTTGAATTAACGCGTTATTCATATTTATAAATCTTACCTCTCAAATCCTCCATTAAGCCAATCATCGTCACCACAACAACCATCAAGACCTGTGGTTGATGTTTTTACAAACCATGCTGGAAAAACATTTATATTTGTTATTGGTCCTGAAACAGGTCCGTAATTTGATGAAGGACACAAACCTTGCGGAATAATATTAAAACAATCCGGATCTTGCATATCTATTAAAAAATCAAAATCTTCATCTTCTCCGTTGTTACATTTTTCTGGAGACATCGCTTGTAACGACCCAGCAATATTTGATGTTTCTGTAGAAGGATTTTGACCTGGTCCCCCTCCGTCATTACCATATCCTCCTTTAGCGCCACCGCCGCCATTACTTCCTGCAACAGTAATAGTAATTAAACCGCTAATAGTATTTGTAGTATAAAAGAATTCTATTTTTCCTCCTGCACCGCCAACTCCACCACCACCACCGCCGCCATCATCGTTCGCTGAGCAGAAACTACTATCATCATCATCTCCTCCCTTTCCGCCAACACCAGCGTTTCCACCATGAACATCTATTACCGAATTAATTCCTGTGATAGTGTCTGCAACTAAAATAAGATATCCTCCAGAACCTCCTGCGCCTCCACCACCACCACCTGTGGCGCCGTCATCACAGCCAGTTAAATCTCTTTGCCATCCGTCGCCACCTTTTGTAGCATCACTTCCACTTAAATTAATTATTCCGTTAATAGTTATTTTTTTAGCGTAAATAATAACATATCCGCCCGATAGGCTTCCTCTAGAACCTCCGCTAGTTTCACTACGACTATCCTTATTACCATCCCACACGCCGCCTAAAAAACATCCTCCTTTACCACCATCACCACCATCAGCGCCGTCAGAATCGTGATTACCTACTCCTCCGGAACCGCCGGAAATGTATGTGCACGAACAGCCCTTGCTTACTCCCACATCATAAATGCATGTAGAGCTGGAAGTAAATTTTAGTTGTGCGCCACTATTTAATGTAAGTTCATCAAAATAATATTTAGTAACATACGAAGAGCTTAAAGTTATTGTTTGTAGTGGAGAATTTATAATACAACTAGGAGGAGTGAGTGGTTTAGAAGTACTTGGAGAAACAGATCCTGAAGAACAAGCAATATCTACTCCCGCATAAACAAAAGACATGCTAAAGAGAGCAAATAAAAATATCTCGATTAATAGCACCCACCCTTTATTCATATTACTTTCTCAAGGTTTTTTTAATATAAATCTTTCGATTTTTAAGCATAAAATATGTTTAAATAACTTCTATCCGGGTTGTAATGATATACACCTTTATATATTAAAAAGTATTACTTGTTTTATGGAAGGTGCTAATATGAAGAAAATGTTGTTTATCATATTATTAATTATAGGTTTAGCAGGATTAACTGCATGTAATATTAATACTGCTCCTGAACCAACTAATACTATAAATATATTTTCTAATCTTACAAGTTCTCAGGATTTAAAAAAATTCAACAATATTGATGAATTTAGATCTTTCCTGTCTTCGCAATCTCCTGATCAGGCCCAAAATACGCGAGGAGGAATGATGTTTAAAACTTTAGGTGCATCAGTAGATATGGTACAGTCAAATTCGGAAGTCGCACCTGCTGCGAGTGGAGCAAATGATTATTCACAAACAAACGTACAAATTCAAGGTGTTGATGAAGCAGATTTTGTAAAAAATGATGATAAATATATTTATATGATTGCAGATAATAAATTAGTAATAATAGACGCAATTAATGGAAAAGATAGCAAGATTGTTTCGGAAATAAATTTGTTAGATAAAAAAGTTCAACAATCTACAGTTAAAGAATTATTTTTGAATAACGATCAAGTAATTGTTTTCTTAGAGTCATATAGTAAAACATATTATTTTGAAAAATATGGTATTATGCCTATAGAAACATATACACAAAACACAGTAGCTTACGTTTATGATGTTACAGATAGAGTTAATCCTAAATTAGTGCAAACATACACTATTAGTGGCGCATATTATGATTCTAGAATGATTAACAACATAGTATATGTTGTTAGCCAAGACAATCTTTATGACTTTATACATTATAATGGTCCAATGATTACATATGCAGAAAAATCTATAAGACCTACAATTTATTATTTTGATAATCCTGAACAAAATTATCAGATGAATACAATTACTTCGATTAACTTAGATAATAAGGAAGTTGTTGATAGTGAATCATTTATGTTGGGTTATGGAAGCACGCTAATGGTTTCTGAAGATAATATCTACATCGCATATCAAAAGCAGAGATACTGGTGTTGGAGCTGGAGATGTACTACGCAAGAAAATGATAATAAAGAAAGATTTATGGAAGTAATCTTACCAAGACTACAAGGAGAGATTAAAAATAAAATAACAGCAATTGTTAATAAGAATCTTGATGCTGAGAAAGAATGGAAAGATATATCCACAGAGTTCTCAAAATTTTATGCGGACTTAAAAGATAATGAAAGTGCGCAGGATAAATATAATGAGATGTTTGGCAACATAGAAACTGCGCTTAGCGAATATGATGCAAAAAAAGCTATAGAAAATAGTAAAACAATAATACATAAAATAAGTATTAATAAGGGATTAATAGAATATTCAGGCAAGGGTTCTGTTGATGGAAGATTATTAAATCAATTCTCAATGGACGAGCATAATAAAAATTTACGTGTAGCTACAAATGTAGATTTATGGTTAAATGGTGGAAGAAAACAATATAATAATGTATACGTGCTAAATAATGATATGAATATTGTTGGTAGTTTAAAAAATCTTGCTGAGAATGAATCAATATATAGTACAAGATTTATGGGAGATAAATTATTCCTAGTAACATTTAAGCAGATTGATCCTTTCTTTGTAATAAATTTGAGTGACCCATCAAATCCTAAAGTTTTAGGATATTTAAAGATTCCAGGATATAGCTCATATCTTCATCCAATAAATAATACTCTGATCATTGGTGTTGGTAAAGAAACAGGAGAAAGCGGGAATGGTGGAACAATAACTAAGGGTGTTAAGATATCTTTATTTGATGTGAGTGATTTTAGTAATCCTAAAGAAGTGGATAAATATGAGATAGGATTACAAGGAACAGATAGTCCCGTATTATATGATCATAAGGCGTTCTTATACAGTTCTACAAAGAATGTTTTAGTAATTCCCGTTACAGAGATAACTTCTAAAATAAAAAGTGGAGAATATAGTTATAAAACAACAGTGTGGAATGGTGCTTACGTTTTTAAGGTGAGTGCTGAAGGATTTTATCTGTTTGGAAAAGTAAGACATTCCAGTGCTGAAACACCATATTATTATTGGTTTAATCAAGCAAGTGTAAGAAGAAGTCTATATTTAGATAATAACTTATTTACGATATCATCTAAATATGTTAAAGTAAATGATTTGAACAACAGTTTAGCAGATTTAAACACGATACTGTTGCCATACAGTGACGAAAATCCGTATCCTTTACTGCGTTAATCACAAAAAATATAAACCAGTAAAGTTATTTTATTTTTTTAGATGAACCAAAAAAGTTATTCTACAATTTATTACATTTTTAGAGATGGTGCTAGAAGATTTTTGAATGATACAATAAATGCATTGCATGAAGAACAAATAACAGAATGGGAGAAAAAGATTAATGTTTTAGGTCAAACCATAGTTAATAAGATTAATGAAACTAATCAAGATACTGAAATAGTATATGAGGGCGCTACATGGATTAAATATCCTAAAAAATATAGAAACGATATATTTTTTTCAATCTCTCCTTTTAAAAAAGGTTTTCGCGGAAAAGCTGTTCTTTCATTAAGACAACAACATAACGGCGTCCCTGATGATAATATAGAAGTAATATTACAAACAACAGACAAGTATTTATCAATTATTGCTGAAGATGCTATAAGAGAATTTAATATGAGAGAACACGGAGCATTTGTAATTAAACACTACGATGGTTCTAGAATGACTGCTATCAAATATGGAAGAGTGTAACTATCTTATTTTATCTCTTCTGAAATCTTCTTTTTTAATTAATTGTAATAATTCTTTTTCATGACCTGCTCCAATAACAACCAATATTTTCTTTTCAATATTTTTCGACATAGCATTATAAATATTTTTAGCCATTATTTCATTACGTTCTTCAATCAATACTTTATAGATACTCGGATATCTTTCCTTAACTTGTAACATTAGTTTGTTTATCAGCGCATTTTCTGGAACTTCGTTTAAGTTAATATGCATTTTCTTACTAAATGGTGCTTTAAAAATATCAATAACTAGACGCATTTTTTCTTTAAGTGTAAAAGTTTTAGAAAATCTTTTTAATGTTATATCTATATTTTGATCAATTAGTTGTAATTCTTTATTATTTGTTCTCGCAAGATTTACTGCTGTTAACATATCACTTCCAGGTTTAATTCCGACAACATTTCCGAGTTTTTCTTGAATATATCCTCCAATAACTGCAAATAAATAGCCTTGAAGTCCGTAATGTTTGATGCCTTTTAGAGATCTGTCGGGCTTCTGATCTGTTAATAAAGCATGTAGTCTTTTATGATCTAATTCTACACAGATTATGTCTGGATTTAAATTATTAAATGTTTTTATTATAGTATCAATAGAACCTTTTGCTATATGTGATGTTCCTATTACTGTTGTGTTTTTATAAGTTAACATCTGGTTAAGAATTCGTTCCTGTTTTTATGTTTATCTAAGTTTGAATGGTGTTTGCTCTAGTTTCTTTTCTAAAACTTGTTTGGAAGCATCCACAATACAAATTATTTGTGAACCTGCTCGTTTAGGTTGTGATTGCAAGTCTACAGCCATATCGGCATCGGTGATTATAATGTCTATTCCCTCTACATCAAAATGTTGCTCCACATCTTTAGGATTAGTTATTTGTGCAGAATAAATATAAAATTTAGATGATTCTAATTGTGATAATATTTTTTGAATATTTTCATCGTGTGTTTTATACGCTCTTAGCTGATCTGATAAATATTGGAAAGAAACTTCGCATGCGTGCTCATTTTCTTGCAAAATTTTATACACATAATATTCTACCATAAAAACCTTCATTAATAATATAATTATAACCCGAGTAAAGCCAAGAATCTCGGCCTTACTCAGGAAAAAGAGGTGAGTTAGTGTGATTTTTTTATAAATTAGATATTAATGCTTGAAATGTGTCTTTATACATTGTATTAAATACTTCTTTTGAGAAATGATATCTCTCACCAGCAATAGGAAGATTAAATTGTCCATCTATGTTATGATAATATTTTTCTGCTTCTCCAAATCCTTCAACACTTCTTAAGACTTCTGCATGCGCTCTTCTTTTTTCTACTAAAACACCGCTGAACGGATGTTTAAGTGTTCTGTTTTTTGAATATAAAATAAAATTTATATGATCCATGGAGTGTCCTTCTTCAGTCTGCGTTATTATTCTTACTTCAGGTATTAACAATCCATATTCAGTTTTTACACCTGTTTCTTGACGAGCAAACTTTCCAATAGAAACTAATTTAGTTTCACTATCAAGAACATCTCCTAAATCTCCTGCTACGTCACCAATAATAATGCTTTTATTCATGTAACACACCTATACATATATAATTTAATAAATTATTTTCTTTTCCAAACCATTTCGAAAAATCCTTTTATAGATTCTGCAAAGAAGGATGTTTCAATCCATACAGCTACATCGTATGTAGGATGTACGTCCTTATCATTTGTTATAAAGAACAATAATTTATCATTATCTACCAATATAAATCTTGATTTTATGTCTGTGAAGTTTTTGACTTCAACTATTCCTTTTAATTCCTTCTCTAGTTTTTCTGTTTCTTTATTATGAGGAACTAATATTTTTATTGAAACTCCTCTATCGGATGCTTTCTTTAATGTTTTTTCTAAATGTAAAATTTTTCTAATCATTCCATCAGCAGAAGTCATTATATATACTGATTTGTCTGCTTTTTTAATCATACTTTCCATATAATCATAAACATTATCTCTATTCTTTATCATTCCTACAAGATCTGTTGGTTCTACCATATCAATTCCGGTTGTGTGTAGTTGTGTTAGTTGTTCAAGAACATCAGATTTTCTTAACTCATCCATTGATAATTCTTGCCTTACAGATTCCTGCTGTATTTTTTTCTTAATTATATCAATAACTTCAGTTGGTGAAATAGCCATATACTTTATAGGCTTACCTAGTTTCATCATAACAAATCCTTTCTTCTCAAGAGATTCTAAAACATCATATGTTCTTGATCTTGGAACATTAGAAATATCTGATAACTCTCCTGCACTTGAAATTCCTCTTGAAAGAAGAGCTGTCCAAATCTTAGCTTCGTAGCTGTTTAAACCGAAATCTTTTATTTTTTTTAATAAATCTGCTTGTACGATCATTTTATAACCCCCAACTGTAAAATATATTAAAATAATTATTTTGTTACTTCTGGAAAGTAAATAGTATTTATAAATGTTTTTATTTTGTTGTTATTGTTAAGTGAGAACTAATTTTTCTTTAAGTTAAAGATAGTTTAAATTGAGGATATATATTTTTATAAAAAAAATCAAATATATCTATAATAAAATCTATAATAAAAATTAAGACACACCCTTATTACATATAGAAAATAAATTTAAGCTTAAAAGTTGCTCTTTCGGAAAGATTTCGTCTTTGTTTTTTACTTCGAATTTTAATTTTAATGATTTTTTATTATATATTATATATTTACTATATAGAAAATAATAATATAATATATATAATAAAAAAGATGTTATTCTTAATAATAATTGTAAAATATAGTTTGTAGTTAGAGCTTGTGCTTAAAATTTAATAACTTTAGTATTTTTTATTCATAAGTTCCATCAGAAATGAAGGGGTCTACTCTATTCTATAAAGATACTGTTCCAATCACGAAATATTTATATAACCTTTGTTTCTTCTGGAAGTATGTTGTGGGTATTGTATTAATTATTAATATTTTTTAAGTATATTTTAATAACAGTTTTGAGAGGTATTTTAATGGATGTTTCAAATTTTTTAGAAAATTTCATTCGAAAAGAGTCTCTTTTTAAGAATAAATCTATACTACAAAGCTCTTATAATCCAGATGAAATAATGCATAGAGATGAGCAAATAAATAATATTGCTAAAGTTTTAGCACCAGCTTTAAGACAAGAAAGACCTTCTAATCTATTTATATATGGTAAAACAGGTTCAGGAAAAACATTATCAGTTCATGCAACAATAAAACAGATTCAAACATTAGCACAAAGAGAAGGAATACCTATTAAATTTATATATATTAATTGTAAATTAAAAAAGGTTGCAGATACAGAATATAGATTAGTTGCCGAAATTACAAGACATTTCGGTAAGAGTATTCCTCCAACAGGTCTTCCTACTGATGAAGTATATAACATATTTTATAAGGCATTAGATCAAGAAAAACAAACAGTAATATTAGTTCTTGATGAAATCGATCAACTCGTTAAAAAAATAGGTGATGAAGTAATATATAATTTAACCAGAATTAATACAGAGTTAAAAAACGCACAGTTGTGTTTATTAGGAATAAGCAACGATATAATGTTTGCTGATAATTTAGATCCAAGAGTTAAAAGTTCTTTAAGTGAAGAAGAATTAGTTTTTCCATCATATAATGCACTTCAAATACAAGATATATTAAAAGTAAGATCTCAGGACGCTATTAAAGACGGAATATTGGAAGAGGGAGTAATTCCTAAATGTGCAGCATATGCCGCGCGAGAACACGGTGATGCTAGAAGAGCATTAGAATTGTTACGTGTAGCAGTAGAACTTGCTGAACGTAAAGGTTTAGTTAAAATAACAACTAAAGAATTAGATGAAGCAGAGGAAAAGATAGAAAAAGATCGTGTATTAGATATAATAACAACACAACCCAAACAATTTCAATTAGTTCTTTATTCTATATTATTATTATATGATCAGCGTAAACAACAGAACATAATCTTTACAGGAGAAATTTATCTATTATATAAAGAATTATGCGCGAAGGTTAATCTTAGACCATTAACACAGCGAAGAGTTAGTGATGTTATTGCAGAATTTGACTTATTGGGAATAATTAATGCTAAAGTAATATCTAAAGGAAGATATGGTAGAACTAGAGAAGTATCTGTTGTAACAAACGATACACTAAACGCTAAAATAAAATCCTTGCTAGAAGGTGCGCTACAGTTAGGTTAGGTGTATGTATGAATGAACAGGAAATTATAGATTTTTATATAGATAATGATATACTGATAAGTCCGGAATTATTATTAGATTTAAAAAATTTACAGATTCCTATAAATACTAAATATACTGTAATAAATAAAGATGTTTTAAACATACTCTCTAAAAAGATAGATGTTGATGTGGCAGATTTAGAAAAGGCCTTAGTTCTTAAACAAAAACATCATGATTCAAAACTTTATGAAAAATTTATAGAATATTTAAAAGAAGATTTATCACAGCAAAAAACAAACGACACAACCACGTCGGATAATATTAAAGACACCAGTCAGAAAAATGTTGAAAACATCACAACAACATCACTAAATAAAATACAAACACACAATATAGACAGTACGTTCGGTTTTGATGAAGATTTTCTTAAAAGAAATAAAATAAAGATAATTTCTAATTATACTAGTAAGACAAAAAAATGGTCCGTTAATGATTTTGTAGGATTATATAATTCCAGATATAAAGAATTAGAAAAAATATTACGTTCAAGAACAGAATTACAAGGCTTAACATCTATATCAAGAATTTCTGCAAAAAAAGAAAGAGAAAACGTAGCATTAATTGGCTTCGTATATGAAAAAGGATTAACAAAAGCCGGAAATATAATGCTAACCATAGAAGATCCGACAGGATTCATTAAAGTAGTTGTTACTAAAGTTAAAGAAGAATTATTCAAATTAGCGGAAGAAATACAATTAGATGAAATAATTGGTGTAACAGGAATGTGTGATCAAATTGTTTTTGCAAATAATTTATTTATTCCAGACATTCCATTAACAAAAGAATTAAAAAAGAGTCCTGAAGAAGGATACTTTGTTCTAATATCTGATCCACAAGTAGGTAATAAACGTTTTTTAGAAAAAGAATTTAATAAATTTTTAGCATGGATTAATGGAGAGATAGGCAACGACAAGCAAAGAGAAATAGCTTCTAAAGTAAAATATGTCTTTATTGCAGGAGATCTTGTTGAAGGCGTAGGAATATATCCTGATCAAGAGTACGACTTAGCAATTATCGATATTAGAAAACAATACGAAGCGGTTGCAGAACTACTAAAAAAAATTCCAACACATCTTCCAATAATTTTCTGTCTAGGAAATCATGATGTTGGTAGAATGAGTGAACCACAACCACCATTAACAGGAGAATATGCCCAACCACTTTTAGATCTTCCGAATGTACTATCTTTAAGCAATCCATCAACAGTAAATATATATGCACAACCCGATAAAGGTTTTGAAGGTTTAGATGTAATGTTATATCATGGAGGATCATTCTTTTACTATATTAATAATGTTTTATCTATTAGAAGAAACGGAGCTTACAAGCGTTCAGATCTTGTTATGAAATATCTATTACAACGAAGACATCTTGCTCCAAGCCATACTTCAACACTATATATTCCCGATTCTAAAAAAGATCCACTATTAATTGATAAAGTTCCAGATTTTCTTTTCTCAGGCCATATTCATAGATCAACAGTAAATAATTATAGAAATGTTACATGTATTAATGCATCATGTTGGACTGCAAAGAGTCCAGAGCAAGAACGTAGAGGTTTAGAACCACAACCAGCAAGAGCATTCATAATCGATATGCAAACAAGAGAAGTTAAAATTATGAATTTCTTATCTAAAGAAGATCAAGAAAAAGAGCAACAAACCTTAGAAGACGAAAAGGTGATTGCAAATGGTTGAATGTAGTAAGGACATGCAAAAATATTTTGATGAACTAGAAGATGCGTGTGCAAAGGCCGTAAAAATCGCCGATAATGCTCGTTCTAAAGGATATGATTATGCAGAAAAATCTGAAATCTTTCTAGCTAAAAACATGGCAGAAAGAGTTATTGGTATTATAGCTGTTGTGGCCCCACAAATACAGAATGGAGGAGCTACTGAAAGAATAATGGAGTTAGAAAAACAATACGGTATTTTAGATTGGCGTGTTGCATTTACAATAGCTGAAGAAGTTGCGCGTGAAAAATTCTGTAAATTTAAAGATCAAAAAGAAGCTATGGAAATAGGCATAAGAACAGGATTCGCTTATGTTACTAACGGTGTTGTTTCTAGCCCTATTGAAGGTTTTACTCATTTAGATATAGTAGATAGGATGGATCATCAAGGAAAATATTTTTGCGTAAATTTTTCTGGTCCTATCAGAAATGCCGGTGGAACAGCCGCCGCAGTGTGTGTATTAATCGCGGATTTTGTTAGAGTAAAATTCGGATTTGCAAAATATGATGCCACAGACATAGAAATTAAGAGAACATTTCAGGAAGTAGAAGACTATCATACAAGATATAGTCCCAGACAATATATGCCTAGTCGTGATGAGATAGATTTTTTAATGAAAAATGTTCCTGTGCAAATTGGTGCAGAGCAAAGCGAAAAATACGAAGTTTCTAACTATAAAGATCTCCCAAGAGTTCCAACAAATCTTGTCAGAAGTGGATTCTGTTTGTTATATACCGATTGTATTCCTTTAAAAGCTCCTAAATTATGGAAAGCGTTAAAAATTTGGGGCAAAGATTTTGATATGATTGATTGGATGTTCTTAGAAGAGTATTTGAATATTCAGAAGCAAGCAAAAGCACAAAGAAAGAAAGGAGATTCTAGCGGAGCAAAGATTACTCCAGATTATACATATATTAAAGATTTAGTTGCAGGAAGACCTGTGTTGGGTTATCCTCTAAGAACAGGAGCTTTCAGACTAAGATATGGTCGAGGAAGAGTATCAGGATATAGTGCACAATCTATACATCCTGCAACGATGTTTGTATTAAATAATTATGTAGCGACTGCAACACAATTAAAAGTTGAACGTCCTGGTAAAGCCACAGCAATAACAGTATGCGATTCTATCGATGGTCCTATTGTAAAATTATATAATGGCAACGTTTTGATGTTAGAAACTGAAGCAATGTCAAAACAGTATAAAAAAGAGGTCAAGGAAATATTATTTGCAGGAGACGTATTAGTTGCTTATGGAGATTTTTTTAATAGAAATCATTTGCTTGTGCCTCCAGGATATTGTCAAGAATTTTGGATTTTAGAATTAGAAAAATCTGCATTAGAAAGATTTCCTAAAAGCTTAAGCGAAACAGCTCCCAAGGACTACACCAACATAGATTTAGAAAAACTATCACAATTTGTAAGAATTCCACAGGATAAATTAGATATATTATTCCGTAGACCTATAAAAACAAAAATAAGCGTGCAAGCAGCACTAGAATTATCAAACAAATTAAATATCCCCTTACATCCGCAGTACACATATTATTGGAATACCATAAATATCTACGAATTCAGAACACTTATTTCCTGGTTTGAATCAGCGAAAATAGTTCACTTTGAAAATAAAGAAGATGGATTAATAGAAAAAATTATTTTGCCGAAAAGTGATGCTAAAAGAGTTCTAGAAATATTAGGCATTCCACACTTATTTGTAAATAATGAGTTTGTAGTAATTGAAGAGGATCATGCACAAGCAATATTATCTACCCTAAATATTCATGACATGCTTATTAAGGAAGATGTTAACGCGATATTACATCAAATCAATGAGATTATTGATAAAAAGAACAACAATGAAACTGTTGAAGATGATGTGCTAATATTGATCAATACAGTTGCTCCCTTTATTATTAGAGATAAAGCAGGGATATTTATTGGTTCTAGAATGGGTAGACCAGAAAAAGCAAAAATGCGTAAATTAATAGGTCAACCACACACACTATTTCCTGTAGGAGAGGAAGGCGGAAAATTAAGAAGTTTTCAATCAGCAATGGATGCAAAGAAAGTTACGGCCAATTTTCCTATATTTTATTGTGAAAAATGTAAGAAGAAGACAGTATTTGCTGTTTGTGAAACTTGTGATAAACACACAACAAAACTAGAATATTGTATAGATTGTAAATCTACAGAATGCACAAATACTGCTCATAGAAAGGCGAATAATGGTCCGTTTCAACTTGATATAAATGCAGTTTTTTCGGATCTTCTAAAACGTTTAGATACTAAAATTTATCCTGATATGATTAAAGGAATAAGAGGCACAGCTAACGAAAATCATATTCCAGAACACTTGCTTAAAGGAATATTGCGAGCAAAGTATAGCATTGCTGTAAATAAAGATGGAACTACAAGATATGATTGTTCAGAAATCCCTATAACACATTTTAAGCCAAAAGAAGTTGGTGTATCGATAGACAAGCTGAAAAAGTTAGGATATGTATATGATACAAAAGGGCGCGTTTTAGAACGTGAAGATCAAATATTAGAGATTAAACCTCAAGATTTACTCTTACCTTGTTGTCCAGACAGTCCCGATGAGCCAGCCGATGAAGTTTTATTTAGAACCACTAAATTTATTGACGAATTATTAGACAAACTTTATGGACTTAAACCTTATTACAAACTAGAATGTAAAGAAGATTTGGTCGGACATTATATTATCGGACTAGCACCCCACACTTCGGCAGGAACGTTAGGAAGAATAATAGGATTTAGTAAAACTCAAGGATTCTTAGCACATCCGATGTTTCATGCAGCAATGCGTAGAGATGCTGACGGGGACGAATCATGTATATTTTTATTAATGGATGGTTTACTTAACTTTTCTAAACAATATTTATCTAACAGAAGAGGAGCCACAATGGATGCGCCCTTAGTATTAACAACAATACTTAATCCTGCAGAAGTTGATGACATGGTCTTTGATTTAGATATAGGATGGAGATATCCGTTAGAATTTTATCAGGCAGCACTAGATTTTAAGCCAGCACCAACAATAAAAATTAAGCAAATGAGCAAATTTATTGGAACACCAGGACAATATGAAGGAATGGGCTTTACACATGATACTGATGATATAAATGCCGGCGTATTGTGTTCTGAATATAAATTACTTCCATCGATGGAAGAAAAATTATTGGGACAAATGGATTTAGCTATAAAAATAAGAGCTGTAGATACAGGAGATGTAGCAAGATTAGTTATAGAAAAACATTTTATTAGAGATATTAAAGGCAATTTAAGAAAGTTTAGTACACAACAATTCAGATGCGGATCATGTAATACTAAATATCGTAGACCCCCATTAATCGGAAGA
>Ga0172379_10004980_pt1 | contig 18999 bp, 14 predicted proteins | sample GrowelOW334metaG_FD_119756 | JGI IMG/M metagenome (GOLD analysis project Ga0172379, IMG submission 119756) | Groundwater microbial communities from an aquifer near a municipal landfill in Southern Ontario, Canada - Groundwater well OW334 metaG | ecosystem: Environmental > Aquatic > Deep...
CTCCCGGTTAGCCGGGACAGGCTGTCCAGAGCGAGTGAATAGAACATCCCTTTGGGATTTATTGGATTTTTTTTGATAAAAAAAAAGTCCCAAAGGGACGATCTCTCTTGCAGCTCTGGAGTTCCCTCCTGAGCTGAGTGAAAGAATGGGACAAAATGCTTTGCATTTTGTCCACGCGTATTTTTTCAAATATTTGCGCCGAAATAGTCAAATTGACAAATAGTCAAACCCCGCCTTGCGGGGTAAATTGTCGGATTTAGTCCTCGAGAAACCAGAGACCGAAACCATAATGCTGAGTGTTGAGAACCAATATACCTCCGGCATCATAGCACTTCATATCGAAAGCATCGTTTCAAGAAGCAGACGCAGACCACAAATAGCGATGATCCTTATTCCATTTACCATTCGGATTGCGAAAACCATATTGTTCTACTCACAGTAAATCAAAGAAATCTTTTGTTTTGGTAGACCGAGTACCTTTAGTCAATTCATCTCCTCATGGGAATATGTTTGCCGCAGCTAAAAACTGTTCATCACTACATATTTTTTTACCTGCATCTCTCATCTTTTGGATTGCATCAAAATTAGCCCGTAATCATTTTTTCTTTGATTCTTTATTCTCTGCCCAAACATTTTTACCTTCTTTAATTCAGTTGATATTTTTTACATCGTCAAAAGTGGCTTGTTTAGGTGCGAATTTAAGCTTTCCTAATTTAGTATTTAGTATCAATTTGCCATTATCAAAATCTATGCATTTGTTTAGTTGCTCAAGCCCTGCTTTATCTCAAGCATTTACAAGTTCATCTGTCTTATTCTTAAGCCACGTTCTGTGATGATCAATTCATTTTTTTGTCCTTTCCATAATTTCTTTCTGGAGAAAACTTGCTTGGGATTCTTTATCTTCTGCTTTTTCATTTTCATCTCGCATTACTTCCTGCAATTTCTTTATTTTTTCTGCATCATCTCACCCTAAATCTCTAATTTTTGCGAATCTATCTCTTTTTGCTTTGGATGTCGTTTTATCTTTTTGATATCAAGTTTCTTGCCTGAGAAGATTCATTAAACCTTCCTTAATTTCAAAATCTTTTTTATCTTTCTTTAAAGCCTCAGGAAGTTCTAAATGACGAATTTGGTTTAAATCCTTATTCAGAGGTTGTTTAGATTTTGCCATGATAATAAATAAGTAGATAAAATAATTGTATGACTAATTATATTCGGAATTAAAAATAATGCAAATTTTTATGCACTTCCGTTTAAGGAAATTTTCTTAGAGAACCACTATTACAGTAGATACTAATTATTTATTGACTTATTGCAATAGAAAGTGAAGAATTTGGATTGAAAAAATAGAGCGAAGATGTATAATTACTAGTAGTAACAGTTTATTTGCTTTCATATTGCCATGAACGAGTTATCAATCAAAAATGAACTTACAGAATTTCTCCTCTATACCACTCCAAATGGAGATATAAAGGTGGAAGTATTTTTCCATAATGAAAATATTTGGCTAAGTCAGAAGAGAATTGCAGAACTTTTTGGCGTGGCTGAAAATACTATTACATATCATCTCAAAGAAATATTTGCGAGTTGAGAACTCAGTCAAAATTCAACTACTCAAAAAATTGGAGTAGTTCAAAAAGAGTGAGATAGAAACGTAAAAAGGAATATTGATTTTTACAACTTGGACGCTATAATTTCTGTCTGATATCGTGTCAATTCATCTCAAGCTACACAATTTAGGATTTGGGCGACAGAAAGATTGAAAGAATATATTACTAAGTGATTCACGATGGATGACGATAGACTAAAAAACGGAAGATATTTCTGAAAAGACTATTTCAAGGAATTATTGGAGAGAATTCGCTCAATTAGAAACAGCGAAAGGAGGATCTATCAGCAAATCACAGATATTTTCGCTGAATGCAGTATGGATTATGATCCGAACTCAGAGATTACCAAAAACTTCTACGCTATGATTCAAAACAAATTTCATTTTGCTATCACGTGAAAAACAGCTCCAGAAATAATTTACGAAAATGCAAATGCAAAGGAAGTTTTTATGGGACTTACTACATGGAAACATTCACCAAAGTGAAGAATATTGAAATCCGACACCATCATCGCCAAAAATTATCTCCAAGAAAAAGATATCAAGAAGCTCGAAAGATCAGTATCGTGATTCTTTGATTATCTGGAAACTATTATTGAAGACAATACCCCTATGAAAATGAAGGATTTAGCTGAAGCGGTAGATAATTTCTTGAACTTCAACAAATATAAAGTTTTGGATGGGAAAGGGTCTATTTCCAAAAAGCAAGCAGAAGACAAGGCATTTGGAGAATATGATATATTCAATAAAATCCAGCATATAGAATCAGATTTTGACCGTTTGGTGAAAGAACAAAAAAGTTACGTCAATTAAGATATCATTACACTAATTCGATCTTGACGCCGATTTTTTGCAATTTCTCAACGATATTGTCATAGCCTCTCGCAATAATATCTTCATTCATAATATTTGTGGTTCCTTGAGCCATAATTCAGGCAAGCACCATTGCGCCGCCACATCTAAGATCAGTAGTAGAGACATATCAGCCTCTAAGTTTCGTAGGTCAGATAACGATTGCCTCATGAGGATTGAGAATTTCTATTTTTGCTCAGAGGTTTTCCAATTCATTCAGATAATTAAACCTTCATTCATAGAGTGTTTCAAATATTTTAGAAACACCATCAGCCTGAGTTAGTAATGTTCCAAAAATAGATTGTAAATCCGTGGGGAATCCAGGATAAATTCTTGTCTCTAATTTTGTCGCTTTGTAATGCTTCTTATTAATGGAAGATACTTTGATGGTATGTTTGTCTATGATTTTAAAGTCTATGCCAATCCTACACGCAATACCATACATAGCTGATAATTCATCAACATGACATCACTTGATAGTTAGCTCTGAATTATCCGCACCAGCGCCAATAGCAAAATATGTCCCCGCCTCAATAAAATCAGCGATGATAGTAAACTCTTTTTGCGTAATAACAATCTTCGAAGGTTTCATAATAACACTATGATCCACATTCAAAGTAATATCTGCTCCGACACTATTCAAAAAGTCGATAAGATTTCTTACATTAGGCTCTATAGCGACTTGGTAAATATTGATATCGTAGTCTATACCGGAAGCAAAAGTAAGGTAGATCAACAAAGCCTCTATCGCCGTCACAGAAAACTCCTGCATCATGATATTTTTTTTCGGCTTGCCAATGACTTCATACGTTTTGAATTCATTTTGCGTCAGTTGTATCCCTGCTTGTTTCAATGCATCATCAAAGGTATCTAGTGGCCTCTTGCCAATATTGCATCCTCAGCTTCCAACAAATTTCACTTTGCCGTATTTAATCAGTCCAAAAGGGATAAGCAAGATAGATGCCCTGAATTTCTTCGCCAAATCATCAGTTAGATCAAAAAATTTTTCTGATTTCTTAATCGCATTTTGAGCTAGCGTTTCCATGGACATTATATCTTTGATATTTGGTTTATTGATTAGCGTCACTTGATTATCAATACAATAATTAGCCACCACAATAGGCAACGCCGCATTTTTGCTTCCAGAGATGGTCACTTCTCACTTGAGATTGGGTGAATATTCGATTTGGAACATAACTAAAATATAATGAAAAACTAAAAGTGAATAGTGAAAAACGTATGAATTCTATTATTATGGACTATTATTGCTTTGTCATATATCAAGCATATATATGAAAACCGTTCGTATTTTCAAGAAAAGAAAAAATCATATCTTCCATGCATACGTCATTCCGGCGTTAAGTTTTGCAGCCGGAATCTATACTATAAAAAAAACTCCAGCAAACTGGAGCATAAATACATATACATAGTTCAAAGGCCATGACAACTTGTCAAATAATACGCCCCTTGTTCAATCTCAGAAGGCACAATTTCATTCTCTTCAAGTTCATCATAAGTTTTACCCATAACTTCTCTTATCTTGTTTTCGAAGTTAGTGATTTCAAATTTAAGGATCTGACCAGCAGCAGAAAGTCCCCGACTTTTTTGATAAATTTTAGCTGTCTCAATTCGAGATTTTAACTCTGTAACATTCATAAAAAATAATTTAAGTTAATAGCTTTTGTTTTAGAAAAATACTATAAACATTTTTATATAAATAACAAGACAAATTCAAAAATATGGAAGTGTTAAAATATTAGAAAATGAAAAGATGCATAATTAATTTTTCAATCTTTCCACCTTTCAATCTTTCAATGTTTCCATATTTCAATCCCGCCTGTGGCGGATTACCATTTTCTCCAGCTTGGACATTGCTGATCAACATCTATATGAGAGAATCATTGATGCAAGATACCATCTACGATAGCTTGGGTGAGCAGTGGCAAATCCTTGTCTATCATATGGACAGAATATGCGCATCCTGCAGCTTTTGCAAGCGCATTAGGATCGAATGGCAATATTTCATTTCCTTCAGGAGTAGATTTAGTTTTGACGTGAAGTGGAGTCGTCGGAGATGCTTGACCAGTAGTCAATCCATAATTTTCATTATTAGCGACGATATAGGTCAGATTGATATCTCTTCTGCACGAATGCAAAAAATGCCCCAATCAAATGCCATATCCATCTCCATCTCATCCGTAGACAATCACTGTCAACTCAGGATTAGCAAGTTTTATTCCTGTAGCAAATGGTAAACTTCTCCCATGCAAGGTCTCACATCCATAGCTGTCGATATACTGACTTATTTTGCTTGCGCAACCGATACCAGAAACAACGACTACATTATGCTTTGGAATATTTAGTTGTTTGAGCGCGCTCTTAATCGCCGCATGGATAAGAAAATTTCAGCAACCAGGACATCGTTGGATTTTAGTAAGATTTGTTCTCATTGCGCATATAGTTTAGGATTAAAATATTGAATAGATAGTCATCACGAAATGTATAATTTATAATGCATAATTGATAATTATGGTGTTTTTTATGTATAAAATTTATCATTTTGTTTAGTATTTTTGACTATAGTAGTAAGAATTTTTACTAATTGTTCACATTCATTCTTTATTATGGATACATTCTCATCAAATCATTCAGAGAGAATCTCAAGCCAATATAATGTTTCATATGATTCTTTCAAAGCGATACTCATCTTGTTCACAAAATCTTTTCTGCTCTGACCTCACTGAGCCTCACGGATATTAGCTCAAATACTAGTTCAACTCTTAAATATCTGAGATGCTACCTCGAAATATTTCTTATCTTTCAATGATAAATAATATTTGGAAATCGCTATTCAAAACTTCAAAGACCTCTTTAATATATCATGTTCCATATACATCAAACAAGAAATAAAAAAGTTCCGCCATTATTAATTATAAATTATCAATTATAAATTCATTCTATTTCTTCCAAAAATATCGGATATAACGTATACTTTCTGTAATGATTGATTTTTCATTCCCACTTAGCATCATGCAAGAGACACTTATTGGTCACTCGCTCTTCCATCTGACCGCTCTTATTCATTTCCACAAAAATCAATTGTTTAATCTGTTTATTCTTCTCATCCAAAAATTCCTTTAATTTCATATCAAACGGCTGAAATACTTTCATAATAATCAATCAAAAATCTGAAGAAATATCTGACAAATCTGAAATAGTATCTGATATTTCTTCTCAGATTCTTCAGGACTTTTTCAGATTTTTCTGACGGATGAAATCCGCAAGCACATAACGATTAACACCATAGGTAACGAAGAATTTTTTCGCATCGGGATTGATAATTTCGTATCCGTAGAAATCCTCGGTAAACTCTTGCTGCACGAAGGTATCCAGCTTTCTAAATCTTTTATCCTGCTGTTGTTTTTTAAAGGTTGGATCTTCATTCGTCGCACCATATTCATCGTGTTCGTATGAGGTAGCGATAAATTCTCCATTTTCTGTACCGGGAATAACAACAGGTGAAATGCCATCTTTCTCATCAGCATATCTTTTGTAATCATCAGACGATTTTCCTCCATCTTCCTCTATTTTCCTCAATTTTCCTCTATTTATTTCTTCCACAACTAAGCTCTTGGTATCTATAGAAAGATATGATTCCGAGAATTGTTTATCAATCAGAAAGATAACAGGATGTTGATATTGATCAGACCGATTCAATGCCTTTCAGATTAAAGTATATCATTCTTCAAAAGTAGAAGGCGCTAATACTATGGGATACGTATCACCAAAACTTGCATTCAACGCATAATTTAAATCTGACTGACCAGTATAAGTTGGTGTTCCTGTACTTGGACCATCACGCTGAGAAAGGATATATACTCATCAGAGTTCAGCTTGATTGGAAAAGCTGATAGATTCTGTCATCAATGCAAATCCTCCTCCACTCGTCCCGCACATAGCTCTCTTGCCGGCAAACTTAGCACCAAGCATGGCTATACTGACTGCAATTTCGTCTTCTCACTGAAAGAAAGTTACTGCTTTATTTTCTATAACCACGTCAATAAGCGAACTTGCTGGCGTCATCGGATACGCAGCATAGAAATCCATACCCGCAGCAACAGCTCAGGTACCTACCATTTCATTTCAAAAAACAAACTGTTTAGCTGGTCAGACATTTTTGGATAAATCATATGTAGCGGTTTTAATATGTTCATATCACTTAGCCAAAATTGCTATATTTTCAGTCAAGGAATCACCGCTAAACTGACTCGCCAACAATTTTTCGCCTTCTTCACGAACGATACCAAGAAGTTTCAAAGCAGATCAGAAGAAGAAAACGTTTTTATATTTCACTGTGGAATCTTTGAGCGGATATATTTTTTTGAGTTTATAGAGTTTTGTGTTTTTAGTCACAGAATATTCATCAAATGGGAAAAAATGATCTATAGTTTGAGTAATGAAAGGATGTGCACCTGCTTGTCCAGTAGGTAAATCTGAAATATAGAGAAAAAAGTTATTATTGTCCCCTTTGATAATAGAAGCATATTCTTTGTCTCAGAGAACCGTATATCATTTAGCCGATAATAACTGTCCAAGAAGTAGTCCAGAAGTATTTACTCCAGTACCTGCAGCTCAAGAGAAGCCGATTGAAATTTTCATAAAATTACATGATTAAAAGAGTAAAAAATCTGTAGATCGCTGTATTCTGAATTGATACCTAACGCACTAAGATCATCAGTAGCTATTGTTTATGTTGCTCAATATCTTTTTATAGCAAAATATATACACAAAACAATGTAAAAAAAATATAAATTATTGTAATTGATATTGGATTGACAATATGTATATTTGATGAAATGTATTTATCCCGTACATATGTTTTCTATGGATCAAAGAATCCCTATGAACACCAAATCGCTACAAGCACACTTTAGAAGTGATTACGAGGATTTCTTTGCAAAAAACAACCTGATTGTGAGTGGATGTTTCACGGCTCCTCTAGCTCCTACATGAGTAGGTCATGTGTCAAAATTTATGCGCATAAAGTTTAAGCTGCCAATAAAAATGTATTTGTGAGTCAATACTAATCAGACCGGAGAAATTCGTTTTGAAAATTTTTTCATATATAATACAATAGTACACCACTTTGAAAATCATGAGTTTAATGCAGTGGTAGATAATGAAGAGCAGAAGATCATAGAATTTATAAAAAATTTTTTAAAAGAACATAACAAAGAACAAGGGCTTACCATAAATATTCTTTCAGAATGATGAAGATGATTTTCGCTTTCTTTTTCATCAACGTTTGCATCAGTTTTAGCGGTTGCTCTCTATAGAGCTGTTGGGAAGATCACAGAAAAAGATATGGCAAACTACGAGGAGTTTATGCAATCTGAGGTATTTCGCGAAATAGAAATTACCACATGGCAAATAGCATCATTCACAAGGTATGGAAACTCATCCTGAGGGTTGCATGTCTTATGCAAATCATATACTCCAGGACTTTTTTATTGTGAAACATTTGATACGGACATAAAAGCAGAAAAAATAAAAGATCTCAATCGTTCATTTACTTCGTTTACCAAGTTATTTAATATAGAAGAACATAATTATCTCCCATTTGATTATGCAATAGTTTTTTCATGATCACCGAACAATTCCCAGAAAATAGAAAAAGCAATCCAATTGGATGAGAAAAAATTTCAAAAATACCAAGAATTTGTAGATACCAAGGTATTGCCTATTACCAAACTCAAAAAAGATGTTCATTTTATGCAAACATTATATGGAGGTGTATACAATCAATTTGTAGATATGTTTGCCCTGTCTACGGTTATGATTTTGGAGAGTTTAGAAAAGATATATACCGAAGGCGAAGATAATATAAACACAGAACATCTGATTGACACGGTAAATACGGTAAGATACCTCTTTTACATGTTGGAAAAAGACTCTTCAAACTTTATTGAAAAGTTCACTTCGCTTTTCCATGAAGCGACAAACAATAAAGAAAAAATAGGTATGGTAAATAGTTATTCCAGCAAATTATGAGGAAGTTGTCTAGTAATCATGAAGGATGGAACCAATAAAAAACATTTTTTTGAAACCATAGAAAAATTAAAATCTGAATATCCAGACATGCAGTTGCCTTATGCTTCACGAATAGATGGAATAACAAAAGATGGAATCCAGATAGAGCAAAATATTTCAGCAAAGATATTTTCTACGTATATTCAGAAAGACAAAGTATTTTGCAAAAACAATCAGGGAGAATGTTTTTTGTGAAATTACAATGAAATTATCAATGCGCATAAAGAATGACTATTGCTTGATGCCATCGACAACAAGATCTATCTCAACGGAAGAAAATTAACTTCAACAGATCTTTGTTCGCAGACCTCTACTATCAGCATCTTGTGAAAATTATTGGACAACATAGGTCAGGATTTAGAAAATAAAGAATTAGAGATTTCCAGTTACAGCAAAAACAAGAATGAAATGTTGGGTAAAATTGTAATACCTCTCATCTCTCTCATCAAGAAAGAGACAGACTCTAAGTTTCCTTTGATCTGCAAGTGAAGCATGTTTAATTTTTATATGAAAATTAATGCAAGCGACTTTAAGGTTTTTATTGTCAAAAAAATATAAAATCATTGAAACTATCGGTTGATAATAATTTCTTATTTTTTTCCGTTTTTTTCTTTTTCTAGAAATATAGAATGAGCGGCATTACCGTTCACTTTATTTTTTCTAGTGAATCATATGGAAAACCAGAAATCTGTTGGAGATGCCGAACAGCTTATTCCTTTAGCTGCCATCATCAAGAATAAAACAAGAACGGATCTCAATAAACTGATAAGGAAAATAATAAAGGACTATCTTCTCAAAGAAAAAGACCTCCAAAAAATACATGACTTCTTCACCTTCATTTACGACAATATTTACTATGACATAATCTTCAAAAAGATATCTATCAACAAACAGACGGTAAGGACATTAGAAACCTTAGCCATGCCAATATTCAACAAAAAAATTATAGATACTATATTGAAAAGACTTTAAATTGCAGAAAGCAAGACAAATCAACACTTCCTCTACTTCCGTCAAATAGAGGATTTTTTTAAATAAAAATTTATCAAAAAAACATTGATAGAGATTGAAATAGTAAACGAATATTTTTTTCTGCGTTTTCTCAGTTTTTTTCTTTTTTTGCAAAAATAGGATTTGCGCACAAATAAAATCACAAAACAAAAAATATCAGTGATCATTAACAAACTAATCTTAATATGGAGGACATAAAACCATGAAAACAACATCCGAAACAACCGAAAATGACTTTAGTGATTTTAAAGAAAATCCTAAACAGTTAAAAAAACACATAATTCATATGCTCAATGCCTTAGGAACAAAAGGTCCGAACAATCGTCGTTCTACCCTAACCAAAACCAACAAAGGAGTAAAATCTTTTGTTGAAAAGATGAATAGGCTAGAAAACAATGATAAGAGAATTGATGACACCCTCAAATACTTCATCGATGCCGTAGCTAAAGAACATCTGTATTTTGATCCAAAAACAACCTGGTATCATATGCTTACCGATCCGACCAACATGGGAAAAATAGGATCTATACTTAGCACTCTTATCAATGAAAATCTTGTATCCGCCGAAGTTTCCAAAATCGGAACAGAAATTCACAAACGATTAAGTCCAATGATATTAGATATCGTAGGGATGAAGAGTAATCCTTGTGCTGTTGCACTATCAACGGTAGGGGGTTCAGAAGCGAATTTGATCGCTATGAAGTTAGCTGTCTACGAAATCACAAGAAGACAGTTTAAGATCAACTTACGAGAAACCGGGGTACAAGGATGTCAAAAAATCATCAAGATTCTCGTACCAGACACTGCACACTACAGTTTTGATGCAATAGCTCAAACTTTAGGTATAGGACTTAATAATCTAGTAAAAATAAAAACCACTAACTTCATGGTATCAGCAATTGACGTAAGCAATGCTTTATCTAAGTTAGGTGATAATGAACTTGCTGTAGGTATTGTATCAATCTTTGGAACAACCGAAACGGGAGCTTATGATGACATCCCAGGAATAGCTAAAGTAATTGAGGAATACAAAAAAAATCACGATATTTGGTGGCACATTGATGCGGCTTATGGTGGTCCATTCCTTTTGTTGGATGAATTCCAAGAATATAGAAACGCCATCGCATTAGCTGACTCTGTAACCGTAGACGCGCATAAACATCTTTGGACACCATTTGGAGCTGGATTTTTGTGCGTCAAAAATGCTATAAACTTTCGAAACATCTCAACTGATTCACCTTATATCGGTACCTGTACTAATGGCATCTCTGATGAAGAATACATGAGAACATTTTTTGAACACACAGGAGGAGTAACCATCACAGGAAGCAGACCATCATCAGGAGTGATATCGACATATATTACTCTCATCACTTTAAAAAAAGATAAAATCAAAGCAGCGCTCCTGCAGACCATAAAAATTACGAAGGTACTGATCGAAAAGCTTAAACAAGATACAACATGCAGCATCCCAATTGCGATTACCAGCGAGCAAAAACTAAATCTTCTTACCTTCAAACCAAGTACAGGATCAATAGATAAAGACAATAGATTGGTGAAGAATATAATGGCTGAATTAGCAACAAATGGTAAAAATGGCGTTTTGGTATCAGAGACCAACTTCAACAAAGGTAAAGAAGGAGAAAAAATTCTCGTAAACAGGATTTGTATTATGTCCCCCCTCGCTGATAGCAATGACGTTGATGTATTCATCAAAACATACAAAAAAGCGCTTCAAAAAGTGTATAATTCCTGACCACATCACCATCCTTATTGGATGGTGTTTTTTTACCCTTAACATATTGTCTAAAAATAACTTGCAATATCTTGCAAAAAATATATTAGTTAGATTAACAACTTCTTAATATATACCGACAAAAATATGAACACATCATCTAGCACAAACTTCTTTGCATTCTTTGCTTTCTTTCCAAGTTAAGAGGTTTTTCTAGAAAAAATAGTACACACCTTCTAGAAGACCTCTGGAAGGTTTTTTTATAAATCGAATCTGCGGCATATGAGCAAAAGGAATAATAGACAATATAAACGTTTTCTTCATTACACATTTTTTCTTGGGGTTTTCAGTTTTTTTCTACATCTAAGTACCTATAAGCCAAACGTTTTACTTTATAATACCGATTACAATGACTAACCTATTACATAGCTATTACAACAACATACAAGGAATACATATCATAGACTCAAAAATAAAATGACCAACTATTGGGATAATAGCTTGCACCCATGGAGGAGAAACGGTATGAATAAAAGTAATAAAAAAAATTGAACAATTAATTAAACAAAAAAACCATATTCTGAAGTGAAAAATTATTTGTATATTAGCCAACATACAAGCATACAAAAAAAATAGAGAGTTGCAAACATCAGTAGGAAAAAGAAAAGAAAACATGATCATATCCAGATATATAGAAGAGAATCTAAACAGATGTTGTGATAGCAAATCACTTAAAAATCCAATAAGTTATGAAAGAAGAAGAGCGAATGAACTTACTCCCGTGCTAAAAAGCATTGATATAGTAATAGATATTCATTCCACCACACATCCTTCATGATCCACAGCTATTCACACACAAAAAAGTTATCCAAAATTTAAAAACATTCTTAATACCGATGATATATATATCAATCTCATAGAAACCATTAAAGGAAAACCACTGATAGATATAACGAACAGAGCGTGAGGAATAGGGATATGTATAGAGACATGATGTCAGGCAGATATTTCATGATACAAAACATGATTAGATAATGTATGTAGAATACTTAGCTCACTCAAAGTATTATGAAAGATAGATTTGAGCCAAAACAAAATATTTTTGCCAAAGAAAAAAAACAAAAAATACTCAATAATAGGAAGTATAATGATGCACGATGCAACATTTAAACCCGTTAAACAATTCAAAAATCTAGAAAAAATAAAAAAATGAGAACCAATAGCCTACGAAGCAAAGAAAATAATATATGCAAAAGAAGATTGTTTGATTATCATGCCTGGATTGAACAAGCCTGGAGAAGAATATTGCTTTTTAGCAAAACCTTTATCATCTATTATAAAATAATGAACACGCTCATGGCACAGAAGTATAGATCAATAGCATTTAGCTTTTTCTTCTTTTTCTTTTTCAAAAAAAAGGAGTAGCTTCTTTATTATCGCAATAAAAAAACCAAGCTACTTCCAAGTCAAAAAGTAGCTTTTTTAAAAAGTATTTTTTATATAGTAATTATAGAAATAATGACCAAAATTAGACCCGAAACTCGATGAATTGAAATTGAAATGAGCTGTGTAGATCAACAGTGATATGCTATTTTTCCTTCCAAACAATGAGAAGAAAATGCATACGAAAAGCTCATCCAGCATCGAAATCCAGATCAAACATTGATAAAACCAGAAGTAATAAATAATATGGTGGAATTAGTGACACACCCACACAAAAGCATCGAATCAGCACAAAAACAAGCAAGTTCACTTATGGAATTATGTACTCAAAAAAGCAAAGAAATGGGAATGGTATTAAGCAAAGTCCCTTGGACAAAAATAAACAAGGACAATATACCAAACAATAAAATAATAGAATACTGCGTAACACCAAAAGATTATTATCTAACTGCGACTAAAGAAATACTAAGCGTATTAAAAAATCCCTACGATTTATTATGAGCAGGATGTATGGCAACGCATATTCACATGTCAGCAGAAGACGACGAAGCTACATTACTGTTATTCAAAGCAATGTCCAACTATGCCTCAAAACTACGACAAAAGTGAGCAGCACCTCAAGACATGTATATGAGTCCAAAAAGATACCATCAATGGAATAAAATTATAGAAGCAAGAAAAAAAATAGGACATCTGGTGTGAGGTATAGATCCAGAAAATATACCAGAAGATCATATATCATACATATATCAACACTATTTTGATGAAGAAGGAAATCTCAAAAGGATGCACAATATAATTGCGATCAAAAAACCTGGAGAAAGACTTACTGTAGAATTAAGATCCCCTGATTGAGTAACAGGAGACAAACAATTATGAAAAATAATAGATTTTACTAAATACTTAGTACAAGAAGCAATTTGTACTATATCTCAAAAAGTATTTATACCAACAATCTTAAAAGAATAATTTACAATTGAAAAAAAATATTGTTTAGATAATATTTGCAGTTGCATGTGTTCGCAAATTTTAAATTTATTCTGTGGTATGGAAGAAGAACTCTTAGCAGATCAACCATTATGACATAAATTAATCAAGAAAGGATTTCGGTTATATTTTTTCATGATTATCACCGCACCTGTAGGATACCTTATCAGAGTTATTGTTTCCAATACACTCTCCATAGAAGATATAGGTATTTTTTATAGTGTCTTGTGATTTATTACTTTAGTATCTGTTTATCATGATCTTTGATTAACAGAAGCGTTACAATACTTTCTTCCCAAATACCGGCTTGAAAAAAAATATGACAGTTATAAATCTATTTTCATTTTGACGTTGATTGCACAGGTAACTATAGGAATTTTGATAGCGTGTGCTATTTACTTCTGAGCTGATTGGCTTGCCATTCATCATTTTAGATCGCCAGAAGCTAGCCAAATCCTCAGAAATTTAGCTTTTTACTTTATTGGAATCAACTTTATTTCGGTATTTTTGTCTATTTATAATTCATTCCAAGATGCTATAGCCTATGGCATATCAGAATTTACCAGAATGTACACCATATTATGATTTACTCTCGTCTTCCGGCTGACTAAAACGCTCACCGTAGATACCTTCAGTATATCACGAATAAGCGGAATCTTAGTCTGACTCATAGTTATAGGGATTATTTTTCTCAAAAAATATCGTCATACACTCCAGAAAGGGAAACTTATTTTTTCCTGAGAACTCATCAAAACACAACTCAAATATGCCTTCCGAGTATTTCTAGGAGCTAATATCTGATCGCTGCTCGGACAAGTAGATCAGCAGATTGTCATCAATCTCTTAGGACCTAAAGCGGCGGGATATTACAGCAATTATTTCAGCTTGATTGGAGCATATACCCTCGTTATCTCTCCCCTGCTCGCTATGGTGTTTCCAATAGTTACGGAACTCGTCACCAAGAAAGATAAAACAAAACTTCATCTCCTCCAAAATACCCTCTATAAATATTTCTCTATCCTTGCGCTCAGTATTGGCGGAATATTTTTTGCGTTCTGACCGGAAATTGCGAGCATATTATTTGGGACAAAGTTCTATTATTCAGGGCAGTTACTTATGTATTCAGCGCCATTTCTCATCATTAATGTAATGTTTATCATCAACTTTGGTATCCTCGCATGACTAGGTAAAGTGAAACAAAGAGTAAAAATATTAGGGATAGCATTGCTAGTAAATGTGGTAAGTAATATCGTGCTTCTCTATTACTTCAAAATCTGATTACCAGGAGCAGTGATATCGACAATATTGGGATGGATACTCCTTTGGGGATTGAGTCTAAGACTCATCAATCGTAATGAAAAGATATCTTACGATCGATTGTTTTTTATCAAAAATTTGATTATTATTGCCACGCTCAGCATTGCTTGCTTCCTATTTAAAGGAATGTTCATGGCTAATAATAATAGTTACAGATGGCATGATAGTATGTATCTCGTAGTGGCTCTCATACTCTACTATAGTATTATTTGAATAATTAATTATAAAAGTATCCATCTGCTATCCAAAGAAATCAAAGTTTTAAAACGTTCATCATAAAAACATGGCTACTATACTTATTACCTGAACCAGTGGATTCATCTGATTCCATACTGCAAAAAAGCTATTAGAACAATGAGAAGTCATTATCGGATTTGATAACGAAAATGATTACTATGACGTTAATTTAAAAATCGCCAGAAGGAAAGAATTGGAAAAATTTTCTAAATTCACATTCTATAAAGGAAATCTAGAAAATCTGGATGATGTAAAAAAAGTCTTTGAAGAGAATCAGATTGATAAAGTATTGAATTTGGCTGCGCAAGCTGGGGTCAGATACAGTCTGATCAATCCTTTTGCGTATATCCAATCAAATCTGGTTGGTTTCCATAATATCATAGAACTCTCTAAACAGTATAAAATAAAGAATTTCGTCTATGCATCCAGTTCCAGTGTTTATGGAAACAACAAAAAACAACCATTTTCTGTGGATGATTCTGTAGATCATCCGATATCACTCTATGCAGCAACCAAAAAGTCCGATGAACTTATAGCACATAGTTATTCACATCTATTCGGATTGCCAACAATAGGATTAAGATTTTTCACGGTATATGGACCACGAGGCAGACCAGATATGGCAATGTTGATTTTCACTAGTAAAATGTTAAATTGAGAGCCAATAGACGTATTCAACAATGGAAAAATGAGAAGAGATTTTACGTATATAGACGACATCGTAAGTGGAATAATAAAAGCACTAAATAGTGATTTTATCTATGAAATATTTAATCTTTGAAGTGATCATCCTGTAGATTTAGAATATGTAATTAGTTTGATAGAGAAAAATCTATGAAAGAAAGCTACAAAAAATTATTTACCTTTACAACCAGGCGATGTGCCAGAAACCAGTGCTGATATCAAACATACAACAGAGAAATTATGATGGAAACCGCAATTTGAAGTAGAAAAAGGCATTGAGAATTTGATTAATCGATATAAAAACTTTTATAACATAAAGCAATAACAGATGAAAATATCCGTAATAGGAACAGGATATGTGGGCTTGATACAAGCTGCCTGATTAGCAAAACTTTGATTTAAAGTCAATTGTATTGATTCTTTTGAAGAAAAAATAAACAAATTGAAACAATGAATATCTCCGATTTACGAGGATTGACTTGAAGAACTCTTACATGAAGTCAAAGATAATTTAAATTACACAACTGACATCTCTACAGCAAAAAACAATGACATCATCTTTCTTTGTGTCGGAACGCCACAAGATCATGAATGAAAGACAGATTTAAGTCAAATTAAAAACGTAGCCAATAAATTAAAATCTGTACTATCATGAGCAGAAATTATAATAACAAAATCAACCGTCCCTGTATGAACAAATAACATGCTCGATCAGCTATTAGATTGAAAAAACACAGTCATCTCCAATCCTGAATTTTTAAGAGAATGAAAAGCTTTGCATGATTTTTTTAATGCAGAAAGGATCGTGTTGTGATTTAGCAAGGATAGTATAAAAACGCTCGATAAAATAGAAGAGGTGTATGCGTATTTCATTAAAAAAGACATACATATTATTATCACCGATCGAGCCACGGCAGAATTAATAAAATATGCATCCAATAGTTTTCTAGCAACTAAAATAAGTTTTATCAATGAGATAGCACAATTTTCTGATTCTGCTTGAGCAAATATCCATGATATTATAACATGAATGTGATTGGACTCACGCATATGAAAACAGTTTCTGAATGCCTGAATAGGATACGGAGGAAGTTGTTTTCCAAAAGACGTAAAGTCTCTTATACATCAATTAAAAGATAATTCATTGGAAGCAAGGATAATTTCTACAGTAGATGCGGTAAATAAGCATCAAATACATTATTTTTTAGATAAAATCGAAAAAACCATAGGAACATTAAAATGAAAAAGGGTGTGACTTATCTGATTGGCATTCAAGCCAGACACTGATGATATTAGAGAATCCAAATGAGTAGAATTGTGCAAATTATTGATTGAAAAGTGAGCTATCGTGCACTGTTTTGATTATAATGCAAAAGCAAGAAATAATTTTGAGAATTATCTGAACGCCGTAGGATCGAGCAGATTTGAAACACCTATTTACGTACACAATAAAATAAATGACTTATTCTCTGATATCGGTATATTGATAATAACCATAGAGGATGTAAAATTACAACAAGAAGACCGAAAAAACATTTTTAATAAAATGAGCAGTAAATACATATTTGACGGAAGAAACATATTAAATAAGAAATATTTGGAAAATATTGGGTTTCATTATTATGGTATAGGACAATAAATTAATAATTTTCTTTTTTTATATTATTCATTAAATTATATGTGCGGTATAAATGGATTTATTAAACCTATACAAAATAATGAAGCAGAAAGTCTGATCAAAACAATGAATCAGGTTATCATTCATCGCGGACCTGACGATCAATGAATAAACGTTGAAATATTGAAAGGTGGAAACGTGGAAATGTGAAAGATGAGTATATGAATATGACAGGTAAGACTTTCTATCATAGATCTGAGTGATGCATGATTTCAACCAATGTTTTATAACAAAGATGTAGGGGGCTTTTCCCAAAAGCATCATCCAGAAATTTTGGAAGAAATCGGAGAAGAAAGTATCAGAATAGTTTTTAATGGTGAAATATATAATTATCAAGAGATAAGAGGAGACCTAATTAATAAATGATATAATTTCTCATCAAATTCCGACACAGAAGTGATATTAGCGAGTTATTTGCAATATTGAACAGATTGTGTAAATCACTTCAATGGAATGCGAGCTTTCGCTTTATACGATCCAAGTAAACAAGAAGTGTTTTGCAGTAGAGATAGATTAGGAAAGAAACCTTTTTACTATTATTTTGATGGCGACCAGTTTATTTTTTCTAGTGAACTGAAAGGGATATTAAAACACCAAGAATTGAAAATTAATGTAAAAGAGAATATAGACCCAGAAGCTTTAGATTTTTATTTCACTATGGGATATATTCCTGCCCCATGGACAATTTATAAGAACGTAAAAAAACTTGAAGCAAGACATAATTTACAATTAAAAATTACGAATTACAAATTACAAATTACGAATTACTGTTATTATGAAATACCGGAATACAAGCCAATCAATGATAAACAAGCATTGATTGAAGAAGGAAAAAAACTTCTGGAAGATTCAGTTAAAATTAGGATGTTTACTTCAGATGTGCCTGTAGGCGCATTTTTGAGTTGATGACTTGATAGTTCTTCTGTAGTAGCTGAAATGACCAAATGGGTAGATAAGGATAAGTTAAATACGTTTTCAATCTGATTTGAATGAAAGTATGATGAGACAAAATATATTAATATCGTAAAAGATGCTTTCGGGACCAATCATCATCACGAATATTTCAAAGAAAAAGATTTTGAACGCATGATAAGTGATATTTCGTTCTACTATGATGAACCGTTTGCAGATTATTCCAATTTTCCTACAAGATTCGTCAGTGAATTAGCCAAAAAATATGTAACCGTATCACTGAGCGGTGATGGCGGAGATGAGATATTCGGCTGATACATGATGCATCAAGTAGGCGCACAGATGACTATTATCAGAAAATTGCCAAGATTCCTAAGACAGTTCCTCTACCATATCATTCCAAAGACAGCAAATAATCTCTCGACTTTATCAAAGATAAAAGAA
>Ga0172379_10004981_pt1 | contig 18994 bp, 25 predicted proteins | sample GrowelOW334metaG_FD_119756 | JGI IMG/M metagenome (GOLD analysis project Ga0172379, IMG submission 119756) | Groundwater microbial communities from an aquifer near a municipal landfill in Southern Ontario, Canada - Groundwater well OW334 metaG | ecosystem: Environmental > Aquatic > Deep...
ATCAGGGATCATAGCCGCGAGCATGCTTGGTATGGGCAGGGCCATCGGTGAGACCATGACCGTTCTCATGGCAACGGGCTGCGCCATCGCCATGCCGACAAGCTTCCTTCAATCGGTACAGACCATGACAGCGACTATAGCAATAGAGCTGGGCGAGGTTCCTTATAATACTACGCATTATTACGCGTTATTTGCCATCGGGCTCGTTCTCTTTATCATCACCTTCATCGTGAACATGATATCGGATATAGTTCTTCATAAATACCAGAGGGTTTTGAAATGAAGATAAAACAAATTCAAGAGATCATCGGTTTGAGCATCCTCAGGCTATGTGTAGGTATCGTCATAGGCATATTGATAATCATCTTATATGATGTTGTGAGTAAAGGCCATAGCGTGATCAACTGGAATTTCCTGATGACCATGCCGAGGAATGGCATGACCGAAGGAGGTATATTCCCGGCCATCATGGGAACTTTTCTCGTTACCGTGATAACCGCGCTGCTTGCGATCCCGATGGGTATGGGGTGCGCCATATATTTGAACGAATATGCCAAGGACAGCAAGATCACGCGGCTGATCCGCATGTCGATACGTAATTTATCGGGCGTACCTTCGATAGTGTACGGGCTGTTCGGAGTGATATTATTCGTCCAGGTATTGAACCTCGGAACATGTATCTTATCCGCGGGCCTGACCCTCGGGCTCATGACCCTTCCGTGGACCATAACGGCGAGCGAAGAGGCGTTAAAGAATGTGCCGAATTCATATAGAGAGGGAGCTCTCGCGCTGGGAGCGACCAAGTGGCAGTCGATCAGGACGAACGTTCTGCCGTACGCCATTCCCGGGATGCTGACTGGGACCATACTGGGTTTATCCAGGGCCGCGGGCGAAACTGCGCCCATCCTTTTTACCGGCGCGGCCTTTTTCCTGCCGCACCTGCCGAAATCTTTGTTCAGCCAGTTCATGGCGTTACCGTACCATCTTTATGTAATGTCGACGCAGCATCATGCGATAGCCAAGGTCCGTCCTATCGCATATGGAACGGCGCTCGTACTGATAACGTTCGTATTTTTAATGAACCTGTGTGCCGTAATAGTGCGGTACCGTTTAAGAAGGATCAAGATGGAGTGATATGATGGAAGATATAAAGATAAGGGTCGGGAACTTCAATTTTTATTACGGCAAGATGCAGGTGCTGAAACACGTCTCAATGAACATTGCCTCAAATAAGGTGACGGGTATCATCGGCCCGTCGGGATGCGGGAAGTCGACGTTTTTACGCAGCATAAACCGCATGAATGACACGATATTGGGCTCAAGGGCGGAAGGCAGGATAATATTGGACAGCAAGAACATTTACGACGAGGATGTCGATGTAGTCGAAATAAGGCGCAAAGTCGGCATGGTTTTCCAAAAATCGAACCCTTTCCCGAAAACGATCTTCGATAATGTGGCGTACGGACTCAGGATAAACGGCGTGAGCGATAAGTACTATATACAGGACAGGGTGGAAAAAAGCTTAAAGGACGCCGCGATATGGGACGAAGTCAAGGACAGGCTCAATAAGAACGCGTTCGAACTGTCAGGCGGACAGCAGCAGAGGCTTTGTATAGCCAGGGCGCTTGCGGTTGAGCCTGAAGTGATCCTGATGGATGAACCGGCGTCGGCGCTCGACCCTACCGCTACGCTGAAGATAGAGGAGCTGATACAGGAATTGAAGAAAAAGTATACAATAGTGATCGTGACCCATAATATGCAGCAGGCCGCCAGGATCTCCGATTTCACGGCATTCTTTATGTTAGGAGAGCTTGTGGAGTATAATATTACAAGTATCATGTTCACTAAACCAGGTAAGAAAATAACAGAAGACTATATAACAGGACGGTTCGGATGATACGAGTTATTCTCATTATACTTATGTCTATGTCATTATCTTCGTGCGCGTCCCTGCAGAACGTGCGGGAGAATGAAGCGGTAGAAAGGATCGGTTCTTTCCGATTGAGCCCGGTTAAGCCGAATAATTACTGGTACGACGGAGTTTCTTACGAGTATAATGAATATGAGATCAATATCACGTCCGAACCGTGCGAAGCAAAGATCCAGTGGGCGGGGAAGACTATAGGTACTACGCCTTTTGTCTACAGGTTCACGGGTACATTGGACAGGGACGAATACGTAAGGGTCCGGGCTATTCCTTTAAACGGTGAGCTGCCAGCGCAGGAGGCGGCGCTCAGGATACGGACTGAACTGCCGCGGGAGATCCATTTCAGATTGGATAAAAAATAAAAAATCGCAGGGTTTAAAGAAGAGGGGAATTGATATGGAGCGCCATTTCGACGACGAATTGAAGGGTTTGAACCAGGATATACTGAAGATGGGTGTCCTTGCCGAAGAAGCCATCTGTAGATCTATAGAAGCGCTTAAGAACAGGGATAGAGAATTGGCCAGGAGCGTCATAGAAAATGACAGCGCGATAGACCGCCTGGAACTGGTTGTAGACGAAAAATGCGTCGACCTGATAGCGCGGCACCAACCTCTCGCTAAAGACCTGCGCTTTATCACCGTAGGCATGAAATTAAACTCGGAGCTCGAGAGGATCGCGGATATCGCTGTGGATATTTCACAGCGGGTCCTTGAGATCGTCGACAAGCCGCTCTTAAAACCGCTGGTTGATATCCCTGCCATGACGCTCATCGCGCAGAACATGGTAAGGATGGCTGTAGATTCTTTTGTAAAAGGAGATGTGGAGCTGGCCAGGAAGGTGATATTGTCCGACAGCGAAGCCGATAAACTGCGTAACCTGATAACAAAAGAACTGATCGAAGATTATATGGCCAAAGACGCCTCCACGGCTCCGCGGGCTGTTCAGCTTCTATTGATAGCGCGTTTTCTGGAAAGAATTTGCGATCATGCAACAAATATAGCCGAAGATGTGATATATATGGTAGAGGCGGAGGTTGTAAGGCATCATCCTGAAAGGCTGAAAAATATGGGAGATGCGTCCGCTAAAAGCGGGGGTTTGGATGGAAAATAGGCCGAAAGAATACGAGATAGGCGATAAAGCGGTAGACGGATTGATAAAAGAGCTTGCGTCGAAGATCGGCTCCTCTAAGACCGAACACGTGATGCGCCAGATACTCACTACTGCTGTCAAGCTGGGGAAGGAGTCCGGAGATAAGGGAGACCTGAAACTTGTAAATAATACTCTCAAAGAACTCCGGTATTCTTTCAAGGTATTCTCTCCATACAGGGAGATCAAAAAGGTCATAATATTCGGGTCGGCGAGATCGAAGAAGAAGTCGCCGGAATATAAGATGGCGGAGGAATTTGCGCGGAAACTTACGGCGAACGGCTTCATGATAGTTACCGGAGGCGGGCCCGGGGTCATGGAGGCCGGCAATAAAGGCGCGGAAGCCGGTAAAGAGTTCGCGCTGAATATAAGGCTTCCTTTTGAACAGCTGCCAAATCCATACATTGACGAAAAAGATAAGATAATAAATTTTAAATATTTTTTTACCAGGAAACTTATCTTCGTGAAGGAGACTGACGCCACGGCGCTGTTCCCCGGAGGATTCGGAACGCATGACGAAGGGTTTGAGATGCTCACCCTGATCCAAACCGGCAAATCGAGGCCAAGGCCGATAGTCATGATGGAGCCCGAAGGCTCAACGTATTGGGAGGCGTGGAGACGCTATGTAGGCGAGCACCTGCTCAAGAGCGGATTCATACACAAGGAAGACATGAATCTTTTTCGTATAGTTAAGAGCGCCGATGAGGGGATAGAATACATAAAGGATTTTTACAAGGTATACCATTCGATAAGATATATTTCAGGCCTGACCGTCATAAGGCTGAATAAAGAGTTGTCCGACAAGACGTTGCGCCTCATCAATCAGAAATTCGGGGATATTTTAACCGAAGGTACGATCGAACGTTCCGCTCCCACGGATAAAGAGGTACAGGAGGAGGAATATCTCAACCTTCACAGGATCGTCATGAGCTTCAATATGCGCGACTATGGCAGGCTTTGCGAAATGATACACCTTATCAATAAAGACCCGTCGTAAACCGTCCTATTTCAGCTTGAGAGTGAATTTTTTCCCGTCCTTCAGGAGCATGTCGACCTTCTTCTTGCCGATCGATACGACCTTTGAACCTTCGACGACGTCGCCGACCGCTACTATTTTGTTATTTATGATAGCCTTTGGCGTTTTTGGATGGGAGATGATGCCGTCGAGTTGAAGGTTGTGATTTTTCATCTTCTCCATCTTGACCTTAGCCTTTTCCTTAAAGCCTTCATAGTCGAATAGCGGTTCCTTCTTCTTTTCCGGTTCAGGTTTCTTTACGGCTTCGGCGGCCTTTTTTGCGGCCGGGGCAGCTGCGCCGGCAGGAGCCGGTTTGGTATTATCATGCTGTTTTAATATGCCTTCCATGCTTTTGGCGAAGGCCTCAGGCGGCTGATAACCTCTTATTGTACCTATGACGCTGCCTTTCGAATTGAGGAACAGGATGGTGGGATAGCTTCCGACGTTGTATTTACGCGCAGCTGCCGGGTCGGATTCGGCGTTTATCTTAACACAGATGAATTTACGCGACAGGTCATTCACCTTCGAATCCATATACGTGTCGTTGTCCAGCCTTTTACACCATCCGCACCAGTCGGTATAGAAATCGACCATTATGGGTTCGCCGGAGCTTTCAGCGGATCTGATGGCGCTGTCGAGAGAGTACCCCCACGATACGGCCTGCGCTTCATGCGCGGCGGATAAGGTAAGCGCAACCGATAACAAAGTAATAGAGATGAATTTAATAACAGTATCGTATTCGATCATAGATACACCTCATTTTAAATAATATATTACTCCTTTCGAGCTTATTGTCAAGAGCGTGTAGTTTTATATTTTTCCGTGATATAATATATAAAAAAGATCCGAACGAAAGGACAAAACATGAAAGAGATACTATATATAGTGCTTGGACTTAGCGCCGGGGTGTTGTCCGGCATGTTCGGGATAGGCGGAGGGACGATACTGATCCCGGGCCTTGTATTATTGGCGGGCCTTTCTCAGCATGAAGCGCAGGGGACGACCCTCGCGATAATGCTCCTGCCCATAGGCCTTTTCGCCGTGATGAAATATTACAACAGCGGTCATGTCCACTTTCATATCGCGATATTCATCTGCCTGGGATTTTTGATAGGGGGGCTACTAGGCGCTAATATTGCCGAAGGGCTTTCCGGCCTCGTCATGAAAAAAGCGTTCGGGGTATTCCTTATGATCATTGCGATCTATACGATCGTCTCGAAATAAAAATCGGCGGGCCTGCCCTTGCCAAAATCGATATCATATGGCATACTTTGTATAGAGATATTGGAGGAGATGGAACGATAGCGAAAGCCATCAGGCCTATCACCTACAAAAAGACCTTCGAAACCTGAAGGTCTATTTTGTTTCTACTGACTTCTCATATTCCTTTAACATTACCCCGTGGACGAACGACGCAAGCTCTTTCCTGGACCTGCCTGCCGGGAGGATGGGCGGGAGGAAGCGCAACTCGGCTTCTATGGAAGGGCGCTTCAGGACCTGCCAGGCATGAGGCAATAACTTCATATCCCCATACCAGCACACATCAGGAGCGCCGGAGGTTTGCCTGTATCTGGTGATGACGGGCAATATCGGAGCGTCCCCGTTCGCGGCGGCTTCGAAGGGCGCGGACTTAAAAGGAAGTATACCGCTCTTACCGTCGGTCGTTGTGCCTTCGGGATAGACTATGAGATGCATGCCGCGCTTTAAGGTCTCGGCATAATCTCTCAGAGCGGCTTTTGAAGACTGTTTTGAAGTTCTATCGATCCATATGGGACGGCTCAATCCGATATACCACCCGAGGAACGGCCATTTACCTATATCCGATTTAGGAGCATGGCGCAGCGGCATGATAGAACCATGCATCAGTATGTCTAGATAGCTTACATGGTTGGATACAACAAGCCCTCCCGATACATCAGGTATATCGCCGGATATGCTGACGCGCAAATTTATTATCCTGGCCATACCCTTACTCCACAACTGAGTAAAGCGGCTTATTTTTTTAACGCTGTACCACCCTCCGATGAACTGGTAAGGCACAGTCAATATGGCGACGAATAATGACCACATGATGAGAGCCGTTATCTTGTAGAGACGGATAAAAAAGGTCACGGTTTTTTCTCCGTGTTTTTCCTGTAGTTAAAATGGCGTTTGTACCGCTCGGGCACCGTCTCAATGTTGAGTATGATAAAAAAATCGATGGCGCCGAAGTCCCTGTCGATGGCAGGTTCTCCGCAGATGAGCGCGCCCAAATGAAGGTAGCCCTTGAAAAGAGGAGGGATGATATTTTTCAGGCTTGCCTCGTCCGACAGGATATTATCTATGATATTTTTGGGAGGGCGGTCCATCTTAAATCCCGGACGCGGGGTGGCCTTTATATCTTTGCATAAGAGGTTCTTCCTGCACAAATATTCATAGAGCGCCCATCCCGCGGCAGATTCGGTGTTTTCAAGACTTACGCAACCCAGCATATATATAAGATCTGCCCTTACCAAAAGCTCCGTTATGGCTCCCCATAGAAAAGCAATGATCGCGCCGGACCTGAATTTAGGGTCTATACAGGTTCGCCCCAGTTCTATGCATTTGTCCGCCAGATTATACAGCCCGTGGATCTCATATTCTTTTGAAGAGTAAAAGCCTTTTGCGGAGTTCGCAATGCATCCCAGGTGGACGCGGTATGTTCCTATCACATCTCCGGAGCTTTTTTCGATCACGATCAGGTGCATGCAGTATTCGTCATATTCGTCGAAATCGATGCCGAATTTTTCCGTGTTCTTTAGGCCTCTATTCTGTTCGAGATTAAAGACCTTGTACCGGAGGCGCTGGGCGTTCTCTATCTCTTCATGATTTTCGGCGAGTTTCACCAAAAAGTTCTCTGTCTCCGCGAGCACCGCCGGTGTCACTATATGTTTTGGGAATTTGCTTATCATTTTACCTGTTCCGGTCCTGTAAATTCTATGTGGTCGAGGTCGGCCTCGGCCCGGGACTTTGTGTACTGGCTGTTGCAGGAGACGCTTAAATATATCTTATCAGGATAGACGCCCCACGCATTCTTGAAATCTTCGGCTACATTGCGTTCTTCCGCATACCACTTGCCGGGTTCAAGATCTTCTTTGTTCCTTAGAGTATACCATTTAACTTTGATAGTGCCCATACCATACGCGCAATTACCTTCGGACCCCTTCGGCGTAATGGTGTCCCATCTATACGATATGCTTTTATTGTTCAACTTACTTCCCGCGCCTGCATATATACCTATTGCCTGGTCGTCTTTAGTCTTTACCCTGCCGTCTGCGTCTACCGGCAGCTCCACGGCTCTCCAGCGCCACCGCAATACGGGCGTTTTTGAGATGTCCACATTATCGATGCTCCTTATGATGCTGGCGCTCGCGTTGTCAGCTTCCATGTGGAGGAACGAATCGCCCTTCGCCGGGTCGGTCTTGAGTGAAAATACGGCCGATCTTGTACCGGGCTTCTTCTGGACTTTCCATTCATCCGGAAGAGGGCTTGTGACCATTGCGGGAGCGGCAGTGAATTCTTCGCGCCACGCCGCCGCCGCGCCCCTTTTTTTGAATATTCCGGGGTACAGAACGGCCAATATCGCGAAGATCGCCGCGCATACAGTTATCGCTGCCGCCATCTTGGCATTTCGCTTTAGGATCATAACCTATTTTAACCTTTTAGAAGAAAATTTGCAATTTTTTCCACTTGAATTTTCTCAGCAGTATGCTATATTTAAAGACAAGGTTCAAAACCAAGGAGTTTTCATGAAAATCAGAATATTTGTCATAATAGCCGCAGCATTATTTTTGAGTTCCCTATCTTTAGGCGCATCTTCTGCCGAAACGGCCTCCGAGGTCAAAGGCGAGAACGATTATTTGCAAAGCGTTCCAGCCATAGGCATAGACGGTATTGTATCATCTCAGAATACGGCGCTAGAGATGATCGACTTGAAGAACGCAGCCAACACCATCATAGAAACACAAAACGCTCAAAATTTGCAGATAAATGCATCCTCAGGCGTTATCATGATAAACGAAGCGCTCTATTTTGACCAATTGACCATAATAGGAGAGAATATCATCCTGGTTCTTGGTGAGAACGGCTCGATAACTATCGGCGACAGCCTTTATATAAACACAAATTCAGGTACGATTCCACCAAACGGCGCCTCGGAGATCAGCACCGGCAGTAGCGTCACCGTTAACGGCGGCGTCGGAACGTTTGAGATTATCGAAAATATCGCGATACCTTTAACGATCCCCATGGCAACTCTGCCATCGGCTGGAATTGTAAATTCGAACAACTCTCCAGGCGCGACGTTCGTAATGACGTCTACCGCTACCGTTATCGAAGATGACAGCGCTGACAAATTAAAACAGCGGGCAGAGGAAAATATAAGGCTCGATTTTATCAGGAAACGCCATGCGGAGATGAGGTCAAGGATGCTGGAATCTTTCGAATCTTCACAAGAGGATACCGAAAACTAAAAGCATGGTACATGTACAGCATATATTGCGTCACTTATGGCGTTAGAGACATCTAACGCCATTTGATTTATATGTAATCTCACTCAGGATAATAATTCCGTCAGCTGCGGATGGCCAATGTTAGAAATGAAAAAGCAAAATCTCCCTTATTGTAAAAACCGGATCCATAGTGTATACTTTTTAAGAGATAGTAAAGCAAGTTTTTTGACTTATTGTGCTCAATCTATAGCGATAAAGGCAAACTCAGCGAAAGCTGAGGACGCAAAACTATAGAGCCTAAAGCCGTTTGGCCATGGCAGTCAGCTACCGAAAATAGATTTTTTATTTTCATGTGGCGTGCTATGTCCGGACGGCTTTACTTTTAATGGGGGGAGAGATGTATTCATCAAGGTTTAAACTATCTATGATACGGGTTATAATGGTAATGGCGTTGTTGGCCGTTCCGATGACTATTTTTGCCAATATGGATGTCGTAGAAAAGAATGACGGCGGCAGCAATGTTGTGATAGATGGCAGCGATACCGAGATATTGTGCGGTGACGCGGTCAATATAGGCAGTACCACTAAAGCGGACAAGATCCAGAATAATAACGGGAAGATCTGTATAGTCGCAGATGACGATAAAGACAACATCGTTAAGGCCGAGATCAATTAAGATCACAGTCTTGAGAGGAAGCCATGGACATACCTACAGTATTGATAGTGGACGATGAGGCTGATGCCCGCGCGTCCCTGCTCGAATTCCTGAAATACCGCTTCAATTGTAAATTCGCGGAGGCCAGGACCGGAAGCGAAGCCGTCAGGTTCGTCGCCAATAATCCATGCGATATTATCATCCTGGATATAAAGATGCCCGGGAAGAGCGGCATAACCGTGATAAAAGAAGCAAAGGACCTGAATCCATGTATTGATATTTTAGTGCTCTCGGGATGGATAAGCGACGATGTTGCCGACGAGGCCGTGATATTGGGGGCAACAGATTACGCGGTGAAACCGATAGACCTGAATGTAGTGAACCTGAAGTTCTCCGCCATTCTGGAAAGAAGAGGCCAGAAGATCAATAAGACTTAGGATTCTGCACTAAGATCAATCTCGCCCTGGATGTTGCCGAAGGATTTTCAAAATGATGAAGGATGTTGCTGGCAAATGAGAGCGTATCGCCCTTTTTGAGGAGATGCTTTTCATTCCCTATACAAGCCACTATCTTTCCCTGGAGCATTATGACGAGCTTCTCGAATTTATTTGCGTCGAGAGGATCTTCCTCATTGTCAGTTGCGCCTCCCGGCTCGAGAGCCACCGCCGTTGCAAGAAATCTCATATTCCTGGAATTCAATATTTCAGCGTTCGCCTTTTCATTATACACGAACCTGTTCTTAAATCTGTCCTTCGTATGTAATATCGTAACGATCTTCGATTCTTCCGCATCGGTCCCTTCTTTTAACTCCTTCAAAGATATCCCGAGGCCCGTACATATCTGATACAGGCTGCTTATGCGCACATCTTCCCGATGGCCTTTCTCCAGCCTGCAGAGGCTGTGATAGGTGAGGGCCTTATCGCCGAAGATCTCACATAATTTTTTGTGAAAATCTTTTAGATTCATATTCAGGACGGTCTTGCGTAATAAACGTATCTTTTCGTAGATCTTCATTACAAATTTTCCTCCATCACGGAGTTTACACCATATTAGCATATTTGTCAAGGAAAAAATTGCCTTTTTATATAAAAAAAATGTAGTTACAGCAATTTATCTTAGTTTTGAATAGGCTAACAATAAATCATAACTTATTGTTACTATTATAGATACAGTAAAAGTTATTAAAACTAAATTGACGTTACATTTCAGAACTATTGACAAACGTCAATTTTTGTGGTATAGTATAATTAGGTGAAGAGAAAGGAGGTGTTCATAATGACGGCAAAGATCGCGATTTTCATAATATTGTGTTCGACCGCGACCTCAACAATTTATCTTGATCAAGGTTATCAGCCGGTAGGTCCTGAGAACGAGATCATCGATAGCATGGTTTTTGTATATACTCAGCCTTCGACCCAATCGATCAAAAGCATGGAAGCTGTGCCTATACAGTTCGTAACGGCGGACCCGGCCACGACAGATAGAGAGATGATGAAAGATCGGGATGAAGAGCGCGAAAAACTTATTGTAGATGCATTTAACAGAGTTTACGGAGAAATAAATGCGAAGCTTGAGAATGCGCGGTTGAGAGGTCTAAGTGAACGATCAGATATATGCTGACAGAACTAGCGCGGATCGTATCCTTCTTTGCGCACCTGCAATTGCAAATGCGCGCCAACTGTGTTATACTTTATTTCAATCATGGAATTCCGCAACAAAGTATTGATAATCGGTTATGGCTCCGTCGCTAAATGCGTCGTGCCGATCCTTCTGAAACACATCGATATCCCGTATGACAATATAACTATAGTAGATTTTGTGGACAAACGCGAAGATCTGCGTTCATGGATACAAAAAGGCGTCAGATATTTCCAGGAAAAGATCACGCCTTTGAACCTTACGCAGGTACTCTCCAGGTACGTCGCTCCCGGCGGCCTTATAATAGACCTTGCATGGAATATCGACTGCGTCGAGATCCTGAACTGGTGCCATGACAATAAAGTTCTCTATATAAACACTTCCGTCGAGGAATGGGACCCGTACGCCCTGATCCACAAGAAGACCCCCTTTGAGAAATCTTTATACTACAGGCAGATGGAGATACGCAAGATCACCGCCTCCTGGAAAAATACTACGACCGCCGTTCTGGACCACGGAGCGAACCCGGGGCTCATCTCGCATTTTACTAAAAGAGGGCTCATCGACATCGCGAAGAAGGCCGTCCGCGATAAGACTACGCAGAAGAAAGACGTCAAGATCATAGAAAAGATGATCCGTGACCGTAAATTCGCGTCCATGGCGATGAAGCTCGGAGTGAAGGTCATACATATTAGCGAACGGGATACCCAGGTATCCAATGTCCCAAAAAAGGTCAACGAGTTCGTCGGGACATGGAGTATCGAGGGCTTGAGAGAAGAGGGGATAGCGCCTGCCGAACTGGGATGGGGGACGCACGAAAAGACGGCTCCGGTCCTGTCAAGTTTCCCGCCATACGGCCCGAGGAACCAGATATTCTTTTCACAGATGGGGATGAATACGTGGGTAAGGTCATGGGTGCCGCACCAGGAGATAGTCGGCATGGTCATACGGCATGCCGAAGCATTCAGTATTTCCGACGATCTCACAGTATGGGAGAACGGCAAAGTAGTCTACCGCCCGACGGTCCACTACGCTTATATGCCGTGCGACGATACGATAGCGTCATTACACGAACTGCGCGCCAGGAATTATGAGCTCCAGCCTAAGCTGAGGATAATGGGCGACGAGATCACGAGCGGCGAAGACATATTGGGCGCGCTCATCATGGGACACAAATACAATTCATGGTGGGTCGGCAGCATGCTGGGAATAGAAGAGTCGAGAAGGATCATACCGCACCAGAATGCCACTACAACTCAGGTAGCGATAGGAGTCGTATCCGCGGTCATGTGGATGATGGAGAACCGGAATGAAGGGATATGCGTGCCGGACGACCTGCCGTATGATTATATCCTGAAGATAGCGAAACCATATCTGGGCAAGATGGTATCCGAGGCGTCGGACTGGACGCCGTTCAAGAACTATCAGATATTTTTCAAAGAGAATCCTACGCTGGCTCTCGATAAAAAAAATCCATGGGGCTTCAATAATTTTCTTTTCAAAGATTGAGGGTCTTGCCATGAAAAAAGGATCTCTTTTAAACCGCGTCCCGCGTTTTTTTAAAGCGGTCTACCTGAAACTGTTCAGGATAAACGACACACCTGAAAAGATATCCGCCGGGCTTGCCCTTGGGGTCTTCTTCGGGGTTCTGCCGGGTATGGGGCCGTTCGCCGCGCTGTTTTTCGCTTTCATTTTCAGGATCAACCGCGCCGCCGCTCTATTAGGAAGCATACTTACTAATACCTGGCTGAGTGTACCGGTCTTCTTCTTATCGGTTAACATAGGCTCTTTTATTACCGGGTCAAATTACTCCGATATAAACAGGACCTGGACCGGCCTCATTAAGGATTTTTCATGGGACAAGCTGCTCCATTTGTCCATATACAAAATAGCCGCTCCCGTCATTCTTGGTTATATAGCGGCGGGCTTAGTTATAGGCGCTGCAGCATATGCGGTAACGCTTGGTATCATAAAGACAGCAAGAAATAAAAAGACCCGGAGGTTACAGTGAATAAGATCATCGCAGCCGTTATGCTTTTAGCCGCAGCTTTTGTATTTCCCGCGTATTGTGATGAGTCCTCAGGAAAACAGACGATGATGATCAAGGGCCAGATAGGTATGATCGATTGGGTAGGGGACAGGGTCTCCGTGAAGTTCCAGGACGGGCTTACCCGCGACGAGATCGTATTGACAGTGCATGATTCAACGAGGATCACGAAGGGCGGCAATCAGATAAAGCTGTTCGACCTCCATCCTTTTGACAGCGTGAAGGTCGAATACTATGATGATTCTCCTACGGGCGGATTAAAGGCGAAGTCTATAAATGTTATATCGTGGTAGGTGTGAAGATATTGGTTATTTAAGAAGTTTCGTTATTGCCTTGAAATGTTTTTCCATCCATGACAGGACGGCGAGCTGACGTTTCATCTGAGCGATCGGCCTTGCAGGGATTCCCCATACGAGCGATCCGCTTTTAATATTCCCGATTATGGCGCTCTTTGCGCCTATGGTTACATTATCGCCTATTACCAGGTTATCGATCATACCGGCCTGCCCGCCCATAGTTACATTGTCTCCGATGATAGTGCTGCCGGAGATGCCGCATTGCGCCGCTATAAGAGCGTTCTTTCCGATCTTCACGTTATGGGCGATCTGGCAGAGGTTGTCTATTTTTGAACCATCACCTATTACTGTATCACTTAAAGAACCCCTGTCTATCGTAGTGTTCGAGCCGATCTCTACATCGTTACCGATAACGACCCTGCCAAGCTGGGGGAATTTATATATTTTACCCGACTCTTTAACATAACCGAACCCGTCGGAGCCTATCACAGCGCCTCCATGTAGTACGACGTTCTTCCCGAGCCTTGTATGTTCATAAAGTGTGACGTTAGGATATATGCGGCAGAATGCCCCGATCTCACAATTCTTTTTTACTACGGAGTTGCTCTCTATGATGACATGATCGCCGATATTAACCCCTTCTTCGACCGCTACATTAGAACCGATCCATACATTCTTGCCTATATGCGCCGAGTCAGAGACGGTAGCTAGAGGGTGTATGAACGATTCCCTGTCTTTTGGGGTGTTCAGCGTGTTATAGATTATAAGGAAAGAAAGTTTCGGGTTGCTCACCTTGATGAGCGCTTTAGAGGATCTTCTTGCCGAATTATTGGTCAAAATACAGGAAGCGCGGCTCTTCTCTGCGCTGGCAAGAAATGCTTCATCCATGGCGAACGTGAGGTCGCCCGGTTTGGCCGTTTCTATGCCGCTCATGCCTTTGATGTCAATATCTCCATCGCCTTCAACGATGCCTTCGATCAACTGAGCCAGCTCTCTTATCTTCATATAAAATATATAATACCATACATGGCCCCGGATATCTAGACAAACATTTTTCTTGCAGATATCTATTTGGGGTACTATTATATGACAGGAAGATGATATAGAGAGGTCATATGACGGAATGGCATCCGCCGGTCCAATGCCCGAAATGCGGCAGTTCTGATACGCGCTTTGTGGAACCCCGCTATGAGATGTCGGTCTACGAGTGTAATGTATGTCTATGCCGTTTTGAGATAGAAGAGGAGTAGTTATGCCGGTAACACAAAAGCTTCTGCTGTGTGTCCCCACCCTGCCTCTCGCAATAATGATAGTTGCGATCTCGGTGATATTATCGGTCCTTGGCCTTTTCCTCGTCAAACGCCTGGTCCCTCATCAGAAATTGAAATCCCATAACGATGTTGCCGGAGCTATTTTCGGGACATTCGGCGTTATGTATGCGGTGCTTCTCGCCTTCGCGGTGATAATCACGTGGGAAAATTTCGACAAGATAAGCCTTAACGTAGAGAAGGAAGCTAACTGCATAGCCGATATTTACAGGATGGCCGGAGGCTTGTCGGACCCGATGAAGAGCGACGCGCGCACCCGTCTTATAGAGTACGCGAAGTCCATAACCCATGAAGAATGGCCCGTTCTTGCTAAAGGCGAGGCGAGCAAACACACGAGCGATCTGATGAAAGGGATATGGGCGCTCTACAGCTCATATGCGCCCAAGACCGAAACTGAAAGGATATTTTTCGAGGAATCCGTAGGAAAGCTCGACGATGTCAGCGAGCTGCGCAGGATGAGGATAGTAGATTCTAGCAAGGGCATTCACCCGGTATTATGGGTCGTTCTCCTTATAGGGAACGCCGCCACGATAATCTTCACCTTCTTCTTCGGTTCGGAGAATTTCAAATCCCATTTCATAATGACGATACTGCTTACTATATTGATGGCGCTTATATTATTCACAATACTTTTATTCGATTTCCCGTTCACCGGGGATGTCTCCATATCCGCGGCGCCGTTCAAAGCGATGCTGCTTATTTCATAACGAGGTTGATCATGGAATTTTTGCTTGCCGGTTTTATAGGAGCGCTTGCGGCGACTATATTGGCTGTAATGAACAGTTTCTTTTCGCGCCAGGCAGAGCGGCGTTCAAGCCTTGCCATAGAGGTCATTTCATGGATAGACGACATCTATGACCGGCTTATAACGGTCCACGCCCAAAGAGAAGCGACGTTCACCGGAGCGAAGTTCGGCCTTACTAACGACGAATACAGGGTGGTCGTAAAAGAGGTGAAGGCGATGCTTCTCGCTTCGAAGATGCACGCAAAGGTAGCTTTGGTCTACGGGGATTCCCAGGAGCTGCGCAAGTTCGATACGCTGCGGGAAGAGTTCATGAACGTGGCGGAAACCCTTTTGCAGGCCGAAAAAGAGACGTGGATAGACTCCGACAAACAGGTCAATTACAGGCTGTCGAAGATCATAGACCCTCTGAGAGAATCTACCGAGCGCGTCTTTGTCCTTGGGTCGAGATCCGAATCGATAGCGCGCGACGCGGTGAAGAGGAATCTCCCCACTTTTTATTTAACGTCGCAGACAAAAGAGCTTGTGGTGAGGAACGATCAAGGAGGATCAATGGGTAGCGTAGGGCGGTTCGTAGGAGATCAGTCTGTAAAATTGTTCGAAACATTTTTAGCTGTACTCAGAGTGGCCTTGATAGCGGGAGTTCTGGCGTGGATCGTATGGCATTATACAGGACGGCCGGATCTTTACAAGGCTGTGCAGGGCCTCATCACGAATTCCGTGCAGGTTAGGCCAGAGCCGCGCTTTGGCCTCTACATCATCTCACCCGGAGAATACGGCCTGTCCGATGAGGGCGAGATCGCCCCGGTCCCGGACGGGAGAGCGCTCATAGCGGATAAGAACGAGAAACCGATAAAGATGGGCATAGAGAACGGCGAAGGATCGGCTTTGGTTAACGGTGTCTTCATGCTATTCCTTCCGCAGGGCGTAACGGTCGTGAATGAAGGAACATGGAAAGATTCCTGGAAAGAGCTTGATACGAGGAACGGCAAATGGTTCTGCATAAGCCTCAAAGACGATATTAAGCCCGGAGAGACGGCCGATATCGTCCCGCCGATCGAGGTTAAGGTCCCACGGGACGGCGAATACCGCATCGAATATAAATTCTTCTGCGACAATTTTACGCCTAAGACGGGATTTTTTATGCTCGCGGCGCATGGCGGGAAGTCCAGGAGATAGGAGATAATTTTATTGACTTTTTTTTCACGGAAGAGTAACCTGTATCTATCAGGAAGAAGGTCGTGGCCTATGAAGAAGAGCCGCTAGATAAGTGAGCAACCCGTTAGTCAAAGACGAGGTTGCTTTTTTATTTTAAGCATGCCTGGCATTATTGAGCAACAGAGTATCTTCGCTTAAAAGGTGGGATATGGCACTCAATAGGGACCTATCGAGCAGGATCCGAGCTGCGGTAATAACTATTATTATCGCCGGGGTATCACTGTCCGTAACGGGCCGGGCTTATTCCGGGTCCGGCGCGTCATTGCTCTCTCCGCCGCTCCTTACAAAACCCTCTTACGAGTTGTCCAGAAAAGAGAGCAATGAGAAGTGGGCCTTTGCCGATATGAGCATAATCATAGGCAGGGCATTGAAGGCCCAGATATCGAAACACACCTTGATACCTATGATAACGGGCCATATCAAGAAGAGGGGGCCCGTCGGAAGAGCGCTTCTGCAGGGATTTGACATAAAAGGCATGGAAGAGGTCAGGACCGCCGGTTTGATCAGGGAATTTTCCATACCCGTGAGAAGGACTGACGGATCCGTGGAAAGGCTGATATATTCTCTTACGAGCGGCGGTATCGAAGAAGAGGCGATACCCATCGATGAAAATGCGTGCGTGTATATAAAGAAGGAAAAGATACCTGCCCCGGAAGAGGCAATGAGCGCCGCTCCTAAAAGCGATCCGGACCCTGCCCAGATGAGCGCCGCAATTTTTTACGATCTGATACGGCGCATTCAGGCCAGGGACGATGCAAGGCCGGTCATCATAGCGTTGGGTACAACATGGATAAAAGGGTATGAGCACGATAGTTTTCCGCAATATAATGCGCTCAACCCTCTCCTTTCTCACATAAGGCTCTTCTGTTCTTCCAGGAATGTCTTGCTCCTGATAAAAAAAGACAAAGAACTTATTAAGGCTATAAGGCTTGAGAAGGCTAAGGAGACGAACCGTGAAGCTAAGGTCATAGTGCTTGCCGGAGTCAGTTCGGTAGCGTCAAAAGATTTTGAGACCCTGAGACAGGACGCCAGCGTCTTTATGGCAGGGGTGAATAACAGGTATTTAACGGTAGACAGCTATACGCGCCTCATGGAGATACTGACGCTTACTCTTGAGCTCGCGTTCAATCTGGACGACGCCATTAGGGTACCTGAAATAAAGGTGAAAAAACACAGGTTATTCCCGAGTGTATACATCATATTTCCATTTGTCTGTCCGCTCGATTACGAAGATCTGAGGAACATATACAGGCTGCAAGCGGCGGCTTAAAACGACGAGGAGCCGCGAGGAAGGGCAAAATTTCATGCAAAAGACAAGAGAATATACCACAAGACATATCGTTAACAGGCTTCCCATAGCGGAGAAGAGGCATTTTATACGCCACCCGCTCCACATACCGCTGAGCTATAAGATCGACAGAAATTCCAAAGAAGGGAATGGGCATAACTCCCGGACGACGACCCTCGATGTCAGTATAGGCGGGCTTCTCTTTTCAGCCCGGCGTCCGGCAAAGATCGGGAGCACTATAAAGATAACGATGCCTTTTCAGGATAAAGAGTTCCATATTACGGCAAAGGTAGTACACTGCCGCAGGAATCCGGAAACGAAGATGTACAATATAGGAGCCCATTTTTATAGGGTGAGGGACGCGTTCAAGGTAAAGTTGAGGGAGCAGGTATACCTGATAAACGAGTTCCGCCACCTGTGGAGCAGGCAGCTCGGCAAAGAAGTGTCGCTCGAAGAGGCGTCCCTTGAGTGGATAAAGAGGTATTCCGAACGCTTCAGAAGGTTATACTGGTGAGCTTACGCGCTCTTTCAGTTTTATTGGTCCTGGGTATCGTCTTGTTTATAGGTATAAATACGGCCGTTCCGGTTCACTGCCAGGAAAAAGTTGAGAAGAGGCAGCTATATACTTTTTCAGGGATAGTCTCCTTCGTGAACTGGGTAGAGTCTAAGATCGGTATACGATATGTGGTCAACCGCGGTACTGCCGACGCTTTCTTTTCGGTCCCGAAGGAAGCGATGATCACTAAGGATAAACGGCCCACATGGTTCTCAGAAGTCAATATAGGCGATCGTGTCACAGTCACTTATTATGCCGATCATGCGGGTGTGATGAATATAGCGTCTATTAATATAGAGGTATAGGAATAAAACCAAGGAGGTATGTTTGGGCAGGATTAATGTAGTGCTTTGCGCATTATTATCCATTACGTGCATAATGCCGTGTTATTGCCAGGATGCTGAAGAGGTGGGACGCATGGAAGAGATAGACGGATCGGTGACCTCCGTTGATTGGGTTGGATCGGTCCTTGTAGTTAATGATGTACGCCTTTCGGTGCCTGATGGTGCAAAGTTTTATAAAAGCAATGATACGATAGAGCTTTCCGACCTTGGAATAGGCGACCAGGTCGTGGTAAGGTACATAGACAAGCCTTCAGGGGATGATACGGTAGTAAGCTGCACTGTGCAGTACAATGGGGACCTTTATTAATAAACCTTTACTTTCCGG